>Ga0222712_10001856_pt1 | contig 25268 bp, 20 predicted proteins | sample C33_657DmetaG_FD_165043 | JGI IMG/M metagenome (GOLD analysis project Ga0222712, IMG submission 165043) | Estuarine water microbial communities from San Francisco Bay, California, United States - C33_657D | ecosystem: Environmental > Aquatic > Marine > Unclassified | place: USA: California... | reverse complement strand
GATAGAAACCGAAGTGCCCACTGCTCCTAAAGCATTATTACAGAAGGAATTTGACAAAACGCGTAATTTATTCGTTTTCTTAGTTCATTTATTACATCAAGTGGCATTATTTGCCGAAGTAGAAGCCAATCAAAGAGCATCTAAGAATTTACCCAATCAAGCAGACCTTTCAGTAAATACCAAATTAGCAGGTAATTTATTGGTTTGGCAAACCCTAGAAATGGAGTCTTTTAAAGCTGCATTAGAAGTGGTGAAACCTGCACAATACATAGACGATCAAATTGTCAAGTCTATTTTTAGACAATTAGCAGATTCAAATGAATATCAATTGTACATTAACGATCAGAGTAGAGAAAAAGGTAAGGAAAAGGAAATGATTAAATTCATTTTTGGCACTATTATTATGGGAAGTGAGCGTTTTATAGATTATATAGAAGAAAGATTCTCTAATTGGGAAGATGAAGGAGATATTATCATAGGATTTATTTTGAACTATATTCAAAAGCCTGCACAGATTGATTTCATGGATTTAGTGGGTGATGAAAAAATGAAATTTGCTACATACTTATTGCAAACTGCTATTGAGAAAAAAAATATAACAGAGGAAATTATTATCCCTAAATTAAAGAACTGGGATCCAGAGCGTATTGCATTAATAGATATGATATTATTGCGTTTGGGGGTATGTGAATTAGTATATTTTGATACTATTCCAACCAAGGTTTCTATTAATGAATACATTGATTTAGCAAAAGATTATAGCACAGAGCAAAGTGGACATTTTGTGAATGGCATATTGGATAGCATTCATAAAGAGATGATGGCTGCTGGCAAAATTCATAAAATTAGTCACAAGAAATAATACAGTTAAACTGTATATTTGTATAAGACAATAGTTAAAATTTAATAAATTATAAATACATAAAAAAATGACGCAAATTTTATTACAAGCACCTCCTCAAGGTGGCGGAACATTTCAGTTAGTTATGTTGGGTGGTATCATCGTAGTTTTCTGGTTTTTCATGATACGTCCACAAGCTAAAAAAGCAAAAGAGCAAAAGAAGTTTATTGACGGAATGCAAAAAGGTGATAAAGTAGTTACAATTGCTGGTATCCACGGTACTATTAACAAAGTAAACGAAGACAATACTATTCAATTAGAAGTTAGTCCTGGTAGTTACTTAAAAATTGAAAGATCTTCTATTAGCTTAGAATGGTCTCAAGCAATCAACAAATAAGTTTAAAAAAACTATAATAGCATCCGAAATAGGAATCCTTAAAGGAAACTTATTTCGGATTTTTATTTTACTTAACTTTAAGTATGTCAATCATTATAGGTTTAACTGGAGGTATAGGTTCAGGAAAGTCAACTGTTGCTAAAATATTTGCGCAACTAGGCATTCCTGTTTTAGATGCTGATGCCACTGCTAAACACTTAATGAATAATGATGAATCCATAAAGTCAGCATTAATTAAAACATTTGGAGAGGATGTTTATATGGACCACCAATTAAATAGACAATTCCTTGCTAAATTGGTTTTCGAAGATGCCTTCAAATTAAATCAGTTAAATGCTATTGTACATCCTGTAGCTATTCAATATGCAAAAGAATGGGCACTAAAACAATCTGCTCCATATGTTATAAAAGAAGCAGCATTGTTTTTTGAATCTGGCTCATCAGAAGGAGTTGACAAAATGATAGGAGTGACTGCACCCAAACATATCCGAATTCAAAGGGTTATGCAAAGGGATGCAATTTCAAGAGATGAGGTGATCAAGAGAATGGATCATCAATTAGATGATAGCTTGAAAATGAAATTATGTGATTGGGTGATTCAAAATGATGAAATGCATTTGCTCATACCACAAGTACTAGCTATTCATCAAGAAATTTCAAAATGAGTCTCCTTTAGGGACTTATTTAATGATCTTGTAACACCAGCGTTTTAATCTTCCTTCAAAATCAAATGGGGTAGTAGCTTTAGTGATATCTTTTACTTGATTACTATTTATATTATCAAGATCTATTATAAATTGAGTGAAGTTGGTACTAAAATATAGTATACCACCTGGCTTCATTGCTTTCAAAACATCATTGATTAATTCAACATGGTCACGTTGAATATCTAGAATGTCTTTCATTCTTTTACTATTGCTAAAAGTTGGAGGATCCATTACTACTAAGTCGTAATAATTGTTTGGCAATGTTTTCAAGTATTGTTTGACATCTGCGTGTACAAATTCGTATGCGGTTGGATTTTTCAACAAGTTTATTGCAAAATTATCCTCACTCCAGCTAAGGTATGTTTTGGAAAGATCAACCGATGTGACAGTTTTTGCACCAGCCGCTGCAGCATATAAAGAGAAAGAACTAGTATAACTAAATAGATTCAAGAATGTTTTATCCTTTGCTTCTTCTGCAACCATTTGTCTTGTAATACGGTGATCTAAAAATAATCCTGTATCTAAATAGTCTGTTAGGTTTACTAAAAATTTATGACCATTTTCTTGCACAGTGATAATCTTAGATTCGGTAACGGCTTCCTTCTCATATTGACCCTCTCTGTGAGACATTCTCTTTCTAAGTTTTACATACATTTTTTCTTTTGAAACACCTGTCATTGTCGCAATTATCTCTTTTGTATTATCAAACCATACATCATGTTCTTCTTCTGTTAAAGCATGTCTTCTATTGTATTCAGCAATATATATGTACTCTTCATATAGTTCAATACAAATAGGAAATTCTGGTAGGTCGTGATCATATAATCTCCAACAGGTTATGTTTAAGCGCTTAGCCTGTTTTAGTCGGTGCTTAAAATTTTTAAGCAACCTGTTTTCAAACATTTGAAATTTCTCTGGAGTCATATATTGGTCAAAAATACTACAAAAAAAAGAAGCGTTACTCTCATAACGCTTCTAAACTTAAATTTTAACTAGCTTATTTTAATTTTGCTAAAGCTTCTTTAATTCTTGCCCATGCTTTTTCAATGTTTGGCATACTGTTCGCAAAAGAAAATCTTACACAATTAGGTTCTCCAAAAGCATCTCCCATTACTGAAGATACATGGGCTGTATTCAATAAATACATACTAAAATCTGCTGCATTGGCAATAGTTTGTGTACCATCAGATTTGCCATAGTAAGCACTTACATCAGGGAAAACATAGAAAGCACCTTCTGGAGCATAACATTTGAATCCTGGTACTTCGCTCACTAATTTTAAAGTTGTGGCTCTACGACGAGTGAATTCTTCAGTCATTTCTATTGATGGCTTTAAATCACCCACTAAGGCTGTTACAGCAGCTTTTTGTGTTATTGAACATGTGCCTGAAGTAAATTGACCTTGTAATTTTTCCATTGCTTTTGCAATCTCTACACTTGATGCAGTATATCCTAATCTCCATCCAGTCATTGCAAATCCTTTACTCAATCCATTAATAATAACAATTTGATCTTTGATTTCTGCAAACTGAGCAATACTTTCATGCTTGCCTACGAAATTGATATATTCATAAATCTCGTCAGATAAAATAGTTATTTGAGGATATTTTTTAAATAAATCTGCTAATGCTTTTAATTCTTCTTTGCTATACACAGCACCACTTGGGTTACAAGGACTAGAGAACATAAATACTTTAGTCTTTGGTGTAATAGCTGCTTCAATTTGAGCTGGAGTTGCTTTAAAGCTTGCTTCAGTTGAAGTTCTTATTTCAACTACTTTACCTCTCGCAATTTTTACTAATTCTGAATAAGTAACCCAGTATGGAGTTGGAATAATTACTTCATCATCTTCATCTACCAATGCTAAAATTGCATTCGCTAAACTTTGTTTTGCACCAGTTGAAGTAACAATTTGTTCTGGTTTATAATCTAAATTATTATCTCTCTTTAATTTTGCACAAACTGCTTCTCTTAAATCTAAGAAACCAGCTACTGGTGTATAATGTGACCAGTTATCATTAATGGCTTTTATTGCTGCATCTTTAATATGTTGTGGTGTATCAAAGTCGGGTTCTCCTAAGCTTAGATCAATCACGTCAATTCCTTGAGCTCTTAGTTCACGACCCAACTTAGCCATTTTCAATGTTTCAGGCTCACTAAATCTGTTCAATAAAGAAGATAATATCATAGGGTTGAATTTTATATAAGCAAATTTCGCAAATAATTCCTATAAGGGATTGATTTTTACAGTTAGTTGTTTCAAAATTTTCCCCATTTTATTAAATACTAACATACATTTGTCTAAGATTATGGAAAAGTCAATTTCAGTTTTTGATATGTTTAAAATTGGGGTAGGGCCATCAAGCTCACACACCCTTGGGCCATGGAAAGCAGCTTTACATTGCCTAGGTGAAATTGAGTCCCAATTGGGATTGAATAAGGTAATGGGAATTGATATTTTATTATATGGCTCATTAGCCAAAACAGGTAAGGGACATGGTACAGATATGGCCGTTCTACTTGGGTTAATGGGGGAAGATCCTATAACCACCAATACAAGCTCCATTCAAGAAAAATTAAATCAGATTCAATCTTCCCATCATTTAGTTTTAAATAAGTCACACTCGATTCTTTTTATTAAAGATCAACAGATTCAATTTTTAAAAGATGCTAGCTTGCCACATCATCCAAATGCATTGAGTTTTGTGGTGCATTCAGAGAATAAAGCCTTGACATTTACTTATTATTCTATAGGGGGTGGTTTTATTGAAAGAACAATTAACAATGCAGAAGGTATTGCTACAATTATTCCTGTAGAAAATAATCATCAAAACTACAATGAAGTTCCTTTTGATTTTATGAATACCAATGATTTATTACATCATTGCATGAAAACAGGGTATTCAATTTCTACCATCATTATGGAGAATGAAAAAGTGAATATTGACGAGCAGGCATTGAATATGGGTTTAAATACTATTTGGGATACGATGTTAACTTGTATTTATAAAGGTTGTCATACAGAAGGAATGCTACCTGGTGGTTTACAAGTTAGAAGAAGAGCTTTTGATTTAAATAAAAAGTTGCTAAATAATGCTGATTATGCATCTAAAGAGCAATGGCTAGAGTTGATTCAAAATGGAGGAAGTGATTTTAAATATATTTTAGATTGGGTGAGTTGTTTCGCTTTAGCAGTGAATGAAGAAAATGCCAGTTTTGGTAGAGTAGTAACCGCTCCCACCAATGGAGCAGCTGGTGTAATACCTTCAGTGCTTTTGTATGCAATTTTATTTTCTAAAAAAAATTCGGATAGTTTCATTCACCAATTTTTATGCACTGCAAGTGCTGTAGGGGTATTGTTTAAAAATGGTGCTACCATTTCTGCAGCAATGGGTGGATGTCAAGCTGAAATTGGTGTTTCTTCTGCAATGGCTGCAGCTGGATTAACAGAATTGTTGGGGGGTAATCAAAAACAAGTTTTGATGGCAGCTGAAATTGCTATGGAACATCATTTGGGTTTAACCTGTGATCCGGTTGGTGGGTTGGTACAAATTCCATGTATTGAAAGAAATACGATGGGAGCAATTAAAGCAATAACAGCGGCTCAATTAGCTATGCAAAGTAAGCCAGATTTTGCTGTTGTAAGTTTAGATAAAGTAATTCATACCATGTGGAATACCGCATTGGATATGAATATTAAATATAAAGAAACGGCAGATGGTGGTTTGGCTACCCAAATTCCTATTGCTCTAGCAGAATGTTAATTTTAAGCTTCGTTTTCTGCAACTTCAACTGTAGAATAATCTTTGATAACATTATATAAAGTGCCTCTTTCAATAGGGGCTCTTTTTGCTTGTTTGATCAATGCCACTAATTGTGCTGTGGTCATTGCAGGATTTTGTTCTTCCGAACCAGCCATTGAATAAATCTTAGTAGTATCATCAATTGTTCCATCAATATCATTTACGCCATAACTTAAAGTTAATTGAGCAGCATCTCTTCCCAACATTGGCCAATAAGCTTTGACATGAGGGAAATTATCCAAGTATAATCTTGATATTGCATACATTTTTAAATCGTCTAATAATATAGATTCTGGCACATTACTCATTTCATTATTAGAGTTTCTAAATTTCAAAGGAATGAATGTATTAAAACCTTTTGTTTGATCTTGTAATTGTCTAAGTCTTTCCATATGGTCAATTCTATGGCTAAAGCTTTCGATATGACCATATAATAGAGTAGCATTACTATGCATGCCAATTTCATGAGCAGTTTTGTGTATATGTAACCATTGATCAGCAGTTGCTTTATCTGCACATATTTGTTCTCTTATTTCTGGATGAAATATTTCAGCACCGCCACCTGGTAATGAATCCAATCCAGCTTCTTTGGCTAAACGCATGCCTTCTTCTACACTTACTTTAGCTTTTCTAAACATGTATTCCAATTCTACAGGAGTGAATGCTTTAATATGCAAATCTGGTCTATGTGCCTTAATAGCACGCATTAATTCCAAGAAAAATTCTAAAGTTAATTTAGGATGTACACCCCCTACAATATGTACTTCTGTAACTGGCTTACCATCATAGGATTTAACAATATCTAACATTTGATCTACTGTTAATTCCCAACCTTCTTCTTTATGTGCGTATAATTTTGAGTAGGAGCAGAATTTACATGAGAATACACAAACATTGGTAGGCTCAATATGAAAATTTTTATTGAAATAGGTTTTATCACCGTGTAAAGATTCTCTTTTCCAATTGGCTAATGCACCAACATACGGTAGAGATGCGTGTTCAAATAAATAAACACCTTCTTCAAATAAGAGGCGTTCATTATGAATTATTTTAGTACCTATTTTTTGTAGAGTAGAATCTGTTTCTGCGGATATAATTACTTCAATTCCCTTGCTGTTCATATTATCACTAATTAGAACACAAAGTTACGAATTATCCAATCAAGATACCAGCGATACTTGCAGAAAGATAAGATGCTAAGGTTCCAGCTAATAAGGCTTTAAGTCCTAATTCGGCAAGGTCTTTTCTACGATTAGGGGCTAATTCTCCAATACCACCAATTAACATACCAACACTGCTGAAATTAGCAAAACCACAAATAGCTATACTTACAATTAATAAACCCTTTTCTGTTACAATAGGAACCACTTTACTAGTCAAACTCTTAAACGCAACAAATTCGTTGATGGTTAATTTTTGTCCTAAAAGGGTAGCAGCACTTTGAATATCTACTGCAGGAATTCCCATTGCCCAAGCCATTGGATAGAATAATTTTCCAAAAATATAATTTAAGCTCAAGTCAATATTTGCACTAAATAAATGACCAATTTTTAATAATGACCAATCTACTAGCGCTATTAATGCTATAAACCCAATCAACATGGCAATTACATTCATGGCAATTTTAAAACCATCACCTGCACCATGGGTAATAGCATCAATGGTATTACTATATTGACTTTTTACTTCTAAGGTTACTTTACCCAAAGTCTGAGATTGTTCTGTTTCAGGGAATAAAATTTTAGCGATTACTAAAGCGCCAGGAGCTGCCATTAAACTAGCTGTAATTAATTTAGGCGCTAAATCCATGCCAGCAGCTGCACCCATATTGGCATACACTATTAATATACCACCTGCTATACAAGCCAAGCTTCCACTCATGCTTGCTAAAATTTCACTCTTTGTCATACTTGCCAAATAAGGACGAATCATTACTTGCGCTTCTACTTGACCAACAAAAGCACTAGCCACATTACTTAATGCTTCTGCACCACTAACTCTCATTATCGTATTCATTGCCTTTGCAATTACTGCAATGATTCTTTGCATGATACCGAAATGATAAAATAAGGCGACTAAAACGCAAACCAATATGATGGTTGCAGTTACATTAAATGCAAATACAAATCCACCATTCACAAAATCTGTAACACCATTTGGCGTCATCGCGCCTACACCTCCATATACGAATGCAGCACCTTGTCTTGAAAATTGTTCTATTTTCCCCATGGCTTTACCCAATAACTGGAAAAAACTAGTAACTGCTGGAATTTTTAAAACTAAGAAACCTATTAATAATTGTAAACCTAGGCCACTCAATACCAATCTATAATTGATATTTTTTTTATTGTTAGAGAACAAAAATGCTATAGCTAATATTAGTAATATTCCGAATATGCCTTGAAATCTTTCCATAGGGTATAATTAGGCAAGAAAGATAAAAAAAATCCCGCTATTAAGCGGGATTTTATATTGAAATTCAGATATTTCATTGGATTACATATGAGACTGAATCTTCTTGTCTAAAACAGATTTCGGAACAGCACCAATTTGTTTGTCAACTACTTGACCACCTTTAACAAATAAGATTGCAGGAATAGAAGTAATGCCAAAATTCATACTTAAGTTAGGATTCACATCCACATTCACTTTGCCAATATTTACTTTACCAGCATATTCTGTAGCTAATTCTTCAATAACTGGACCTATTGCTCTACAAGGGCCACACCATTCTGCCCAAAAATCAATTACACTTAATTTGTCGCTTTCCATTACTGTTGTCTGGAAGTTTGCGTCTGTAAATTCTAATGCCATAAATGAGATATTTAAATTGTTTGTATGCTTATTAGTTCAAAAATAAGGCCATTATTTAACAAGTGCCATTTTGACTTTTCCACCATTCTTAACAACTTTATTAAACTAAGTTTATTTGTACCTGAATTTCAGGGTTTTGATCAAGGAATGATACTAAGTCGTCATTTATAGAAAATCCTTTATCAAAAGTGAGTAAGCTTGCCACTAATTGTTCCTTAGGTTCAATAAAATTGAATTTGAAGGATGATTTGCCGGGATTTGCCTTAATGTTCTTTTCAAAAAAGCTAATCATGTCAGGTCTTAAATTGGCAGGGTGGAGGCTTACTTCAATAGATCTGGTTTGATTTGTTTTAACTGTTTCTAATAAACTCATTGTCTGAATTTTAAATTCAAACAAATTGGGTTGATTAAATCTATTTCTGAATGCGCCATTAATGCAAATCTTTTGACCAATTTCCAGGTAGTTCTGAAATTTTACATAATCCTCACTCCATAAAATGAAATCCGTTTTACCTGTAAAATCTTCCATCACAAAAGAACCAAAGTTTTTACCCGTTTTAGTTATTCTATGTTGTACATCAGTGATCAAACCTGCTAATTTGAAATTTTTTCCTAGGTAGCTTGGTTGAACCACCAACATATCTTTTACTTCATTAAAATCATTAATAGGAGTAAATAAATAATGTTTCATTTCAAAACTAAAATGATCCAATGGATGTCCACTCATGAACATTCCGGTAATATCTTTTTCGTGATCCAACTTTTCAGTAAGTGTCCATTCTTCGCATGTGGCCAATTTTGGAATAGGCACTTGCATAGCAGATGGCAAATCTCCAAATAAGGTATTGCTTGTCCCCGTATTCATTGTTTGCATTGCTTGGGCATATCCAATTAATTTTTCTAAACCTGAGCTTCTTTCACCATCTGATACATTAAAATATTGAGCACGGTGATATTCTGGGAAACAATCAAAGCTTCCAGAATAGGCTAAACTTTCTAAAGATTTTTTATTAACTGCTCTTGACAAAACACGCTTCATAAAATCCAACATGTTTTCAAAATGTCCGGCTTTATTTCTTTCTATGATTATTCCTTCAATGGCTGCTTCTCCAACGCCTTTCAATCCACCTAAGCCAAATCTAATTTCCCCCTTTTTATTAACTGAAAATCCTTTTAAAGATTCATTGATATCTGGACCCAATACTTTTATGCCCATTCTCTTACATTCTTCCATGAAGAAAGTAATCTTATCAATACTACCAGCGTGGTTTAACACTGCAGACATATATTCTCCTGGATAATGTGCTTTTAAATAGGCAGTTTGATAAGCTACATAAGCATAACAAGTAGAGTGTGATTTATTAAATGCATATTGAGCAAATGCTTCCCAATCTGTCCATACTTTATCTAATATATTTTCTGGATGGCCATTCTTCACTGCTCCTGCAATAAATTGTGCTTTCATTTTATCTAGCACAGCCTTTTGTTTTTTCCCCATGGCTTTTCTCAGCACATCGGCATCACCCTTGGTAAATCCTCCGATTTTCTGACTCAGTAGCATTACCTGTTCTTGGTAAACGGTAATACCATAAGTATCTGCAAGATATTCTTCCATTTCTGGAAGATCATATTGTATTATTTCTCTTCCATGTTTTCTCTCAATGAAATTAGGGATATAAGCAATTGGCCCTGGACGATACAATGCGTTCATGGCAATTAAGTCTGCAAATTTATCTGGCTTTAATTCACGTAAATATTTTTGCATTCCCACAGATTCAAATTGGAATGTAGCGTTGGTTTCACCTTTTTGATATAATTGGAATGTTTTTTCATCATCCAAAGGAATTACATCTAAATCTATAGTTATACCATGATTCTGCTTAATTAATTCTAAAGCAGTTTTTAAAATAGATAGGGTTTTTAATCCCAAAAAGTCCATTTTAATTACCCCTGCTTCTTCAATAACAGAACCTTCGATCTGTGTAACCCATAAGCTAGAATCCTTTGCTGTTGCCACTGGCATGATCTCCGTTAAATCACTTGGTGCGATAATAATACCTGCAGCATGAATACCTGTGTTTCTTATTGATCCCTCTAATCTTTCTGCTTCATGTAATACTGCTGCTCTTAAATCAGCACCATTGTATATTTCTCTTAATTTTTTTACATTATCTATATCTTCTTGTTGATATCCTTCTTTTTCTTCTAAAGATTTCTCACCTTCTTTTTTGGTAATAGGAGCGTGAAGACATCTATTCAATTCTGTACCAGGTTTGTCTGGAACTAACTTTGCTAATAAATTAGATTCTGATAAAGGCAAGTCCATAACACGGGCAACATCTTTGATACTGCTTTTAGCAGCCATAGTACCATAAGTGATAATTTGTGCAACCTGCTCTTTGCCATATTTGTCCACCACATAGTCAATCACTTTTTGACGGCCTTCGTCATCAAAGTCCGTATCAATATCGGGCATGCTCTTACGATCTGGATTTAAGAAACGCTCAAATAGTAATTGATATTTAATGGGATCAATATTGGTAATGCCAATACAATATGCCACTACCGATCCAGCAGCAGATCCACGACCTGGCCCCACAAATACATCCATTTCTCTACCTGCTTTAATAAAATCACTTACAATTAAAAAATAACCAGCGAATCCCATTGTTTGAATGGTGAAAAGTTCAAAGTCAATTCTTTCTCTTATCTCTGTAGTAATTTCCTGATATCTTTTATTGGCTCCTTCCCAAGTGATATGCTTTAAGAATTCCCATTGATTCATATTTGCATCTTTGTGAATCTGGAATTCTTTTGGAATAGGGAAGGCGGGTAGAAGTATATCTTTTTTTAGATTTAGTACTTCTACTTTGTCAACAATTCTATTGGTATTATCTATGGATTCAGGAATATCACTAAATAATTCCTTCATCTCGTCCTGTGTCTTAAAATAGAATTCATTATTTGGAAACTTGAATCTTCTATTCTTTACCTGTAACTCGTCATTTACAAAATCGTCAAAACCTGGAGTAGATTGCTTTTCTCCCGTATTAATACACAACAAAATATCATGTGCATTTGCATCATCCTCATTGATATAATGACTATCATTGGTCGCAATTACATGAACATTATGTTTTTTAGCAAATTTTAATAATGTTTGATTAATAGTTTCTTGTTCTGGGATTTGATGTCTTTGTAGTTCTATATAATAATCATCCCCAAATAGGTCTAACCACCATTTGAATTCTTTTTCAGCTGTCTTTTCATCATGTCTTAAAATAGCTTGTGGTACATGAGCACCTATACAACATGTTGTGGCTATTATTCCTTCATGGTATTTTTCAATTAACTCTTTGTCAATTCTTGGGTACTTACTATACATACCTTCTATATATCCTAATGAAGTTAATTTGATTAAGTTTTGATATCCAACAGCATTTTTTGCCAATAACACTTGATGAAAACGAACATCTTTAACTTCCTTGGTAAAGGTTTTTACATGTCTATCTTTCACCACATAAAACTCACAACCAACAATGGGTTTTACCACTGGGGCTAAAATATCTTTTCCTTGCTCGTCTTTGCCTATTACTTTAGTATTCTTCCATGCTTGACTTACAAAATTAAAAGCACCAAACATGTTTCCATGGTCGGTGATAGCCAATGCAGGCATTTCATCCTTTATAGCTTTTTTAAATAGTCCATCAATAGATGCTGCACCATCCAAAAGTGAATATTGGGTATGAACGTGTAAATGTGAAAATTGAGGCATTGGAAATATAGGGTAAGTAGCAAATATCGATAAAAAAAGGCGTTAAAATTGACCAATTTTTCCACTTTTTTCAACTTTGTAACTTATCTTGCCACTGATGCAGATAAAAAACTTTAAATATATATTATCTATTACCCTTTTAATGGGTTTTGGTTCATCATGTACTACCATCAAATCTATTGGTAATAGTACAAAAAAGTGGGGAGATAATGTAAAGGCTAAAGTTAGTCCATTAGTTAAAAAAGATACTATTGCAATAAAACCGGGTAATGCTACTCTAGTTCGCTTTAATGTTCCTTCTTTAAAGAGAAAAAAACCAAAAGTAAAAAAAGTAAAACCAGTAGTTGAAGAACAAGTAGTCAATTCTACAAACTCTTCTGAAATTGTTTTCTTGGACAATATTGCAGTGAAGCCTGGAAAAATATATTTAAGTAAAACTTCTGATAGTATTGAAGCTGAACCTGCTGCCACAATTGTAAAAGACAATTTTGAAAAAATGCCTGATAATTTATCAGATATTGAAAAAGCAAATTGGCTTCAATTAAAATATTCTATTAAAATGGATGTTGCAGTGGAGGAAATAAATAATATTCCTTTATTGACAAAAATTGATGAATGGTGGGGTACTCCTTATTGTTTAGGAGGAAGTTCTAAAGGTTGTATAGATTGTTCTTATTTCACTTTAGATGTAATGAAGGCTACCTATAATATTAATTTAAAACGCACTGCTGCTGAACAATATGAGCAAAGCGTTAAGATTGATTGGGCTGATTTAAAAGAGGGTGATTTAATTTTCTTTAAGACTGAAGGCAGAAAGAATATTACCCATGTTGGCATTTACATGACCAATAATAAGTTTGCCCATGCATCAACTAGCCAAGGGGTAACCATTAGTGATTTAACTGAATCTTATTGGCAAAAAAGATTGTATAGTTTAGGCAGAGTCTCTGCAAACCCTGCTCAATAGTTATTCAACAACAATTTTTACGTAATATAATTTTTCAATTGCATTGGCAAATGCATTGACATCAAAATTATCTTCTTGTATCAATCTCTTATTAGGTTGATAATCCAAAGGCATAAAACTATTCATTTTATTTTGATAGTTGATATGAATTGGTAGGTTAAAACCTTTGATGCAATTTTTCCATTCGTATGTTAAAATCTTTTCGTCTTTGTTATAATGCAATGCCAATTGAGGTATCTGTATAGTTCTTAAATACTGGTCAAATACTTTGCTAAAGTTTATACCCGATTGTTGAGAAATATAGTTTTCAATTTGTTCTGTAGTCACAGTTTGGTGGTAGAATGTTTTATTTAAACCAATCATGATATTTCTAAATACAATATCGTTATTGATTGCTTTTCTTATGGTATGTAACATTACAGCACCTTTTGCATACATATCTCCACTTCCTTCTCTATTAATTCCATAGGGGCCAATTATTGGCACATCATTTTGAATTCTATTTCTTAGTCCATAAGTATACTCATCTGCGGCAACTTTTCCATAATAATATTCTGTGTATAAAGATTCTAAATAGCTAGTGAATCCTTCATGAACCCACATGTCAGCAATATCTTTTGTAGTAATATTATTTGCGAACCATTCGTGGCCACTTTCATGAATGATAATATAATCCCATTTAAGACCCCATCCAGATCCAGATAAATCTCTTCCCAGATATCCGTCCTTGAATTTATTTCCATAAGCTACTGCAGATTGGTGTTCCATTCCTAAATGTGGACTCTGCACTAATTTGAATCCATCTTCGTAAAAAGGATAAGGGCCCATCCAATATTCAAAAGCCTCCAACATTTTTGGTACCTGCTTAAATTGAGCAACTGCTTTTGAAGAGTCTTCTCTAAGTACATAATAGGATAGGTCTAAATTGCCTTTTAATCCTTTATAGGTTTCTTTCCAATTTACATAATCACCAATGTAAGGTATAATATTATAGTTATTGATAGGATTTCTTACTACCCATCTGTACCAATTATCCTGATCTTTTCTGCCTGGTCTTCCATTGCCAATTGCAACAATATTATTAGGGCTATATATATTCAAAGCAGCACCTAAATCTGGTTCATCAGATTGATGGTCTTTACATGGATACCAAACAGATGCACCTAAACCTTGACAAGCCACTGATACCCATGGTTTGCCATTGCTGTCTTTTCTCCATATCCAACCCCCATCCCAAGGTGGTCGAATTGCTTCTCTTGGTTTTCCATGATAAAATATCCAAAGAGAGAAATCGGTATTGATTTTGATGTTTTTTTGATGTTGAACTAATGCAATGTTTCCTTCTCTTTTAAAGGATACTTTTTCCCATTGATTAGAAGTCCAAATGAATACACTATCAACAATTAGAGGGTTCTGTAAATCTACTTGAATATCCTGCGCAGTTTTTACCACTTTAGCTTTCCAAACTACATTTCCTTCAATAGTTTTTTCGTTGATATTTGGAATGACTGATACGTCATAACTCTGCACATCAAACCAATCTCTGTTCTTATTTAAACTACCTCTTAAAGAGTCAGATTCTTTAAATAACATTTGTGCATTCATATTGGTGAAACCCAACATGAAGGTTGAAACAATCACTATTTTCTTCATCAATATCTTAGTCATGTTTTAATTTGTCTTTAAATACTTTTTCGAATTTTTCTAATTTTGGGCCTATAACATACCTGCAGTAACCCTGATTGGTATTGTCATTATAATAGTTCTGATGATAATTTTCGGCAGCATAAAATTTCGTAAATGGAGTAACTTCAGTGATAATAGGTTTGTTCCAAGCGCCACTAGCATCTAATTCTTTAATATATTTTTCGGCTAATTGCTTTTGATGTTCGTTATGATAAAATACAGCAGATCTATATTGTGGGCCAATATCGTTCCCTTGTTGATTAGGTGTAGTAGGATCGTGGGTTTTCCAGAAAACAGATAAAATATCATCTAAGCTTACTTTAGTTGTATCAAAGACAATCTGACAAACTTCGGCATGCCCTGTAGTTTTATCACAAACCTGTTCGTAAGTTGGGTTCTCTATATGTCCACCGCTGTAGCCACTGGTTACGGAAACCACTCCTTCCAATCTTTGATAAATGGCTTCTGTACACCAGAAGCAGCCAGATCCTAATGTTATTGTTTCTGTATGGGTCATGTCAATTACTTGTTTTTTAATGTTTTTAGGTTTTTGAGCACATGCCGTTAGACATAAGATGCTGGATAAGATGAATAAACTGTGTTTTAATTTTTTCATACCATGAATTTAGGTAATTCTAAAACAATTATGACACTGTAAAAGTTCAAAGGCTGTTAATGTTTATTTAACTAAATTTGCACACTACCTATAAGTATGCTTTTATACCCTGAAAACGCCCTTCAACAACTTGAATATGATAAAATCATTGCTATTTTATCCAATTCATGTCAAAGCCCCATTGGAAAAGAATTGGTGGACGAAATGCGTATTCATACCCATCCCAAATATATTCAAACTGCATTAAGTCAAACACAGGAATACAAGTTCATTAAATCGGCTAATCAATATTTTCCTTCTGATTTTGTAGTAGATATTAGAAAGGATTTAAAATTATTAGGTATACCAGGTGCTCAATTGACTGGAGAGCAATGGTTGATGATAAGGAAATTGGCGGATCATATGCATCAGGTATTCAGATGGTTTGATGCGGAAAGAAAAGATGCTTTTGCTAATTTATTCCTTATTCTTGAAGGGACTTATTACGAAAAACAAATAATAGAATCTATTGATGCTATCATTGATGAAAGAGGTAATGTTAAAGACAATGCTTCAGAAGATTTAGCCAAAATAAGGACTCAGTTGTTTAAGACCAGACAAACCCTGAGAAGAGTTTTTGAAAAAGTGGTTGCTAAGTTGGCTAAGTCAGGATATACGGCAGATATAGATGAAAGTTTCAGTAATGGTCGAAGAGTAGTTGCCGTTTTTTCTGAATATAAAAGACAGGTTAAAGGATTTTTTCATGGGGAGAGTGATAGTAGAAAAACTGCATTTATTGAGCCAGAAGAAACAATAGAATTAAATAATGAAATTTATTCTTTAGAACAGGATGAAACCAGAGAAGTACAAAGAATACTAAGAGCACTCACTGCAGAATTGGCTCCTTATTCAAGTTTATTATTGAACTATGCTCAAATTGTAGGTCAATTTGATTTTATTAGAGCCAAAGCAATATTGGCCATAGATATGAATGGTAATATGCCCCAACTGCATAATAAGGCAACTGTTCACTTAATCAATGCTTATCATCCCTTATTATTTTTATATAATAAAGTTTCTGGTAAAAAAACTATTCCAGTAAATATTGATTTGGATGATGATGCCAGAATATTAATTATTAGTGGACCTAACGCTGGAGGTAAGACTGTTTCTATGAAAACTCTTGGATTGAATCAGGTGATGATGCAATCAGGTTTATTAGTTCCAATGAGTGAACTTTCTGAAATGGGTATTTATAAGCAACTATTTATTCAGTTGGGTGATACACAAAACTTAGCATTTGAATTAAGTACTTATTCTAGTCACTTAATGCATATGAAGCATTTTATAGAAAATGCGAATGGCAAAACCTTATTTTTTATTGATGAATTGGGTTCTGGTTCTGATCCACATTTAGGTGGCGCTTTTGCTGAAGTCATCTTAGAAGAGCTATCTCATAGGCATGCACAAGGCATTGTTACAACCCATTATCTGAATTTGAAAGTAATGGCTAATCATAATAAGGGAATTGTAAATGGTGCCATGCAATTTGATGAAGTTAAATTAGAACCTTTGTATCAATTAGTTATTGGTAAGCCAGGAAGCTCATATACTTTTGCTATTGCGGAGAGAATTGGTTTACCCAAACATTTAATTAATAGAGCAAGAAAAATGGTGGATACCCATCATTTTGAATTAGATAAATTATTGAACAGAACTGAACAAGATCTTCAATTAGTTCAAAAAGAAAGAAAAGAATTACTTAAAAAGATTAAGGAAAATGAGTCTTTGCAACAGGAATTGAATAAAGTTTTAGATAAGGAAAAACATGCTCAACAAGTTCAATTATTAAGAGAGCAAAATAAAGTATCAGAAGATAAGTTTGCCTATAATAAAGACATGGAGCGTAAGCTGAAGCAAATCGCTTTGGATTGGAAAAAATCGGAGAAGAAAGAAGAAGTGATGAAAAATTTATTCAATCTATTATTTAAGAAAAACGATGCTATCGTTATTAATAAGTTGGCTAAAAAAGTAGATAAGAATTTTAAAGAAATTAAAACACCAATAGTTGTTGGTTCAACTGTTAAATTAAAAAAGAACTATCAAGTAGGCGAGGTAATGGAATTGAAAGGGAAGAGGGTAATTGTTAAAGTGGGTCAAATTCCTATGAGTATTGAGTTAAGCGATTTGATAGTGGTAGAGAAATTACCAGAAGAAGATAATAGTAAAAAAAGAAAGAAATGATATTAGATGATTTAAGTAATGCCTCTAAGTATGAGGTTTTGCATCCTAGATTCAAAGCAGCTTTTGATTTTTTAACTACCAGTCAATTGGAGAATTTGTCTCTTGGAAAACATGAGATTAAAGGAGAAGAGATATTTGCTATTGTGGTGAATGAAGAATCTGTACCTATGTTAGAATCCACTTCTCAGTTTGAATGTCATAATAAATATATCGACATACAGTATGTTTTTGGGGGAGTTGAAACGATAGGGTATAAACATAGAGAAACCTGCATAGAACCAAGAGGAGCTTATAGCGCTGAAAAAGACGTTTTGTTTTTTGAAGATGCCCCAGATTTCTTTTTCAAATTATCTCCTGGTCAATTTGGCATTTATTTTCCCTTTGATGTTCATGCACCAATGATTGGGGAGGGAAAAATTAGAAAAGTAGTCTTAAAAGTTCTTTTTGACTAGTTTGGCATTATATTTGATGTTGTAACATTAATTAAAATAAATGGTATGTCAGTTAAGCAAGTAGAAATGGTATTAGCTCCAAGAGAGCCACATTATGTTGGAGACGGATTTAGAGTGCATAATTATATCCCAAGCGGGTATGGATTAACCATGCAAAGAATGGATCCATTTATTATGTTAGATTATGCTTCTAAATTTTATTTCCCCCCAAGTCCATATAAACCAAAAGGTGTTGGTGTTCATCCTCATAGAGGTTTTGAAACAGTTACAATTGCTTATAAAGGTAGTGTAGCGCATCATGATAGTGGCGGCGGTGGTGGTGTGATTGAAGAAGGTGATGTTCAATGGATGACGGCCGCAAGTGGTGTTTTACATAAAGAATATCATTCTGAAAGTTTTAGTAAGACTGGAGGTGATTTTCAAATGGTACAATTATGGGTTAATTTACCTGCTAAGGATAAAATGAGTACTCCTAAATACCAAGCAATTCAAAATAGTTTGATGCCAAAAGTAGCTGTAGAAGGTGGAATTGTGGAAGTGATTGCAGGTGATTATAATGGTCATAAAGGTGCAGCATCTACTTTCACACCTGTGCATTTAATGAATGCTAAATTAAATAAAGGAGGAACAGCTACTATTAATTTCCCTGCCCATTATAATACAGCCTTAATTGTTATTGAAGGAGAAATTAAAGTGAATGGTACAGAAGAAGTGCCTTTAGATCATTTTGTTTTAATGGCAAATGAGGGGGAAGAATTTACTATAACTGCATCTGAAGATAGTGTGGTATTAGTATTATCTGGTGAGCCAATGAAAGAACCTATTGCAGCTCATGGCCCTTTTGTAATGAATACTAGAGAAGAAATTATGCAAGCTTTCCAAGATTATGAACATGGGAAGTTTGGAGTGTTGGAGGATTAGCTCCCTTTGGTCGCTGATCCAAAGTGGGGGGCTCAACCAGCATTCAAAAACCCAGGCTTTGCCTGTAGTTTTTTAATTTTCACTCCCTCACTCAAGCAAGCTTGGTTCGGGTTGAAAACAAAAAAACCACGATAAATCGTGGTTTTTTAATGCTGGTTGGCGGAGAGAGAGGGATTCGAACCCCCGGACCTGTAACAGTCAACAGTTTTCAAGACTGCCGCATTCGACCGCTCTGCCATCTCTCCGCGGCAAATGTAGGGCAGGAAACCGAAAAATGCAAAAAATTTGGCCTTTTTATTACTGAATTGAGTGGTGCTAATTAATTGACTACCATGTATCTTTACAAAAATTGTCTGAGTGAAAGAATTAGCGGCTTTAAACCCATTTTTTTGGAAATATAGATTTCGTTTTTTTGCTGGAATCATTCTAGTAATTGCCACCAATTATTTGGCGGTATTAGCTCCTCAGATTACAGGATATGTAGTAGGATTAGTTCAAGAGAAATTGCCTGGAGGGAAATCTGCAGATCAAACCCATCCCGATTTAATTATTAGTGGGATTATGGGTTTAAGTGAACATTTCAAATTTAGCTTTGGTTGGTTAATTACTTTCTGTAGTGTAACAATTTTGGTTTTAGCCATTATTAGGGGTGTATTTATGTTTTTCATGCGTCAGACCATTATTGTAATGAGTAGACATATAGAGTATGATCAAAAAAATCAGGTTTACCAGCATTATCAAAAATTAGATACAGAGTTTTATAAAACGCATAGCACTGGTGATTTAATGAGTAGAATTACTGAAGACGTGAGTAGGGTGAGAATGTATACGGGCCCTTCTTTAATGTATTTAATAAATCTAGTTTCATTAATTGGCTTTTGTTTGTATAATATGTTTTCAAAAGATATTAGACTAAGTTTATATGTTCTAGCGCCGCTTCCAATTTTAGCATTAACTATTTATTTAGTAAATAGTATTATTAATAAAAAGAGTGAAGAGATACAAGGAGAATTATCTGATCTAACAACCAATGCTCAAGAATCTTATTCTGGTATTAGAGTCATAAAATCTTTTGTGCAAGAAAAAGCCATGCTAGGGTTCTTCAAAGCAAATAGTGAACTCTACAGAAAAAATGCAACTGGACTAGCTATGGTGGAGGCATTTTATACACCTACAATGTCTTTGATGATTGGCATTAGTACATTACTGACTATTTATTTAGGAGGATTACAAGCTATTGAAGATCCTAGTAAAGTGGGCACTGTTATTGAATTTGTGATTTATATCAATATGTTAACTTTCCCCGTTAGCGCCATTGGTTGGACTGCAAGTATGATTCAAAGAGCAGCTGCTTCTCAAAAAAGATTAAACGAATTTTTATCCATTGATCCTAAAATCACTCAAAACCTAGATAGTCATTTACAACCTACCAAAGGTGCTATTGAATTAAAAGATGTTTCCTTTACATATCCTCATTCTGGTGTAAATGCGATTAATCATTTTAATTTAAAAATTCCTGCAGGCACTAAGGTATTGGTCTTGGGAAAAACGGGTTCTGGCAAATCTACTTTAGCACAGTTATTAACTAGAATGTATGAAGTAGACAATGGACAAATCACTATCGATGGGATGGATATCAATACAATGAATACACATTTATTAAGAAATTCAATAGGGTATGTTCAACAAGATGTTTTTCTTTTTAGCGATAGTATAGAGAATAATATTCAATTTGGTTTAAAGGAAATATTACAAGAAACGGATTTAATTAATGCCGCACACACTGCTCATGTTAAACATGAGATTGAGAATTTACCTAATGCTTTTAAAACCTTAGTAGGTGAAAGAGGTACCACTTTGAGTGGAGGTCAAAAGCAAAGAGTTGCTATTGCAAGAGCTTTAATTAAAAAACCTTCTATTTTTATTTTTGATGATTGTTTAAGTGCGGTAGATGCAAAAACTGAACAAACCATTTTGCATAATTTTAAAAACTATATAGAAGACAAGACAACTATCATGATTACCCATCGAATATTTTTTGGTTTTAATTTTGATTTAATTATTTATTTAGAAGATGGAAAAATAGCAGAAATGGGCACTCACGAACTATTGTTAGCAAAAAATGGCTTATATACTGAATTGTATAATACTCAGCAGTCTACATCGCATTCCTAGCAGGTTTTTCCCCACCTTATTCATATTTGGTTTATTTTTTTTAGTTTTTCATAATATTTTAATATTTTAGTTATCTAAAGTAAAAATTTAAAAAGAGAGACTGTGAATTACGACAACAACGAGAAGAAACAAGAGAGTGTATATAGTACTCGTATTCGTGCTGGAAAAAGAAGAACTTATTTCTTTGATGTAAGAGCCACACGTGCCAATGATTATTTTTTAACTATCACAGAAAGCAGAAAGCGTTTTGATGATAATGGCTATGATCGTCATAAAGTTTTCTTATACAAAGAAGATTTCAATAAATTTTTAAAAGCCTTAACCGAAGCTTTAGATTTTGTAAAAACTGATTTAATGCCAGATTTTGATTTTGATGCATTTAATCATGAGGACTCTGAGAACAATGGTGAATATAGTCCAGCACCTCAGCAAGCTGAAGTAGTTTCCGAACAAGTTGCTGCTCCAATTGTAGAAGAAGTTCCAGATATCGATCCAGAAACAATTACTGAGAAAAAACCTTTGGAAGCTAGAGATACACCTGCAAGTGCTGGAGATAATTTAAGTGGGGAAGAAGTAGATAAGTGGTAGTTGAACTATTCGCTTTATAAATCTTTAATCATCCAAATGTCACAACCACAATGGCCACTATTGCCTAATGGTTGGTTAATTCTTTTGAATCCTACATTTTCATAAATGGTAACTGCCTTGGATAACTCAGGCATTGACTCCAAGTATACTTGCTTATAGCCAAATTCTTTTGCCCATTGCATGGCAGTATTCAATAATTCTTTTCCTAAGCCTGTTCCTCTTGCATCTTTATGTAGGTATAATTTTACTAACTCACATGTTCCTTCTGGTAAATTTTCAGTTGGATAGATTCCAGCACCTCCAACTACTTTATTGTCTTTTAAAGCAATAAAATAGTAAGACCCCGGACTTGTGTTGAATAATTCATATAATGCATCAGTAGTTGGATCAAAATAAACCGTTCCTGGTTTATTGGCACCAAACTCTTCTAATGCACCACGAATTACTTTAGCCAAATCAATATTGTCATTTGGTTCAATGGGTCTTATTTGAATAGTTGGATTCATTTATTTCCAAGCTTTATATTGGTTAATTAAACCATTGGTTGAACTATCATGACCTTTAACAGCATCATTATTAGCTAACTCTGGTAAAATTTTATTGGCTAATTGTTTACCTAATTCTACACCCCATTGATCATAACTAAAGATGTTCCATATTACTCCTTGTGTAAATATTTTATGTTCATAAGTTGCAATTAAGAAGCCAAGGGTTTCAGGTGTAATTTTCTCTATCAAGAAAGAATTGGTTGGTTTGTTTCCCGTAAACACTTTGAAAGGTGCTAAGAATTCAATTTCTTTTTCAGTTTTATTAGCTGCTTTTAATTCTTCAATAACTTCTGCCTGTGTTTTCCCATTTAATAAGGCTTCTGTTTGTGCAAAATAGTTGCTCAATAATTTATCATGGTGATCCCCAATTGGATTATGACTTTTTGCTGGTGCAATAAAATCACAAGGAATCATTAAAGTACCTTGATGTATTAATTGGTAAAATGCATGTTGTCCATTGGTGCCTGGTTCACCCCAAATAACAGGGCCAGTTGCATAATTGACAGCAGTACCTTTTCTATCTATATACTTACCATTGCTCTCCATATTTCCTTGTTGGAAGTATGCTGCAAAACGATGCATGTATTGGTCATAGGGTAGGATTGCTTCACTTTGAGCACCAAAGAAATTAGTATACCAAATACCCAATAATGCCATGATTACGGGTATGTTTTTTTCTAATTTTTCTGTCTTAAAATGAGTATCTGCTTGATTAGCCCCTTTTAATAACAATTCGAAATTCTCGTAACCGATAGTTAAGGCAATAGATAACCCAATGGCACTCCATAAAGAATATCTTCCTCCAACCCAATCCCAGAATTCAAACATATTCTTACTACTTATGCCAAATGCATTTACTGCTTTTTCGTTAGTACTTAAAGCAACAAAATGTGTTGCAATATGTTGTTCTTCTTTTGCATATTCCAAGAACCAATTTCTTGCAGTGTGTGCATTGGTCATGGTTTCTTGTGTAGTAAATGTTTTAGAAGCGATTAAGAATAAAGTTTCTTCAGGGTTTACTTTTTTTAATGTTTCAGCAATATGCGTTCCATCTACATTACTTACAAAATGCACTTGAATGCCATCCACCCAATAAGGTTTTAAAGCTTCTGTAACCATAACAGGACCTAAGTCACTACCACCTATACCAATGTTTACAATAGATTTTATTTTCTTACCAGTGTATCCTTTGTGCTCTTCACTATGAATGGCATTGCAAAAAGTTTTCATTTGAGTTAATACTCTTCTAATCTCTGGCATGATATCTGCGCCATCAACTTCTATTGATTCTCCTGAAAAGTTTCTTAGTGCCGTGTGTAATACTGCTCGGTTCTCAGTTTCGTTGATTGCTTTACCTTCAAATTGAGCTTTAATTGATTTTTCCAAAGAACATTCTTTTGCTAATTGAAATAACAATTGCAATGTTTTGTCGGTGATAATATTTTTAGAATAATCAAATAATATATTGCCTGTGTTGATAGCATATTTATTGAATCTATCTGCATCTGCTGCAAACAAATCCTTCATATGCTTTCTATTCATCTCATCTTCGTGGTGCTTCTTCAATACGAACCATGCTTGAGTGGTAGTTGGATTAATTCTTTCTAACATATTCCTTCTTTATTTTCTTACTTTATAATTGCTTAATTGTTTCGATTGTAGTTTGTAGATCTTGTTCATTAATATCTAAATGAGTTACAAACCTAATCTGAGTAGGAGACATCGCCATTGCTAAAACTCCTTTTTCTTTTAGAGCTTGTGCAATTTGATGTGCTGTTTGATTGCCTGTAATATTAGCAATGACAATATTTGTCTCTACTTCTAATACAGAGGATACAAATGCTTTCTCCATTAATGCATCTCGAATTAAAAGTGCATTTGTGTGATCTATTGATAATCTTTCAATATTATTTTCCAATGCATACAAGCATGCGGCAGCTAATGAACCTGCTTGTCTCATGCCACCTCCCAAAACCTTTCTCCATCTTCTTGCTTTTTTTATGAAAGCTGCAGAACCAATTAAAACACTCCCTACTGGGGCGCCTAATCCTTTGCTTAAACAAATAGATATAGAATCAAATACCTTACCGTAATCCAGTGGATTTTCTTTTTTATGAACAATGGCGTTAAATAATCTTGCACCATCTAAGTGCAATTGAAGTTTATTGGCATTGGCCACTTCTTTAATAGCAATAAATTCATTAAAATCATAACAAGCTCCACCACCTCTATTGGTAGTGTTTTCTAAACTAATTAATCTAGTAATGGGTTTATGAACGTCTTCTGGATTAATGGCCGCCAAAACCTGTTGAGCCGTTATTCTTCCTCTATTTCCTTGTAAAAGTCTAACCGAACATCCAGCATTAAAAGCTATCCCACCACCTTCATATTGGTAAACATGGGATAATTCTTCACATATTACTTCGTCCCCGGCTTGTGTATGCGTCTTTATGGCCACCTGATTAGTCATGGTTCCACTAGGGCAAAATAGACCCGCTTCCATTCCGAATTTTTCAGATATAAATTTCTCTAATGTGTTGATACTTGGATCTTCCATAAATACATCATCTCCAACGGGAGCTTGGTGCATTCTTTCCAGCATTGCTTTAGAAGGTCGGGTAACGGTATCTGATCTAAAATCAATCATAGTGCGAATATAAAAAAAGGGGTGGATAATGCCCCGAATATTCAACAAAAAGGGGCCAAATGGGGGTAAAATTCTTGTAAATGGAGTTTTGGCCTTTAATTTGTCTAA
>Ga0222712_10001855_pt1 | contig 25271 bp, 19 predicted proteins | sample C33_657DmetaG_FD_165043 | JGI IMG/M metagenome (GOLD analysis project Ga0222712, IMG submission 165043) | Estuarine water microbial communities from San Francisco Bay, California, United States - C33_657D | ecosystem: Environmental > Aquatic > Marine > Unclassified | place: USA: California... | reverse complement strand
TGCCAACCCTACATAACCAGGACCTGTCTTGGCCTGTACATCATTAGGATTGGCTTTCTTACCAAAGTTATCTTTAGTCTTCTTCTTTAAGATTAGTCCTCCTTGCTCATACTGATCCAACCATCCACCACTCTCAGCCTTGTAGGGCTTAGCACCTCCAGCAATAGCTCCAAAGAACCTACGCTGTTTGTCAGTGAGAGGTTGTCCATGCACGCTTTTATCGTGTAGGATTTCTCTTGCCTTGGATGATGTTAACTTCTTTGCCATTATTTGTAAGAGATTTGAGCAGGTGCAAGAATAAATTGACTTACTATATGTGCCTCAGAGCTATTGTCAAGAATGTGTCTCACCTTCAACTCTTTAGCTCTTAGAGGTTCTTTCTTAAATGATCTTTTTCCATAATCCATATTAGCTTGGTTTACAACCTTATCTATTGATAGAGATTCACAAGTTGTTAGGAACAAAGGTACAGACTTACTCTTAACCAATCCCCAGAATGTGTTATACTGGTAGAAATTATCTGACTTAGTGTAAGTGATTGTCTTACTGTAAGTGTTATATATTGGATAGTTTAAGTATTGCTTTAGGTTGTTGATAGGCTTTGGTACAAGCTCAAGTACACCTGTGGACTGCTGTCCATTGTATAGCACAGCTTTGTTAAACCATTGATTATCAACTTCTACCTTGCGATTGTCATTGAACACACCATCTGCAGAAGGTAGATAATTATACACTCTGCTGTAGTCTTTAACATTCTGTAATATCTCATCATAGCTTTGATAAGCAAATGGATATTCAATAATGTATGGTTCAACCTTACCATAGTACTTATTGTAATGCACTGTATTTGTTAGATGTCTCCATATGGAGCCTGTATTACATACATTGTATTCTAATGCAGCTAGTTCTTCTATGGTGGCTGTACCAATTGTAACAGATATTATATTGCTACACTTTCCTTTTGATTGGATGTAGATTGTTGTAACAGAATCATCAACGCTAACAGTGTAGCCATCAATAAGATTTTGTTTAGATATGTCAGTGCCTAGAACAGTCTCTAAGTTATCAAAGATATCAAAGGGACCTGTCCTACCACCTGAGCATGTTAATCTTATTACTACTGTTTTAGCCATTTGTGTTACGTTTTAAATACAAATTCCAATCTCAGTGAGTGTGGTTCCATTTTCTGAATATGGGGTGCCTACACTGTTACAGTTACAGAAACTACCATCTGGGTCTCCATAGCTCAACACTGTACTTTGAGAAGATCCATCCACACAACTATAATAATGTATTATATCACCCATCTCAGGAATGCTTCCAGACACATAGCTCCAATTTCTACAACTAGCACAAGCAAAAATTGTAGTGGTGGTACTTGTTGTGGAAGTGGTAGTTGTACAGTTTGTACACTCTGCTGTTCCCTGCAAGCTACAAGGATAACCTGTCACTTCTGCTGTACCACTTAGATTACAATAGTAGATCACTGTTGTAGTGGTTGTGGTGGTTGGAGAAGGAACTATTGTAGCAGCTATTGCTGTTATGTCACAGCTTTCATTTATTCCAGAATAGAAGAAGTTATTTTCTCCTATGTAAAAGTTAGGCAGATATGTATGGAAACTCACCCAACTTTTTGTATTTAAGTTAAATGAAGCAGTCCATGATTTGTTACAGAAGTATTCTAGGTCTGTCACCTGAACATACTTCTTAACCACTAAGTCACCAGCCACAGGCTGATTTACATAGAACTCTTTAGCCACCTCATCATAGAACACCTCTTTGTTTGGTTGAGGAATGTAGTCTAACTTAGTGATAATAACTCTTTCAAACTTACTATCAAACACTCCATGTATACCAATGTTCTTGAAATGATTGTCTACATCAACCTTTGGAAAATATCTCAATATTTCAAAGGATAGATGGTCTGTAAAGAACCTATTTAAACCACTACCAAATCCTGATATATCAATTGCTTGGGTGCCTTGAATTAAGAATATTTGTCCTCTCTTAGCATCAACAGTTATCTGTCCTTGAGGTATCTTAAGCAAGAACTTATTCTGACTACCCACATATCCTAGATCAGTTTCAGCATAATCAACTGGAGGTGTAGCTCCAAATAATGAAGGATTGCCCAAGTAGGCTGCTTGTGGATTGCTTGTATTGATTGTTAACAAGTTACCATATAGCAAAGTTTTGTTCTCAAATCTAGCTAATGTGGCTCTGTTTTGAATACCATCCAAAGATACCAGATTACCATAGTTTTGAGGGAAGTCAAAGAAGCTTGCTGGACGATATATCAACCAGCTATTTATTCTGTTATCAGTGTAGCTTTCCTGTTTGTCAGAGTAGATAGCTCTGAATGGGAAGCTTGTATAGCACAATTGTTCTTTCCAATCTGCAGGCAAATGAGAGAAGAAGTTCTCCACGTTTTGCTTAGAGAAGGTGGTATTGTAGTAGTAGGTGTTGTCAAATGCAATAGGCACTCTACTTTCTTGGAACCAACTGTCAGGAATACCAGAACTTACGTGTGGATAGAAGTCACCTTCTAATTGGTTAAATGCCTGACGCAAGTCTATGTTTATAGAGCTCTCTACATAGAAATAAGGAACACCATAAGCAAACAAATACATCTTACCATCATATACATAATTAAATGATCCACTCACTGTTGTTCCAGGAGGTGGTGTGGTTGATGTAGATGTTGTAGAACTTGTGCTTGTAGTTTGGTCTACAATGTTATCATTAGGACAGTCAAGATAGTGTGCTTTGGTAGAGATGATATTCTTCATCAATGTTCCACCTACATAGTAATCAGATAGGATTGACCTAGCTGAGTACCAGTATTGTGGATAGGCCACGTTACCTAGTTCATCATAATAGATGTCACTGTCATCAGGGGCATTCACCCTGTTGTCAATAAAGAATGGTAGCTTGGTCTTAAATCCAAATCTACCAATATATGTGTCACCACCAAATACCACTTCTGGATCTTTGGCAGGTATTGCACTAAATATTCTTTGGAACCCTGTATCAATAGTTTGATAGGAATAAATCTGTCCCCACTGACCATTGTTAATAGTCTTTATAGAACCATAATAGGATACCACCTTAATATCTTCTTGCACCTCAGGACTGCTACAGTTACCTGCTTCTGAGATTGTAAATCTTGAATCATCACTGATTTGACTTACACCTGCTATGACAAGAGATGGGGTTTGGTTAGGATAAGGGAGAGGTGCTACAAATACACCATCTCTATCATCTATACTTTTGGTATATACTGAGGACTCTCTATTCCAGTTGTTTAGGTCATAGTTGTCTCCTACAGATTGTATACCAGGGAATACATATTGACATCTATCTAGCTGTCTTTGCTTAACTCCTAAACCATTAGGAATATCTGCACCATAGTCATAGCTAGATATAGAGTTGAAGGAATAGGCAAAGTTCTTTCTACTAATACCATTGATGTATATTTGTAGATAGGACTGATAGGCTGTAAACATTGCTGTGGCACTGAATCCTCCTAGGTCAGCAATTTCTTTACTTGAGTTTAAAGCATCTATTTGTGCTTGCTTTGTAAGAAGCTTATACATAGAATGCTTTTGCACCTCAACAAAATGTGCTCTACCAGCACCAAATAAAACAGTCTCCAGCTTAAGAACATTTCCTAATGTAGGTTGTCCAAAAGAAGTTTCTGGAGAGTTAAACACTTGTCTATATGGAGAATCAGCATTGTTAAATCCATCTAGCTGATTAGGATAGCAGTTAATGTTTTGATTGGTATTACTAGCTACAATTGTAAAGTCATTACTTCCTGACACCCTTACAGGTACAGTGGATGAGTTAACTGTTACAGGACTTCCCTTATATACAGTGATTGTTTGTATTGTTCCTATGATGGTGTCTGTGTAATGGAAGGTGGTACTACTTGTAGAGTTCACTGTTATTACATAGGTGGTGGCTGTAACATTTACAAATGTTGCAGATCCACTATTCACCACAGGAAGTGTAATAGAACAAATCTGGGTGGTGCTAGCATCAAAGTTTAGTGTAGTGGGTTCTCCTGTAGAACAGTCTGTATACTGTAAAACACCAGGAGATGTAACTGTTACAGTGTATGTGTCACACTGAGAGTTGTATGCATTACTTGTCTCAAGCAAGAATGGATCTTTGCTCAAGTCATTGTATGGATAGTTAGGATAGTAGTAGTATGTAGGATTGGGATTGTTAAGACTTTCTCTGGTATACTTACCAACATTCCTAAGAATACCTTTAGCAATAATAGATTTGTTGGTGCTTCTATTACCTCTTACTATTTTGAACCCAACAATAGAAGCTTTTTGTTCATCAGTTAAACCAGAAGTCTGAATAGCAAATGCTATTTGTTGTACATCTATTTTTACACCTATTGGGAAGATGGCATTGGCAGTTTGCATTGTTGGCTGTATCTGACCCCCAGAGTATATAATAGTAGGACTCTCAAAGTAGGGGCTTACGAGCACATCAGGAAACTTATGGTGTCTGATCTTTTGACCAGCTAAATCTCCCCACACGTCTACATTACAAGGATATTCTTCTGTAGACTCCCAGTATGCAAACTCTCCAGATTGATAAGGATAGGCATCTCCTATCTTAAAATCATTGTTGGTAGGTACAGGATAGGTGTTTGTTACAGTGGCTGTATTATATATCTTCCAATAAGGAGATTGTGTTCCTTCTCCTATATAGTCATCATTAGTGTTATATACAGGAAGTAAATCTGTAGAATTTGCTTCTCTACCAGGAATATGGAAACCATCTGTTTGCTTACCATTATCTAACAAGAAAACTATCTCAAAGGCATACACCTCATCTCTCAAGTATCCTCTTAGGTTGGCAGTGTAGAAACCATCAGCATATGTATTACCAGCTGGTAACTTATATGTCTCCCATTGCAATCTGATTTGATTAGCAATGCTTTGATAGTTGATGCGATCAATTGATGTTAGATTATCCCAAACAATAATGTCCTGTACGTTAGTTACATCCTGAGCAATATCATAATATGCAAACTTCTCAAGTACATCATTTAAACTCAAAGGAATCTGAGTTACATTCTGACCTGTATAAGTGATTGATGTTGTTTTGTCTTGAATGCTGTATGTTCCTACTAGCTCTACAGTTGTACCATTATTTATGGTTTTGATAACAGCCAAGTTGAAATATTGAAAGTATCCTGTAACATCTAAGTTACTGATATTCAACACAATAGACTTTCCTACAGAATAGTTAAAGTCAGGTGTAGTTATTTCTGTATTAGCAATGGATGTAGGATTGGTTACAGAATAGTAGGATGTATATCCATCTCCTGAGGCATTGCTATATTGAATAGCAAATTGATAGGTACCAGCTTTCAAATCACCTCCTACAACAATCTCAGAAACATCTAGACTAGGAATTTGAAAGTTAGGCTGAACCTTTAATTTGTTACAATCAAGAACTGGAGTGATTTGTGGATCACAAAGCCCATCAGTGAGATAGGCTGTAGTGTAAGGAACTTGCTCAATATTGATGAATCTTCTTGGATTCAATCCATCTGTCCAATACACCTCTGTTGTGCAATTGGTAATCTTATGGACAGCTTTATGTATTGGGTAGTTTATGTCAAAGTTTAGACATGTAGAATTGGCACAAACAGTCAAATCTGTATTAGGAATAGGAGTGCACAATGTGTGATAGACACAATCATTGTTATCCATATATCCTATCTCACTTCCTCCTGTCTGAGGATTGGCTAAGAAGAATATATGTTTGCTTTTCTCCTGTATGAAATGGGTTCCAATAAGTTGGTAACCTTCAGGGAAGTTTAGACAAAGTTCATTACTTGGCTCATTCTGATAGTTTACAGAATTAGCATCAAAGTTCTCTAATGCTGCATTTAGGGCATAAGAAAGTTTACCCTTCTGTATTTGATTTACAGTAGAGTCCATGTCTAATCCCACTCTGCCAAGATTATACTCTTGCCTTATGTTAGAATCTCCAATGTTATCTGTTCCATCCATAGCCATATCTGTAGCTTCTATTTGGTAGTTCATATTGTGCAAAGCGTTGGAGATCATTTCTCACTCTTCTTTGCTTAGCCCATACATCTTGTTTCTTAACTTCAGTGTACGCCATGATGAAGGCTTCTTCTGAAAGTTGCTTGTAATAAGCTAACTTTTGCTGTATTTGATTGAATGTTTCATCATTGATTTGATTGGCTAGGGTTTCAAACACCTTATATTTAATGAAAGCTTCTATATACTCTCTAACACGATAGTTGTCAGGGATCAATTGGTTGCCTACAGCATCATAGTCTGTAGCATAGAAAATCATATGTACAATGCCACAATTAAAGTTTGTGACAAACTTATTGTCTCTAATATCAAAGCTATCATAACTAGCTGATCCTGGAGTGAACTCGTGCACAGGAGGAGCAGATGTGTAGAACTGCCAAGCGTCTGTATAGCTCACGTCACATTTACCATGGCAAGATATATTACCTGGTTTTAGTAGGTATTCTTTTCTTATTGATCTGGCAACTTGTTGATTGGTCTTATACACTGCTTGGATGAGTTCAGGCATACATGAGGGACATCCTGTTGTACACTGTGGGTTGGTACAGGGTACAGTGCCACTGATGTATGGAGACACTTGTATTGTTGTTTGTGAAGCAGCTTGAGAATAGAATGAATTAGCTGTCTGATAGGGAAGTTGAGGAATCTCTGTACACATCCAAGCTTCTCTAACAGCAAAGAAGTTATCAGGAAGTCTAGCCTCATAGCCAGCAATGTCTAATGTCTGTTCAGCAATGACATAGCTTGACCTACCTAACTTCTGTAGACATTTGTCTAAGTAGGTGGGAAACATCAAGTCATCCACTGCCCCTGTATCAAAATAAGACTTTAACTCTTCTTTGACAATTGAGTAGACTGGTTCAGGGGAGACAAAGTTATACCTGTAATAGTATGCCATATTATTTTATTTTTTCCATTCCCTGTAGAGGTGCTGGTATTTTTCGTTAGTATTTATATAATGTGACAACAATCTAGAAGTGACACGAGAGGGTTTGAAATACCACAGATTTATATTGCGAATCCTTGTAGACTCCTTGAACCAAATCCATCCAAAGAAATATCCTTCTGTGTGGAAATTGAAGTTGTAGATTATCTTACCCTTTTGTTTTGTTTTCTGCCAGTCCACTGGTAGGTTTACAAACTCCTTACCATTGACACCTTTCATCTTTCTTCTCTTCTTCTTATTGATAGAGAACTCACCAAAGCCAAAGGGAAGTCTTGCTTTCTCTCCTGTTTCTAGAATGTAGTTTTTAAAATGCTCATTATATAGGTATATAATGTTCTTCCACTCATCAAATGAAATCTTTATGGTGGAATGTTTTTTGCAAAAGTTATTATAGTTTTCCTTACTAGAGCTTCTCCAGTCTATCTTAGTACGCATTAGCTAGTTGGTTTTGCATTAGGAGCTTGTCCATCAATGCCATCAAATGTTTGATCTGTTTTAATGCTAAAGTATGTCGATAAAAGCTTTTGAGAAGTGAGTTGCAACACTTGTGTTATTAGATATCCTGGACATCCAAATTCCTTATCTAAAGGATTCATGCAATAGTCAGCATCACTAACCAAAGGAGCTGGACCACATGCACAGTCTGAGGGATAGAGTATTTCATTAGGAACATCTTCTTCAAAGAAAGCAGATATTCTTACAGACTGTAAGTTTGGATTGTTTACATATAAGTATCCACCATTAGCCACCCAATAGTATTGTTCAGCTTTGATGATGGGAAGTTTTAATAGGTTTAGATATCTGTTGATGGTAATTTCTTTAAATCTCTTTCCTTTACCACCCATTGCGTTAATTGAATAAACACCTTGAATAAGGTATTGATAGTTTCCTTCACTGATGCGAGGAAGTTTGTATTTACTTCTTGCCACTTGACAAGGGTCAACATACTCACAGCAATCAGAGATGGGCACCTCTATCATCTCCAAACAAGGAAGTGTTTGGAATACAGTGTCAGTAGCCCAAAGCTTTCTGAGATTGGTCTCACGCTTAACTAACAAGAATGTGTTATTCTTAATCTCAGATGCAATCACACGATCAGTGATCAAGTTGTCTGTAGAGAGCAACTTGTGCATTGAGCGTACATCTGAAACCAATTGTCTTAATGTTGCCATTATAAATACTGTTTGAATATATTTGTCATTCCATCAACCTCATCTATTAAAAATCCTGTCACCTCAGCCTTAGCACACACGTGACCATTCTTGTCATCCCATAGACTTTTAGAATTTGAGAATGCTGGAATTTGATAAAACTTAATACCATTAAAATCTAAACTCACCTCATGATGCTTGTCTCCTGTAAAGATGTAGAAGTTTCTATGCAAGGACCATGCCTCTCTAAACTCTATTGGAAATATGCCAGCCAGTTTTGCAGGCTTTATAGCATCCCCATGATTGAACATCATAGCTGAGTTTCCATAGCTTACATACTTTCTGTATTTAGGAGAGCAGTCAAATGTGAGTCTTTCTACATCTCTGAAGTATGTTTTTAACCAAGTGACTAAGTGCCATCCAACATACTCATCATGGTTACCAGCCACATAGATGATGTTTACGCTTTGAGCATATTGCAATAGCATTGTAATCATCAACACCTCATGTCCACATATGTATTCAAAAGAAGTTTGATATGTATGTGTGTTTTGCTGAGGGGTTCCTTTTGTTGTGTTGTTGGTATGCTCACTGTTAAACTCATCAGAGCCAATCACATAAGTGATGTTCTCTAGGTTGTTTGAGAGCTGGGCTTGGTTGGCTATCAGCTCCACTTTGTACATGATGCTAGCCAGTCTATCAGCAACATTGTTGTTTCCATCTATGTCCCATTTGTTCAAATGAGAGTCTTGTTTGTTGATTATAAGTGTAGCATTTGGCTTCTCTGGAGAGAACTTAGGACTCATAACTTCCTGACTAACAGGCTTATATGAAGCTAAAAAGTCTACAAAAGCATCTTGAAAAACTTGTTCTGTAGACTTCTTTCCTAACCAGGCTTTCACCTGCCAGTGGGGATGTTCTCCATTGCCCCAGTAGTTTTGCACATACTTAGTGATTTCCCACTTGTTTGTGTCAATTTTACACTTTACTATGAGCTCATCCAAGCTCTTGATTTCATCCTTTGTATTGAATATCACCTCTCCAGTTCCTCTGCTCAGGTCTTCTTCAAACCTAACAACAGCATCTTCTAGATCAGATATGTAGCTTGCCACCTCTGCATCCTCACGCACTCTTTCTTTATTTTTCAATTCTTTTAACAACTCCTCAACATCTGACTCTGAAATTCCAAGCTTTTCAGCATAGAATTTTTTACTTTTCTTCCAACGTAACATCTCTTCTAGCTGCTGTAGCAAGGATTGATTTTCAGGCATATGTAGTTTAGTTTAGTTAAAATTGCTGTAAAGATAGGAACTATTTCTGAATTCCCCAAAAATTTATTAACTAATTTGGTTATATACAATAACTTTTTTAGTTAGAGTTTAAACAAAAACCCCCAGGGTAAAAACCCCAGGGGAGACCTTCTGTAAACCAACAAACAGAGGTTTTTAACTAGGTGTATTGCAAGATGCTGTTAAGCTAAACGATCCAGAGCTAGAGAAACAGTTCACTGTATCCACTCTCAAACGATAGGTACCAGCAGGTAAAGTATTAGAAGGGAGATCAGAAGTCCAGGTTCCTGGAAGAGATCCCACCTGAGTGTAGTTGAATGTATACAACACTATGGTGTTAGTAGAGTCCATAATGTAGGCTGAGTAGTATCTTGTACCAGTTCCAGAGTAGTAATATCCACCAGGAGTGATCAAAGCTGTGTTTCCTAAAGTGACTGTGAACAGAGCTGCTTCTCCACCAACACAAGACGCAATAGCACTTGTATCACCAGTTAAGCAAGTTGGGGCTATTGTAGTGGTACTGCTTGTGGTGGATGTACTACTTGTAGTGGTAGTTGTACCACCAGCAATTAGTATGTCAAGGTAGTTATCACAGATTCCTAGAGACTGCACTCTGATTATTGAGGCATCATCAGGAACTCCTAAAATTGTATATCCAGCTTCTAAAGCTGCTTTGGCTACTCCTGTTGCTATAGGTGTTACAAATCCATCTGAGTTTGAATAGATGTCAAATGGTCCTGTATCTCCACCTGCAAAAGTTAACGTTATTAATATTGTCATATTGATTGATTGATTTATTTATTAGCAGTCAGAAACTGATACTACTTGTGAAGAACATCCTACTACTGCTTTACCACCATCTCCAAATGGATAAAATGTTTCACACACTGTGTCAATGTAATAGCACTTACCAGCATATGAATAATACCCAGTACTTACATTTCCTGTGCCATCTGAATTTAAAGAAATACGTGTTCCTACAGTCCAAGTAGGAGTGGATGTTACATATATAGTTGTTGAAGATCCAAAATAACAAGCATTGTAACAACTTGATCCATCATATGCTACTGAATAAGAAGTTCCTATACATCCCACTGTACTACAGTTTGCTCTACTGTATGGATAGAAACCTATTGATGAAGATGTAAAATAAACAATGCTATCATAAGCATAATAATATATGGTTTGTGCAGCAACTGTATTTATTGCAGGAAGTCCACATTCTTGATAGTTACCAGCAGACGTAAAAGATTGTGTATAATCATATCCATTAATACTGTATGTTACATACACTGTATTGTCTGGATAAGATGTATTACCTGTTGAACTAAGTATATCAGAATTAGATATAGTTATAAGTATACAGACGTTTCCTGGAGCAAAAGATGATTTAGGGGGACATCTATTGCTAGTATACCCTGACCATGGAGAGGCTGATGTATCTACCCATACATAAGATTCTATTTCACTTTTTGTAACAATTTTATCTCCTGTAGGAATTGAACCTAATGTAACTTTAGATTCAAATACACCAGTATTTACAGCATCTCTCAAATTATCAAAAGTGACTAATTGGTTTGATGCTAATCCTGCCCAACTCATGATAATAATTTGTTTAGTTTTTCTTCAAGTTCTTTCACTTTCTTCTCTAAAGCAGCAATCTTTAATGTATGAAGATCTATATACTTAACTTGTAATTTATCAACATCTGCACTAAATACTAGATCTGGAGCAATACCTTGAACTTGCTGAGCTGAGTAACCATATCTAATTACATTGTGGGTATCATCTTTAAATGTATATTTAATTATATCCACTGCAGACAAATCTACAATAGGATTGTATTCTAATATATTTTTAAGTCTAATATCTGACCATTGATAGAATGAACCAGCAGTTACAGAAGCAGCTGTACTAAATTCAGCATTACCACCAGCAAGTATCTTGAATCTACTAGCTGCCCCAGTTTCGTTAATAGAGAATGATGTTTCTGAGTTACCAGATGCAAAGTCCCATTTAGCTGTTCCAGAAGAGTTTAACCAAGCAACCCAACCAGTAGCATCACTACCTTTAAATAACGCTTTACCACCTTGAGGTGTTCCAAATGATGTAGCATCAAATACTTTCTGACATGTAATTGTTTGATCAGATGATGTTCTTGTTACAAAATCTGTTGTACTTGGTGTACTACCACTTGAACCACTTGATCCATTAACACCATTAACACCACTAGCACCACTAGTACCACTAGAACCATTACCACCAGGAGAACCACTAGCTCCACTGGTTCCACTAGATCCATTACCACCGTTAGCACCACTGGTTCCACTAGAACCATTGCCACCATTGACACCACTAGTACCATTAACACCACTTACGCCACTGGTTCCATTAGCACCATTTACACCACTTGTACCTGCAGGGCCAGTTCCACCATTTACACCACTTGTACCAGCAGCTCCATTAGCACCACTTGTACCAGCTGTACCATTACTAGAACCACTTGTACCAGCTGTGCCAGCTGTACCACTAGAGCCAGATGTTCCATGTGTACCATTTATACCACTTGTGCCACTTGTACCACTAGATCCACTAGCTCCACTCGTTCCACTAGAACCATTGACACCATTAGCACCACTTGTTCCACTAGAACCACTTGTACCAGAAGAACCACTAGATCCTGCTGTACCAGATGTACCACTAGTTCCACTTGTACCAGTGGATGTACCACTTGTTCCATTAGAGGAACCACTTGTACCAGCTGAACCTGTAGCACCACTAGATCCACTCACACCACTTGAACCACTTGTACCATTAGTAGAGCCACTAGATCCTGCTGTTCCAGTTTCACCACTAGAGCCAGATGATCCTGATGAACCAGCTGTTCCAGAAGAACCACTAGAACCACTAGTACCATTTGAACCAGTTAATCCACTTGTACCACTAGAACCACTTGTACCAGTTCTACCAGAACTACCAGCAGTACCATTTGTACCACTTGTGCCAGTTCTACCACTGGATCCACTTGTTCCAGATGAACCATTTTCTCCACTAACACCACTTGAACCACTTGATCCAGAAGCACCAGCAGTTCCTGATGTTCCATTACCACCTGAAGTTCCATTGGTGCCATTTACACCAGATGTACCCCCTGTGCCATTACCTCCAGATCCAGAACAAGCAACTGCATCTATCTTTTCTAAAGCTGATGTTAAGTCATCACCATTCTTAATTCCTGTACATGGTAAGTTGGGACCTGTGTACGTAACGTGGTCTGAATCAGTGCAACAGTCTCCACATCCACAGTTGTCACTAGGATGATAGAAAGCATCATAACAAGGCATTCCAGGTAGACAAGACATTTATATAAATTTAATAAGATTAAGGAATATACATGATGTAATAAGCACCAATCACAGGTTGGATGTTTGTGTGCGAACCACCACCACCAGCGTCACTAACTGTTACACTTGTAGCTACAGAAACAGATAGGTCTACAGATGATGTAATTTTATTTGATGGCTCAGAAGTTCTAGTTGCACTTCCAGAAGTGTTTGATGCTGGAGAAACAACTCCTGCATAGTTGTGACTATGGGGATTTGGAGACACTGTGGCTGTAGATGAAGCTACAGCTAAGTGACTATGAGCAGGTATTTGTGCTGTGGTGAGAGTTACAGCATTTGATCCTGCTGTACTGTACAAAGCATAGTTTGGATTGGATGGGCTTGCAGCAGGGTCTACACTAGGATCTAGTCCTATTCCTACAGGAGGTACATTGTCAATGGCACCAACAGCTACACGTCCTCTTTTGTCAGGAGTGCCATTCAAGCCATTACACAAATACACCTTGTAGAAACCAAGTGCTGGGAAGCCAATACCTGATCCATCAAAATTTGTTAGTGGTCCATAGTATTCATATGCTACATAAGGGACCATTTTTAGATATTGTTGGTTAGAGGAGCCACCTGAGCTGCCAGCTATGTATGCTGCAATCAAAGCATCTAAGTCTGCTAGCTTAACATAGTTTGTATCTACATCAAGTTGAAGAGCAGCTAAATCAGCTACAGTGTCACAGAGTTTAGTTATAATAGCTTGGACGATGTCATGAGTGTCAGAAGAAGATGTCACTCCTGTAAGACATTCAATACTGTAGTCAGCATTCAAAGCAACTAGTTCAGCATCAATAGCATCAATTTGAGTTTGTAAATCACAAACCACTTTTACCAATGCCTGAAATATTTGTTCAGATGTCCATTGATCTGTATCAACTGGAGCAGGTAGATAACCATTTACAATCGCACAACGTATTCCTGCTGCGAGAGTGATTCTATCTCCTTCTCCAGTGAGTAGAGGAACTAAATTGTTAATGATGTTCTCTATAACCACCTGAAGATTGTCTCCAGATATTATATCTAAAGGCACGCTGTCAAGACCTGTATATCTGACACACTGATCAGAAACAGTCTGTACGCAACCATTGTAACAAGCATCACAAGGTCTGCGTGTTGTAGTGGTGCTGGTTGTAGTAGTATCTTCTGGCATTTTAATTTATTTATGTATTAACACTTTAACTCTACTTACAACCTGAGAAGTGGTGGGTAATCCACACACTGTTGCATAGGTTGGGTTACAAAGTCTGTATGTCAATATTTGTTTGTAATGTAATAGGTCATCAATCACATCTCCAGGAATATAGTTATTCATAGAGAAGATGATGTTGTTATACTGGCGATTTGCCCAGTATGCTAATCTTTCATCAATCTGTAATAATGTAGCAGGAATGCTAGCATAATCTACACAGTCTGTTAATCTTGGTGATAGCATCTTTTATTCTTTTTGTAGCGTTCTTAAGTTTATTGTTGCATGCTGAGCATAGGCCATTGATTAGTTGACAGCCACATCCCACCTTCATGCCACATTCTCTACAATTTGCCATGTTAAGGGAAATTAATTACGTAGTTGTTTCCTGTGCAACCACATTGGTTTGCAATAAAATAATCTAATTGTCTATTAGCTTGAGCATATAACTTATTTGCTGTGTCTATAGCACAGTTGTTTGCTGCTGCTATTGACCCCTGAATAAGATACCAAATGCTGTTGAGTACCACTTTTGCTTGGGTCCTGATAGCACTATCACACTCCATCATGTCAAGCTTCATGAATGCGTTGTCAAACTTTTCTTGTATGAGTTCAGTACGCATGATGTTCTTCTCTACATAATTTGTAGCAGCAGGAGCCACTGAATACTTCAAGAAATACACTCCATCAGGCAAAGGATTTGTATCAGGAAATACACTCAATCCTAGAGTGATAGAGTTGTAAACATTAAAGCTGTTAACATTGAATGGGATAGAAACAGGAGTGGTAAAACCAGGCACAGTAATTTGCATGGTTGGTGCAACAACAACAGGAGGATCAGTGTCATATGTTGATGTATCAGCTATACCCAATGTCTTAGGGTCAAATGTGTTTATGACTAAAAAATCTAGTACCATGATTTGTTGTAATAAAAATGCCAGAGGACTTGAGATATCCTCTCACCCTCTGGCATAGGTTAATATTGTACTACTCCTATTCTTAAGGAATCAAAGTAGTTGTTGTTGTTGTGCTAGGCCATACAGTAGTTGTAGTGCTAGTAGTTGTGATACAAGATGTGTCACCAGCTACAGCTCCCAAACCAGCTACCAATATAGCTTCGATTCCAGCAGTTTCACCTTGAGGAACAGCAATGATTACAGTTGCGTCTTCATAGATATAGTCACCCCACTGGTAAGCAGATTTGTCATACTCATTGAACTTGATGTAATACAAATCATAGATTTGACCATCAGTTACCCAAGACTCAAAGTTCTCGTTGTAACCATTCATTCTGTACAAATGCTTCAAGTAACCAGCTTGATAGCTATAGAAGTTTTTCTCCAATTGTTGAACTTCAGCAGAAGTACCAACAGGATAGTTAGAACGCTGTGTAATTACTGGAACAGCCACTCTGTTACAAGGATCATCAACGATGAAGTCAGCAGTGGTTGCAGGACCAGAGAATACAAATGTTCTGAAATAGAATCTGTCATACTCCCAAGGGAATGCAGCAACGTCACAAGGCTGGCCATATTTAGTCAATGGCTTACCAGAGATACGCAATACAGCGTTTTGATCGTTACCAATTCTTTGGAACTGATAGAACTGAGTCAAGTGAATGTTGTCAGGGTTGTTACCTGGAGCTTGCAACTCTAGGTGATAGATGATGTCATCAATCAATGCAGGAACGTCAACGTCTGTGCAAGGATCACCACCACAATCACAACAAGGTGCATTTACAGTTACACTACGAGTGAAACCATTGAAATACAATGTGTTCAAATAGCTAGAGAAACCACGCAAAGTGAGGGTAACAATATCACCACACTTTACAGTCCAATCTCCAACGTCTGTAACTTGGTTAACAGCAGTAGCACAACCAGAAGATTTGTACCATTCAGTTACGTTAGATTTGCAAGAAGAACCACCAGGACATCCAGAGATTTTGTCTGAACGCTTAGAACCTTGCAAATAAGTGTTTACTCTACCTTGAGCTACATAGAAATAGGGGGCAGCAGCAATGTTACCAGCTGTGGCAACACTATAGTCATTGAGGAATATCCCCACCTGACCAGCTGCTAAGTCTTGCGTAGATCCAGAGCTAGGTAGAGAGTTTCCTACTGGTACTACGAAGAGCGTAGTTAATGAAAAATCAGCCATTTTGCTTTATTTTTAATTGTGAAAAATTATTCGTTTGTTTGAATCCTGTAGATTGAACTTTGTACAGCAGACTGGTTCTCAGTGTACATTGCCAAGTTCTGCACTGTCAAATCTAGTAATTCATCTTCTAAATATGTCTCAAGCTCACAGTCCTGATCAAAGGATGGTAGACCATCCAACATAATATATCCTGTTTTATTTATATACTGAGGATACCTCATGTAAGAGATGTATATATCTTTTGGTGTAAATGTACCATCTGTAAATATACTTATCTCGTCAGAAGATAGAAAGTTGAATGTCTCTTGATATTCAAAAGAAGGTTTGTAGTTGTTGTTGGTAAGGATGAATTGTATATCACCATGCTTAGCCAAGTCTCTATTTATCCATATCTTTCTATCTTTACATCTCCCTTTGTCTGCTAATACATAACTATCAATGTAGAACATGTATTTTGGAACTAGGGCATGTAAACTTGCAAACCATTGATTTAGTTCAGCATTCTTCAATGCTAGGGCAAGTGGTTGATTGTTATAGGTAACAACCAAGCTTTGAAGGTCTTCATACCTTTTCTTAAAGGCATCCAAACCATAACCAGAAACTGTGCTTATACCATCAACCTTTTGCTTTATCAGCTTGATCTGAGCTTCATTCAAAGCTAAAATCTTATCTTCTAAGTTTACTACTTGATGCTCGTTTGTTGATAGTTTATTTAGTTTTTGGTCTATCTTATATAATAAACTATCTACAGGAATCATACTGAAGCTATTTTTTTACTTTTCAATTTACCTTCCAATGTTAGTAATTGGTCTTGGTTATCCTCATCTGCTAGGAACTTCACCAAATCATCTTCGTCCTTAGCTATTTCAAATTCACCTTCATACACTTTACCATTAGGTCTAACTCTGTAAACTGAGTGAGAAATGGCCTGTTTAACCAAGTCTTTAATATGGAGCAAGTTTTCCTTCATGTCTGCAAATCTGTTGAACACCTCCACTGGATTAAGTCCTTGATATTTGCCATTCTTGAATTCTGTTTGTTTTAGGATGTTATCCACCTGATTGTATACAAATTCTTCCTTAGAATCATCTGACACTGGAAGACCAAGTAGACGAGCCACTTTCTTCTTCTTTTCAGGAGTCATACTATCAAACTTAACAATTGCTTTATTGATAAGTTGTTTCTTCTTAAACATCACCTTGTTTTCAATCTCATCATCAGCTACATAGAACTGTGTGTCAGCTGGATATTCACCACGCTCCCAAGCTTGATAGCTAGAAGCAATTGTGGGATGTACCCTTAACCATGAGAATGCTAGCTCTTGCAATGGCAAAGACAAGTCATAATAATTGTCACCATCCATAAGCTTAACAGGTTGTACGTGCAGAGCGTCATCTACAGAAGTGGATAATCCATAGTTCCAGAAACTAGAACGTGGACCTAAGTCTACATTCAAAGCATCTTCAAGCTTTTGTTTTAGTTCTGTCACTCTTTCAATTTCCATCTCTCTTTCTAGAGGATCAATGATTCTTCTGATGTAAGCAGCCTTAGGATCTAAGCCTGTTCTGTACTGACCATCAAGTTCCTTATAAGGATACTTGAACACGCCTGTGCCAGGGATCCTAGTGTATCCTCTTAAAGCTAGTCCACCTTGCATTGTTTGCAACTGAGAGTTGTTGTACTCTTTTTTAATAGTAGAGATTTTTCCTATCTTGCCCATATGTAGTTGTTTTATTTGGTTTATTTGCAGATGGGCCCCATCGAAGGGAATGCAGCTGGGAGACACCCCAACTCATCCATCTGTAGTTTTGGAAGACTCCCCCTCTTTGAGGAGGGGGGAATATCTTCCTGATAGATTATAAGAACAGCTCTTGCTGTAGTCTTATTAGAATTGTGGGATTTCTTCAATCAAAACTGTACGAGACAAGTCTTCAATGAATACATCACAACGATCCTTCATCCAGATTTCATATCCTGGGAATTTGTTTGCAGAGCTCATACCCTGAGACTTAGCAAAGCCTAAGTGGTGGCGAGTTCCATCAATATATCCCCAAGTCATAGAAGGTGCACCTTTCATACGAACCTCACGAATGTTGTTCACCATAGAACCATCACTCATTGGAGATACGTCAAATACCATAAATACTGGAGTGCTCTTCTTATTCTGACCAAATTCCAAGTTTGTTTGAGGAAGATCCAACTCTTTCAAGTGAATCAACTCAACACGTCCAGTCTCACGAGTAACCATTGCATCGAATGCAAAGTTATATGTGATGTGCTGGCCTTCACCTTGCATGTATCTGTTTCCAGAATCAGCCATGAAAGTCAAACCAGAATTCAAAGCGTCAGTTTTCAAAGCCTGCTGGAATACGTCAAAACCAGCTTCGTTTGTATACATTTTAACTCTTCTGTCTTTAACATCCACCCTTCTGTAGAACAAGTCACCAAATACAGAACGAATCAAGTTAGCTGTGAACTCACCACGATTGTATTGTACGAGGTTACCATTGTTTCTCATTCTGTGGTATACACCAGCAGAAGTACGCTTCAATTCTTGTTTAGAACCATTGGTCTTCACAGTTCCAGGACGAGCCCAGATCATACGCTTAACCTTCAATTCCAACATAGACTTACGCATCCAGAATTCAATGAATGGCTCCCATTTAACATCATTACGAGTTAGAGGAAGTTGATTTCTACGCTGTGGAGCATACACCAAGATATCCAAAGGATTACCCTTGCTGTCTCTCATCATTTTGTCATCAGCCCACTCAGTGATCTTGTGCTCATAACCATATGCAGAACCCAAAGATTCAAACATTGTGATTTGCTCACCAAGACGAGGAAGACCTAACAAATCTTGATCAAATTCACCAATTGCAGCATCAACCAACTCAAGTTCTACACCCACTTGCAAGAAGATAGGGCTTACGAAGTCAACAGTTGGGTTGTCACTTACCAAAGTGAAAGTGTACAAAAATCCAACGTTCCAAGGAACTGGATCTTTTACAACATAGAAACGTGGACCATACTGACGAGTACCTACAGAAATAATTGCATTCTTAGAGAACTCATTAGTGTCAATAATCAATTGAAACTCTTGTCCATCAATACCAGGCTTAGAAAGCTCTTGGGTAGAGGTTGGAACGTCAATGATTTTTGGAAACTTGTAGGGAACTTGCACTTGCCATTTCCAAGCATCACTGTTGTTATCAATATAGTAAGGAGTGCTCTTGTTGATCATGTCCAAGAAATCATTACTATAGAGAGAACTCTGAGTGTACAAGCTGATGATTTTCTTATCATAATCAGCAGGCTCAGTAGAGTGGAAGCTCTCTAAATGGTTTGCATCTGTCAATTTACCTACAGCACGCTTGTCCATAGAAGCGACCCTAGCGTAGGTAAAACCAGTTAGACCTGGGATTGTTTGAATTGCCATCTTATGCCTTTTTTAATTTTTGTTATATAAAATTGTTATTGAAACCAAGAAGTGGGTTTAGATGATGTTTTAGATTTCACTGAACTCTTCTGGGCTTGTCTGGCAACCTCACCAAATAACTCGTTGGACTTTTTGGTGATACCTGTCTTTTGAATAGTGGATAATGTAGGATCTTTCTCCATTATCTTCATTAGCAACGCAAGCTTCACTTTTGTTGCATGATTCTCAGGACGTTTCAGCTCCAGAATAGCACGATCAAAATCTGTGAGAGTTTCTCCAGATGCTGTCTTGTACTTGTCTGTTACTAGGAAATCTTGTAGTTCACCAGCTAATTTGGGGTTAATTGGTATGCCATCAAATTCTTTAGCTTTAATCTTCTCCTGTAAAACTTGGTTTACATTCTGATAGTATTGCTGTTTGATAGCTTGTTGCTGTTGTAGTTGAGCTTGTTTTTCTTGCTCTAATTGCTGAAGCTTTGCAGCTTCTTTCTTTATTAATACCTTATGGTGTTTAGTAGCAACATTTTCTAGGTCACCATAATTTTTAAGTCTTTCAACTTCTGTATCTATATCTTCTTTCTCAAAGCCTTGATCTGTAAGAGCCTGTCTGATGACAGCCACTTGATTGTTCTCTTGGGCCAAGTCCATCTCAGAGAAAGACTGGATTTGATTGTAAGCACCAAAGTAGTCCTTTGGATTCACTCCTTTTACAAATATGGCGTCAAATGCTTCTTGATAATCTTCTCCAAACTGACCAATGAAGTTGTTCACTATTTCAACAGCTCCTTTTTTCTTTTCTGCTTGGAAGCGTTCTAGGAAAGCTTCAGGAGTTTCTATTGCTGTTTCTTCTTCATCCTCATCTTTGGAAAATACACCCAATTTGAAAAGGTCTCTTGAGAGAGCAGTGAATTGACTAACTGGAGCTTCTTCACTTTCTTCTTCATCATTACTATCTTCTTGATTATCAGCACTTTGTGCAGCAGGTTTCTTAGCTGGTGCAGGTGCTGGTTCATTGTCTTCAGCTTCTTCTTCCTCTTCATTGTCATCTCCATATAAGAAGCTTTGAATGTCCTTCACAGGATTTTCATCTTTCTTCTCATCTGTAGGAGTAACCTCTGGAGCAGGTTCTAAAGCAGCTGATTGTTTAGAAGTAGTTTTCTTTGCTGGAGCTGGGGCTGGAGCAGGTTCATTTTTGATGTCCTGAATGTCATCTGGGCTACCAGTTGCTGTTTCAGGTGCAAACAAACCATCTAATAGCTCTTGGCTACCCATTCCCATATCCATAGTATCCTGGATACTAAAGTTACCCATTTGGGGCATATCTAGATTTTCAGCCATATGTAGTTGTATTTAATTGGTTTTCAATGTAAAAGTATATTAAGTTAAGTTAATGGCAAAGAGACAATGCTCTATATGGACCATTATTCAGCATAATATAGCATTAATTTTTTTTACTCTAATCAAGTTTGTTTGTAATTGTGTCATTTATAAGTCTAAAGCTCCTAATTGGGGCTAAGTCTGTAAGTGTAACTTGTTGAACCTCAACGCCCCACTTCTTAGCTTCCACCCTAACTTTCTTAGTTAATGAGTTGTCCAAATCTGAATCTGTACACTCTGGGAGAGTCATTGACATTATAACGTTTTTTATTATGCTTTGAGACATGTCAGCTATTGCGTCCTGAGCATCGTACACTTCCAACAGGAAGGTTTTAACATCTGCTATCTTGTATTTAACCACAGCTTTCACCACAATATTGTTATTGTCCTTGGTGTACAAAGACTGAGCTGCTAGGCTCAGAGTGGTTACAGCTATGTGTTGTTCTAGCACCTCATCAAAGAAAGGAAGCTTGAAATGTATTCCAGGTTTGAGGAGTTGATTAAACTTCCCAAACCTTAGGAGTACAGCTTCTTCATAATCTCTCACGATGGCAAATGGTATAAGCTGAGCCCACCAGTGAGAGATTAACTCAATGAGTTTATCAAACATGACTATTTGGTTTTCTTAGCCCTACCCTTGGCGTTCTCTTTAGCAACAGCTAAATCATTTGCTTGGTTCTCTCTAGCCACTTGTAGTTTCTCTTTCTCTAGCTGTAACTTTTCAGCAGCTAGTCTATTTTTAGTTTGAACATCTTGCAACTTCATCTGGTAGTCTCTAGATGCATTTTCCTTTTGCATTGCTATTTTTTCAATCTCTAGAACATCAGGTGTACCACTTACGTCCACATCTGATAGAGGACCTGACTTAGATTCTGCTGCAATTAGAGCAATCTCTTTTTTATTGATTCTATCAAGTTCAGCTTGGTAGTTGTCATTGGCTATTTTCTCTTGAGCCTGTTGTTGAGCTGATTCAATCTGAGCTTGAGCTATTTGTTGTTGTTGTTCAATTTCCTGTTGCTTTTGCTGTAGTTGAGCATTCTGCACTTGCTCTTGTCTTTCCTTAAGAGTTTTAAACACCTTCTTCATTTGTCTTATTGAGTTGGTGCTGTAAAGCTCAATAATATCATATAGACTACCACCATTCTGAATAACAGCTTGAGACAATCCTCTGATTTGATTGAACATCTCTTTATCCTCAGGTCTATTGGTCAAATAAACTTTTAGGTCTCTAAATCTTAAGTCTGTACCATTTACAGATACAAATGCTGATTCTCCTTCACCTGTAATATAAGATATGGTTGACTGAGGCTTTTTACTTTCTACGTACAAAGCTGCATCAATGATTGCCTGATATAGCTGACCCATTATATATTCATGTGCCACAAACAATGGTTCTGTCTGAGCATAAGATTGTTGAATAGCTGTATTTGTACCTGTGGCAGACTCACTAGCTTGTACAGATCCAAGTCTTTGTCTGGACATGCCTATGAGTTCCCAACATTCATTCTTTATTTGTTGTGCGAGTGTATACCTTGCTTGGATCTCCTGCGTACGTGTGAGGTCTAAACTTGTATATTGGTTAAAGCTAGAAGGACTCTTTAGATTCTCAGGGCTGTCATCTACAAAGACAACACCTCTGTTTCTAGCTTCCATTTCCCAAACATCAAGAGCATCTTGGGCATCACCATCCTTAGGAATAGGAATGTGTCTGATAGACATCAATTGCACCTTACCCACTTCTTTCTCAAGTAGTTTGTACAACTGGTTCATACACACGTTATATATCACTTGGAAAGGCTTCATCATGTCCACCAAGCTCTTAGCTTCTGTGTTCTTCACCTCAAAGGTTTGACCAATGATTGGGCAATAGGGTAGTAACTTATAAGGTTTAACATGATAGATGTCTGGACCAATCTTAATACCTTGATACCATTGGTTAATCCATCCCCACTCTAATGAAATTTCTGTAGGGACAGTTTTAGACTTATAGTTCTCATCAACCAATACTGACTGCTCATTACCAAGCTCGTCCAAGTAGATTAGTTTTCCTATCTTTTTCTTAGAAATCCAATATGCTCTAACAACAACATACTTATAACCAAAAGAAGATACGTTAGATGTAAGTCCTAAGAAGTCTTTAAGTCCATCATTGTTCTCTTTCATCTCTGACTCAATAATCATCCTTGTTTGGAGAACCAGTGGGTCATATGTATCATATTGCACAGAGTCAATACCAGGAATGGCATTAGGGTTGCCAAGGTTGGATTCACGTACGTTGATAAGTCCATAGTCTTGTAGAGATGAACGCAAGTGGTCAATCTCTTCTTTTGTAAGGTCAGGAATACTCTCAATAATCTCAGAAAGTTCCATCACTTGCACTGTACCAGCAGCATATGCTCCTTGTGCTCTACCAGTGGGATCAGATATCCACTTTCTATCAGGAGTGGTGAGAAACCAAGTGTTCTTGGGATTTGCTACCTCTACATTAAATCCTAGCTTTGAGTTGTCCTCATATACATGGAAAAACTCTCTTGCAGAAATTAATAAGTCTCTGAATGAATCTTCTCCTTTCTCTTTTAAATTAAACTCAGCTTTTTGAGCTGTGAGGATATGGTTTGCCCATTTCTCTGCTGTAGATGTGTACGAATCTAGTTCATCCTTTACATCATCTAAAGTCATCTGATTCAACTCTTCATCTGCTATATCTTCACCTCTCATAGCAGCATCTTCTATTATCTTCTGCTTTGCTTTGCTAATGATGTAGTCATTTAACATTTGAGTTTTAAACTCTAGCTCTTCAGCCTTACTATCATCATCAAATGCTTTGACACGAAATGCGTCAGGTCTTTTAGATATCTCTCCCACTAATTCATTAATAGGAGTGGTCATTATAGAATAGTGTTTTACATAGGCAGGGAGTTCCAAATCTGCTGTGAGCACATCTGTGAAACTTCTCACTTCTGGTTCTACGTAAAAGTCTTCTCTTCTCAATATACCTTTAACCAAGTCATAGTTCTTGACAAATGTGTCTCTGCTCTTAACGTATTCAGCATATGACTTGTTGGCAAAATAGTCCATTGTGTTCTTTATCCAACTCTCATCCATCTTCTCTTTCTCAGTTTTGAACTGATCAGGGAAAATGTTTAAATAGGCATACCTAATAGTTGCGTCTTTCGTATATCTTATAATTGCCATTATGTAAACAATTTATTGCGTTTATATTTATTTTTAGATCTTCCAAACATGTTACCTCTGGCCTCAGTGAAAAGTACATTTGCTTTATTCTTTCTAAACATGGATGTCACTCTTTCATCTGATGTCCCTCCTATCCTACCCATAATAGGATTCATCTTCAAAGCCTGTGCTATGGCCAACTCTGCAGCTACAATTCTATCAAAGTTACCCTGATCATTGTATTGTATAATCTCTTCTAACAACACAGGATCAAATATCTTACTCACTCCTAGCACTTCTTTTACAACATCACCAGCTTCATTGGTTTCTTTGTATATGGCTTCTTCCATATACTTCTTAAGACAATTGTGTAGGTAGTCAATTATCTTATCAGATGAACGATGTATACCATAGTCACGTCTCACTGTAGTGTTTGGAACAATCTCTTTCAACCAATCAGGTTGCTTTTCCAGGTAGTGAGCATCTCCCTTACTCTTCATATATTCTATGAAAGATATATCATCATTCTCACAAAGAGCTCTAGCATTGTAATACTTGATAAGAAATCTGGCTTGTTCCTCCCATGTTTCTTTCTTATCAGGTCTAGCTACATACGAAGCTACGAACATATCTTGATACTTCTCACCTGTAATATCATGCATTCTTTTATAAATATAGACAGCTCCCAGTGAGGAGCTATATGCTGATTTACCCTGTCTGTAAGGGTCAACTCCTGCTACGTACAATCCATAAGGAGGATTGTCTATAGGGAATTCATATATAATAACAGGTGCGTCTTTTAAATCTGAGGGCTTTAGAGGGAAGTTAGTGATGGGCATTTTATCTGTAAACTCATGAGCTATCTTCTCGCCATCATTAAATAGTATTACAGGCGTACCTGTTCTTTCTTGTTGCAAGATTCTAAACTTCTGTCTCTTAGCAGCCTCTATATCAAATATATTTGTGTCCTCGTTCAGGAAGATATCATCCACTTCTAGTGGGTAGTACATCTTTTCTTTTAGATAGGCTAGTCTGTCTCCAGCTTTTCTCAGTCTTTCTA
>Ga0222712_10001854_pt1 | contig 25276 bp, 36 predicted proteins | sample C33_657DmetaG_FD_165043 | JGI IMG/M metagenome (GOLD analysis project Ga0222712, IMG submission 165043) | Estuarine water microbial communities from San Francisco Bay, California, United States - C33_657D | ecosystem: Environmental > Aquatic > Marine > Unclassified | place: USA: California... | reverse complement strand
GAGCAGGGTGCAGCCGTTTTTTCGGCCATTCATGCCCGATTACACAAATCACAAGGTCGTGTATTGCGGATTTTGCAGCGTTTGAACCGTTGGTACATCGAAGATATGCGCCGCGGTGAGGAAACGCTTGATTTGGAGGTCAAGCCGGGTGATTTTGAGCGCATGGGCGACGTTGTACCCGTGTCAGACCCCAATATCTTCTCTGAAACGCAGCGCATGGCGCAGATTCAAGCGGTTATGGCGCGTTCTGATAAGTCGCCTGACCTTTATGACCGCCGCGCAGTGGAAGAGCGCCTCTTAAAGCAGCTAAAAATCCCTGGCATCAATGAATTGCTCAAGGGTACGCCTGCGCCAGAGGAGCGGCCAGCCTCGGATGAGAACGTAGCCATGGCTTTGGGTCAGAATGCTTATGCTTATCCGCACCAAGACCAGCTAGCGCATGTACAGGCGCATTTAGACTTTGCTTTAAACCCTGCGTTTGGCCAAAACCCGATCATGGCATCGTTTTATCTGCCAAGGGTGTTAGAGCACCTCAAGCAACACATGGTCTTATGGTACTTAGGTCGCATGAATGGCTATATCAACAAGGCTCGCGGTGAGCCAATGGCTGAAAGCGACTACGAGAACAAGATGTTGACTGCAGAGATTGACAAAACCTTTGCGCTTGCCTCGCAGCACGTCATGAAAGACACGGAAGCAGCGTTTAAGCAGGTTGTACCGCGGCTGCAGGAACTCTTGCAAGCTATGCAAAAGCTTACGCCGCAACCGCAACTGCCGCCTGAGGCACAGGTACTTCGTGAAACCAGCTTGGCTGAGACTCAACGTCGTGCCCAGCGGGATCAGGCTGAACTACAACTTAAGGGTGCTGAGTTGCAACAAAGCGGCCAAATTGATATGGCTCGCATGCAAGCAGACCAGCAACGCGCTTCTGAGCGTGACCAGTTGGATGTGGCGCTTAACGCTACAAACAACCTCACTAAGGAGCGGATAGAAACTGCGCGTCTCACGCATCAAGATGAGCGCTTGCAGGCCGAGCAGTTTGAAACTGCAATCAAGCTTCAGAACGAAGCACAACGCAACTTAGGAGTTAATCGTGGCCCAGCAATCTAAAGACATCAAAGACCTTGAAACGGTTCCGTATCACAAGCGTATCGCTATGGGAGCCAACCTTGACGGCACAAGCCTGCAGTCCAAGGGAACGCAACCCAAGCAACCAACCAAGGGAGGCGCATTGCCGGCAAAGAAAAAATGAACCCAATAGCCGACCTGATTCGTGACATCAAGATACGCCAGGCTGAAATAAGCCAGTCCTTGGCAGCAGGTAATGCTGCGACATGGGAAGCGTATCAACGCACGGTTGGGATGTATCTGGCGTTTGAACAAACGCTGCAGATGATTGATTCAATTTTAAGGGATGAAGATGAAAGTGAATGAACCAGAAGCGTTTAACGACGCTGAGATGGCTTGGGCGTTTCCGAGCGTAGATCCTGGTGCAAGTCCTCTTGGTGGCCGCATTTTAGTGCAGATCCGTCGGTCCAAGAAGAAAACCACCAAGGGCGGAATTATGTTGATTGAGGAAACGAAGGAAACGGAAAAGTGGAATACGCAGGTAGCCAAAGTTATTGAGATTGGCAGTCTTGCGTTTCGTCACCGTGACTCGATGAAATCATGGCCTGAAGGCTCATGGTGCAAGGTGGGTGACTTTATCCGCGTGCCCAAGTGGGGTGGTGATCGTTGGGAAGTTAAAGTTCCCGGCGAGGATGCCAGTGAAGATCCAGCGTTATTTATGATTTGCAATGATCATGAGGTTATTGCGCGGATTACGACTAACCCATTAGAAACGAGGGCATTTCTATGAGTAACGAAAATGAAGACATTCCCATCAAGGAAGAGCCGGATGGCACGGTCACTGCCTTTTTACCTGATTCGATTCAAATTGAAGATGACGAAGATGGCAAGGCTGAAGGCGGCGACGTTCCTGGTGATGATGACCCCCCTAGCGCTGATGAACTTGATTCCTTACGGGTTGCCCGGCGCGAGCGTCGGCGTGCGAAGAAAGATTTAATCCGCAAAACCCAAGCGGAAAAAGATGAGCGCCTGCAATTATTGCAGAGACAAAATCAGGAGTTAATGGAGCGTTTAGCGGTTGTTGAGCAGCGCACCCATGCTAATGATTTAGCGCAGGTTGATAAGGCCGTGCAGGATGCAGAGTTGCGTTTGAAATATGCCAAGATGAAAATGGCAGAAGCAACGCAGGCGCAAGATGGTGATGCCCTAGCGCAAGCCAATGAAATGATGTTGGATGAGCGGGAAAAGCTTGAACAACTCAAAAACTTTAGACAACGTGTCAGCGCACCGCAACAGAAAAATGTTCCTGATGCAGCCGTTCAACGTAATTTAGCGGATTGGATGCGACGTAATCCTTGGTTTGATCCAGAGCGTAAAGACATGGATAGCAAGATTGCAAAGCAGATTGACGAGCAATTACATTCTGAGGGCTGGAATCCTGCCAGCAAGGATTATTGGCAGGAAATGGACAGACGCTTGCAAGAATACATTCCGCATAAGTATAATGCCGGTTATGAGGATGATTCTCCTCGACGTAGACCCAGGAGTGCTGTGACTAGCTCAGGCCGTGAAAATGCATCGTCCGCTGGTGGGCATAAAGACTTTTTGCTAAGTGCCGAACAGGTAAAAGCGATGAAGGAAGCCGGATTTTGGGATGACCCCAAAAAACGAGCCAGCATGATTATGCGTTATGCACTGCAGCAGAAATCACAGAGAAGAGGGTAAGTCATGGAATCACGCCTTAAAAAATCATTGTCAGTGGGTGGCCGTCATACTCGCGCAAGCGAAGATCAATCGCGCCTTCCTGCTGAAGAAATGTTCGCTAGTACACAGGACATTGACAAAATGTGGAGTGACGAGTGGACGCAAAGCGCCCTGCCAAAGGTGCCGGATATTCCGGGATACCATTTGTGCTGGCTTTCCACCACCAATAGCTACGACACCATTGATAAGCGGATTCGACTTGGGTATACGCCTGTGCTTGCAGATGAGTTGCCTGGGTTTGACAATTACCGCGTAAAAGCTGGCGAGCATGTGGGCCACATTTCGTGTAACGAGATGCTGCTGTTTAAGTTACCTATGGATCTTTACCAACGAGTCATGACGCATTTCCATTATCAAAAACCGATGGAAGCAACCCAAGCGATTATGGAGCGTATGGAAGAGCTACAGGGAGCGGACAGTTCAGGGCATAGGCTCCTGAAGACGGAAGGCGAGGGCTTTGATCGAGCAAACAAATCCATCAATCAAGCCCCCATATTTGAGGGTTAATCGGAGAAAGTTATGTCAGCTACAAGTGCTCCGTTTGGCTTGCGACCTGTATTCCATCCCTCAGGGCTGGATCGTGCGATTGCATTCCCAAACCCATTTGCTTATGCGACTGGCTACGCCTCAAACATTTTCAAAGGCCAAGCCGTCACTCTTGATCCTGGTACGGGATACATCATCAAAGCTGCAGGAGCCGCTATTTACGGCGTCTTCGATGGTTTTGAGTGGACTGATACCACGGGTCGTCGTCGCGTTTCCAACTATTACCCTGCAAACACAGCTTTTCAACAGGGCAGTGCAATTGCTTACATTTGGGTTGATCCGCTGATTGTTTATGAAATTCAATCGGAAGGTTCAATTCCTTATACAGCAGTAGGTCAGCAGTACGATATCAGCAACAATGATAACGGCTCGACCACAACTGGATTGTCGCAATGCACGATGGGAACAACGGCTGCAGGCGCAAACAGTACAAAGCAGTTGCGTGTTCTTGAAGTTGCCCCTTATCCAGGCAACGCATGGGGAGATACTTACACCATCGTGCGTGTACAGATCTCTGAGTCGCAATTCCTTGGTATTGGTACTGGTGCAGCTACCATTTACCCAGCCACTATCGTATAAGGAGGGGTAAATCATGGCAGCCCCAATGCGCAGTACGGACTTTCGGAGCATTGTTGAGCCTATCCTCAACGAGTGCTTCGATGGTGTCTATGATCAACGTGCCGACGAGTGGAGCCGCGTGTTCCGCGAGCAAGACGGCATTCCCCGTAACTACCACGAAGAGCCGGTTCTGTACGGTTTCGGTTTGGCTCCGCTCCTTCCGGACGGTAGCCCCGTAACGTATCAGCAAGGTGGTGTACTCTTCCTCAAGCGCTATGTATACGCAGTGTATGGCCTGGCCTTTGCACTGACCAAGGTGCTTGTTGAGGATGGCGACCACATCCGCATCGGCTCGGTTTATGCCCGTCACCTGGCACAGTCCTTGGTAGAAACCAAAGAAACGCTGTGCGCCAACGTACTGAACAACGCCTTTACGGGTGGTCAGTATGCTGGTGGCGACGGTGTAGCGCTTAACAGTGCTTCGCACCCCATCGTTAACGGTACGTTCAGCAACCTGTTGACCAATGCTGCTGTTCTCAGTCAGACATCGCTTGAGCAAATGCTCATCCAGATCCGTCAGGCCGTGGACAACAACGGTAAGAAGATTCGCTTGGTTCCACGTCAGTTGGTTGTGGCTCCTGGCAACATCTTCCAGGCTGAGGTTCTGCTGAAGTCAGTGCTCCGTGCAGGTCAGGCAAACAACGACATCAACCCTGTTAAGTCCATCGGTCTTCTTGACGAAGGTGCTGCAGTTTTGTCGCGTTTGACCTCGGCAACGGCATGGTGGGTGCAGACCGACGCGCCTGAAGGCATGAAGCTTCTGATGCGCCGCCGTCTCGAAAAGACGATGGAAGGTGACTTTGAGACCGACACCATGCGGTACAAAGCAACTGAGCGTTATGACGTTGGATTTACAGATCCAAGGGCGATGTACGGCACGCCTGGGATTTGACACAGGTATTGTAAAATGAAGCGAGCATCGGTAAAATCTAAGATGGAAATCAAAGAGATTACCGATGCCAGAGAAATGTCATGTACACAACTGTTCCCAGCCATCAATTGCAAAGGGCTTGTGCCGAAAGCATTACATGCGGGTTCAGCGTCACGGAGATGTTGGTGAGACGAGGCCAAATGATTGGGGAGCGCGAGAAAAGCACTGGGCGTATAAGTCATGGTGTGGGTTGCGGCGATACCATCGGTTGGACATGCAAGAATCTTGGAGAGAAGATTTTTGGCAGTTCGTCAAAGATGTTCCTGAAAAGCCAGAAGGTTCAATTGCATGGCGTGCAGATCCAACAAAGCCTTGGGGCAAAGACAATTTTTATTGGAAAGAGCGTAGAGCTTCGTCAGAGGATTACAAAGAATATATGCGAGAGTGGTATCGCAAAGCGAGAGCCGCAAATCCTGAATATTACTTGGATCAAGATTTACGAAGAAACTATGGCGTTACTTATGAGTGGTATCAAGAAACTCTTGCCAAGCAAAATAATGTCTGCGCTATTTGCAAGCAGCCAGAAACCGCTATCATACGGAATAAGGTGATTGCAATGCCAGTAGATCATGATCACAAAACAGGCAAGGCAAGAGGTTTGCTCTGCACTAAATGTAATCGTGGTCTTGGATTGTTTCGTGATGACAAGGACATTCTTAAAGCCGCTTTTGATTATTTGAATTCGTCATTTCAAACATGAAAGGAAAGAAATGGCTCTAACAAACTTCCCTAATGGGATCACGAGCTTTGGAGTCCCTGTCCTCGGCAACATCGGCGGCATTCCGTTCTCTGGAAACTACTACTTTGTAGATCCGGTCAACGGCGCTGATGGAAACGAAGGCTCTGCCGACTATCCTCTAGCAACGCTTTACGCAGCAATTAACCGCGCAGTATCAGGCAACAACGATGTAATCGTTCTGATGAGCAACGGCGCAGCCAGCGGTACGGCTCGCCTGTCGCTTGCTCTTGCTCAGACGATTAATTCATCGGCAACAAGCGGTACGCTGAACTGGAACAAGAATGCCACGCACTTGATTGGCATGACGGCTCCAACGCGTATTGGTCAGCGTGCCCGTATTGCACCGCCCACGGGTACATATACGGCATCAACTTTTGGGGCAAATACCTTCATTAACGTCACAGGTGCTGGCTGTTTGTTTGCCAACATCGAAATTTTTGTTGGGTTTAGCACGGGTTCTGCGACGATGGTTGGTGTGCTTGAGGCAGGTGGTCGTAACGCCTACCAAAATGTAAACATTCAAGGCTTGGCGGACGCAGCATCTGCAGGTGGCTCTGCTGCTCGCACGCTGAAGATCACAAGCCAAGAAAACACGTTTACAGACTGCGTGTTGGGTCTTGATACGGTAGCGCGTTCTGCAGCGAATGCAACAGTAGAGTTTGCTTCGGGCACTGCTCGAAACAGCTTTATTGGCTGCACGTTCCCGTTCCAGACCTCTGCGGCAACGCCTTTGGGCATCATCGCATCGGCTGCATCATCAATTGATCGTTTCCAGTTGTTCCAGCAGTGTACGTTTATCAACAACGTCCAATCCACATCAACCACGATGAACGGATTGGCAACCCTTCCCGCTTCGGCAGGGGGTTTGTTGTTGATCAAAGATAGCACCATGGTTGGCATCACTGAATTCGGCACAGACGCGACCACGCGTGGTCAGATCTACGTTGATGGCGCTTCGGTGGTTGCTGCAACAAGCGGCATCGCTGTTAACCCAACCTAATGAGTATCCGGCCCTTCGGGGTCGGATCTGAAAGGAACAGAAATGGGTCAGTTTAAGCCGATGATAAAGATGTACACCACCGAGCCTTCAGTGGAGTTAAAGCTGAAAAAGGGTGGTCATGTGTCCATGAAGCATGACAAAAAGCATGGACACAAAATGATGGATGGTGGTGTGATGACAGGATTGTCAGCAGCACCTGCACCAACCCGCATGCAGATGGGCGAAGGTGTTTTGCCTGGCCGCGCACCTGCACGTCCCTCGATGGCCATGCGCCGCAAAGCCATGATGGCTCGTCCGATGATGAATCGCCCAATGATGAAGGAAGGTGGCGAGACCAAGGGCGTTCATCAAATGGAAATGAAGCGTCTTGGCAAAGTTGAGAAAGAGCTTAAATCTCATGAAGGCAAGCCTGCCAGCAAAGGTCATAAAGGCTTGAAAATGGGCGGCACCGTAGGATCGTATGCAACCACAAAGATGCATACCGCAACGCCTGATATGGTCAAAGGCAAGACCGGAGAAGTTAAAGAAGGTCAAGTTGCCGGCTATGCAACGGGTGGTGCAATTCCAAGCGAAACCCGTCGCGGAACGCCTGCAACGACGATGGTAGACGAGGCCAAGAGGGATACGGCTCACGGTACTGGCGGCGTGCGTATGGGCAATGCTGGAGGCTTTAAGAAGGGCGGCAAGGCCAAAAAGATGATGGGCGGCGGCATGATGTATGCCATGGGTGGCGGTGTTAAGGGCATGGGCGTAGAAGGTAATGTGTCTACATCCAAGCCGGGCGTATCAAACACCACAACGGGCGAAGTCAAAGAGGCCAATGCAGGTGGGTACAAGAAAGGCGGTGCTGCAAAAAAGCACTTCGCTACGGGGGGGCTTGTTGATTCAGGCAAACCCGTAGCCTACCCCAAGAAACCAGCATCAAAAGCCGTTGCTAACACGATTCAGTCAGGAACCTTCAAGAAGGGCGGCAAGGTACGATACGAAGACGGTGGTAAAGTTGATGTATCCAAGCCTGTTAAAGATCCGTATGAGACCGCTGCAAAAGCGAGTCGTGAACTTGAAGATGCCATGAATCCTGTAAGCATCTTTAGAGAGCTAGGCAACAAGCTTCGAGACAAGTTGCGTGGCCAAGGTTCAGTGACAGAAACGCAAAAGTCTGTAACTGTATCGCCACCAGAAGCAAAGAAGCGAGCCGGCGGCGCGTGTTAAATAGCGGGGGCTTCGGCCCCTGCATTCTTTAAAGAGGTCGATCATGGCCAACACGGTTGGAAGTCAAACGCTCCTAGATGGCGAGCGCATGGCAATTATGAAGTTTACGTTTCAATGCGACGGTTCAGGCAATGAAAGTAAAGTTCTCAAAGTTGATGTCTCAGCCCTTAATCCAAGCGCATCAGGCAAAACGTGCAATGGTGTTGCAATACAAAAAATTCATGCGTCCACACATGCATTAGAAGTGGAAATTTATTGGGATGCTACAACAGACATTTTGTGTTGGTCTGTTCCACCGAATAGTCAATACACGATTGATTTTTCATCATTTGGCGGTCTAACAAATAATGCAGGAAGTGGCAAAACGGGTGACGTTTTATTCAGTACGCTTGATGCAGTAAATGGAGACTTCTACGCCGTTACGTTAGAAATGGTAAAAAGTTATGCCAGCTAAAAGCAAAGAGCAATTTCGCTTGATGCAAGCAGTTGCGCATAATCCATCATTTGCCAAAAAGGTTGGCATCAAGCCAAGCGTTGGCGCTGAGTATACCCAATCAAACGTAGGTAAAAAGTCTTATGAAAAGCTTCCTGAACGACTTAAAGATGGCGGTCCGAGCTTGGCAATTGGCCGCGGTGAGAAGTTGCCAGCGTCTCAAGGCGCGGGTCTCACGGCCAAAGGCAGAGCCAAGTACAACCGAGAAACAGGATCAAATCTGAAGGCTCCACAGCCAGAAGGCGGTCCAAGAAAAGATTCATTTTGTGCGCGGATGAGGCCTATCGCAGAAAAGAGCGAAAAAGGTTCACGAGCACGCGCATCCATGCGGCGCTGGAAATGTCCGGGGTTCTAAATGTCTTATTCCGATACCTACGGTCAGGTGTTCAATGTACAGACACTGATCGACCACGCTGCGAGGCGCTGCGGTAAGCTTGCTGAGGAGTTAACCAGCGAGCAGTTACTGACGGCTAGAGAATCGCTTGGGTTTACGCTAACGAATCTTATCAACATCGGCATTCAGTATTGGGCCGTTAAGAAAGAGGTCATTGGCCTTGTGCCAGACAAGTACATTTACACGCTTCCTGTAGGTGCTAACGATGCGTTGAATGTGCTGTATCGCACGATGACTCGGCCAACAGGAAGTTACTCCTCATCAGCCGGCGGCAATGCAGCGTTAGCCGGTGATAACAATGTAGATACATACTGCCAGCAGACAAGTGCCAACGGCAACATTGCCATCAACTTTGGTACAGGCAACCCAATCTATGCGGGTTCGATTGGCATTCTGCCTTACATAGCAGGCGGTGGAAGCGCAACCTGGACATTGATCCTTGAATACTCAACAGACGGCATAACGTGGAGCACGCTAGAAGATCTTGGCGCTGTTGTTGTGACGGATAAGCAGTGGAAGTGGTATGACATCGACCCCGGTCAGAGCGTTCAGTATTACCGGATCAGAGCATCTGGTGGCACGACCTTGGCTTTGCGTGAGTTTTACATAGGCAACAATTCGCGTGAAATTCAGATGGCCAGGCTCAACCGCGACGACTATACCAACCTGCCCAACAAAAACTTCACGGCGAACCAGCCTTACCAGTTTTGGTTTAATAGAACCGTACCAGAGCCAGAGATTTATCTTTGGCCTGTACCGAATGAGTACTATGTGCAGATGACTGTTTGGTACTCAAAGCAGATCATGGATGTTGGCGATCTGACAGATGAATTGCAGATCCCACAGCGCTGGTATTTGGCTACAATCGGAATGCTAGCGCATCAGTTAAGCATGGAATTGCCTGCGGTTCCTCTTGATCGCATCAAGTATCTTGAGGATCAGGCCGGCAAGTATCTTGCCCTAGCAGAGGCTGAGGAGCGTGATCGCAGTCCTATCTACTTTGCGCCCAACATAAGTGTGTACACGAAATAATGCCAATGTTTCTTGACACTGAGGGATATTCAGATATTGCGATTGCAATATGTGACCGATGCCGCATGAAACGTCCGCATGCAACCCTTGGACCGGACATCAACTTTCCAGGCTTGATGGTATGCGAAGAAAACTGCAGAGACGAGAAAGATCCTTATCGCCTGCCCGCAAGACAGACTGAGCGCATCAACTTGCGGTTTCCAAGGCCTGATGTTTCTGTGGCTGCAATACAGAACAACCTTGTAACAAACAATCAACAGAATGTCATTGTTTCAACTGAAGGCAATACCCAAACGCCAGAAAATAACGGGAACCTCGATGGCATAGCGGTGTCACCATAATGGCTAATCAGACGATTACGCAGTTACCGGCAGCAGGTGCCTTAACAGGCGCAGAGCTTGTTCCCATCGTTCAAGATGGCGGCACCGTACAGACAACGGTGGCTGCAATTGCGGCGAGTCCAGCGACAAATTACAGCTTTATCACGGCAACCAGTGAAGGCTTACTTACGGATTCGAGGCAACTTGCAACAACCGGATCAGGTTTAACACTCACAGACAACGGTCCTGGCTCAACAGTGGCGCTAGCCTTGTCAGGAGCGCCTGCAAGCCTCGTAAATTCAGCAGCGGGCATTCAGGTCAAGACTAACGCCACAACGCTTACAAACCGCTCTATTCAAGCCGGAACGACGGGTTTAAGCGTTACTGATGGCGATGGGATAGCGGGGAATCCTACAGTATTGCTATCAGGCCTTGTTTTAGATTTAGCATTGTCGTCAGGTTCAGGCTTGATTTCACGCACGTCAGGTAATGCAATTGGGGTGGTAATACTTCAAGGCACGGCCAATGAAATTGATGTCGCAAATGGCACGGGTGATGGCGCAGACCCTACGATAGGCATTTCGGATAACCCAATATTGCCAGGCACGGGATCAGTAAAAATTCCTGCGGGTACAACTGTGCAGCGTTCTTCGCCGCAGAATGGAATGATCCGATACAACACGGATCTGGGGATTTACGAAGGGGTTGTAGCTGGCGCATGGACAGGATTGTCGGGTTACAGTGGAATTTCAGGTTACTCAGGAATTTCTGGCTTTTCAGGATTTTCAGGTTTTTCTGGATCAGGAGTATCAGGATTTAGCGGAACCTCAGGGTTTTCAGGAATTTCAGGCTTTTCTGGTATCTCTGGCTACAGTGGAATCTCAGGGTTTTCAGGCTCAGGCGTTTCGGGCTTTAGCGGATTCAGCGGCTATTCAGGCACCTCGGGATACTCCGGCATCTCTGGATTCAGCGGCATTTCGGGCTACTCAGGTTTATCAGGCTTTAGCGGATTTTCTGGTATCTCGGGGTATTCAGGCTCCGGTATTTCTGGATTTTCTGGATCTGGCATTTCAGGGTTTTCGGGATTTAGCGGTATCTCAGGATTTTCTGGAATATCAGGTTTCTCAGGTATTTCAGGTTTTTCTGGTATCAGTGGTTTTTCTGGTATCAGTGGTTTTTCTGGATTATCAGGATTTTCAGGATCGGGAATTTCTGGTTACTCAGGATCAGGTATTTCAGGATTTTCTGGGACCAGTGGATATTCCGGTATTTCTGGATTTTCGGGTATTAGTGGCTTTAGCGGTATCTCTGGTTTTAGTGGCATTAGCGGCTTTTCTGGGCAAAGTGGTTTTTCGGGATTTTCAGGCCTTGATGGCGTAGCTCAAAGCGGTACATCAGGGTTTTCTGGATTCTCAGGATTCAGCGGAAGATCAGGATTTAGTGGAATATCTGGGTTTAGCGGTATCTCTGGTTTTAGCGGCATATCAGGCTTTTCAGGAACGTCTGGATTTTCTGGATCTGGCATTTCTGGTTTTTCAGGTTTCTCTGGCATTTCAGGTTTCTCTGGTATTTCTGGGTTTTCTGGAATATCTGGATTCTCAGGCATATCAGGTTTTTCTGGCATCTCAGGGTTCTCAGGTATATCTGGATTTTCTGGTCGCTCAGGATTCTCAGGTGATTCAGGTATATCTGGATTTAGCGGGCGATCCGGGTTCTCTGGTATTTCAGGTTTCTCAGGATTTTCTGGTATTTCAGGTTTCTCAGGATTTTCTGGTATTTCAGGTTTTTCTGGTATCTCAGGCTTCAGCGGCTCAGGCGTATCTGGCTTTAGCGGTGCATCAGGCATTAGCGGGTTTTCAGGTGTTGCGCCAACAAATGTCACCACAACAGCAAGTGCAACCGCAGGTTTTATTTTGTTTGCAGCAAATTCAACAACAGGCAGTCAGTCAGTGCTAGTGGATGCAGGCTTGTCGGTTAACGGCAGCACTAATGCAATTACTGGCGGGGTTGATGGTGGGACGTTCTAATGAAATACAGCATTGTTATTCCGACCTACAATCATTGCGAGGATCTGCTCAAGCCCTGTCTTGAGTCTATCTTCAAGTACACCGACATGGCCGATGTTGAGTTGGTCATTTCGGCCAACGGCTGCACAGATGGCACACAGGCTTACCTGCAAGAACTATCGACTCGCTTTGCAAGCATTGGCTTTGATAAACACATCAAGGTTGTCTGGAATGATCAGCCGCTAGGCTATTCAGGTGCATGCAATGCAGGGATTGTCGCCACGCGCACAGATCGCATCGTACTGCTCAACAACGACACAGTCCTGTTGCCGCAGAATAAAAGCCAGTGGATGGACATGCTCAACCAGCCATTTGCGCATCACGAGAAGTGCGGCATTTCCTGCGTGATCAAGGGGCCATCAGAGCCTGCAGGCCGTGACTTTGCGGTGTTCTTTTGCGTGATGATCAGGCGTAGTGTATTTAACCGGATTGGGTTATTGAATACCGAATACGGCGTTGGCGGCGGTGAAGATACCGAATTCTGCATTCAGGCTGAGATGGCAGGTTTTGAGGTGCATGAATGCTCGCCCAAGGAGTGGAGCGGCAACCAGTTTACGGGCGCGTTTCCGATCTATCACAAGGGCGAGGGCACGATGCTTGATACGTCGCTTGTGCCTGATTACAACGACGTGTTCCTGCGCAACTCGCTCAAGCTTGCCAAGAAGTTCAACCCGGACTGGTATCGCTGGCGCTTATCAAACTATTGGGAGCGTGCTGTTTTTCTGAAGGGCGACCCGGTCTTCCCGCGGGAAGTGACGCGGTATCAGTGGGCAGCGCAGCATGTGAGGGGCAAGAGTGTGTTTGAGCTTGGCTGCTCAAGCGGTTATGGCGTGCAGTTCATGCCTGAAGGTGTGGAATACACAGGCCTTGATTACGATCCAATCATTGTGGATGTGGCCAAGGAGCAGGGCTGGAGTGCCAAGGCGCAGTTTGTGCATGCCGACATTAACAAGTATGACCTGCAGCAGTACGACACAATCATCGCCTTTGAGGTCATTGAGCACCTTGATAACGGCTTGGAAGTCTTGCAAAAGCTCAAGCAGCACTGCAAGACCTTGCTCTTTACCGTACCCATGAATGAGCCGGTAGGCTTTTGGGGTCCGCATCACAAATTGCATGGCTTGAATGAGTCGCACTTCCCTGGCTTTGAGTTCAACTATATTGACGAGCAAGGCAACATCTCAGCCGTGCCTAAACCGATTGACGATCAAAACAGGCTCAACTTGCTGATTGGACGCTGGCATGCCTAGCGTTTTGTGCTCAGTCTCTACCAGGGGGCGGTCACATACGACGCTGCCTTTGGCTTTGCAGGCGGTGATGAACCAAACCCGCAAGCCAGACAAGATCGTGATCTTTGATGATAACGACGAGAATCAAGACCTGCGTAGCGATCCGATATACAAGAACTTGTATTGGATGATGGATGCCAAGCAGATTGCTTGGGAGTGGCTTTGGGCCGGCAAGAAGGGCCAGCATCACAACCATCAAATGGCCAACTGCATGGGCTTTGATTGGGTGTGGCGCGTGGATGATGACGCCATTCCTGAGCCAAACGTGCTTGAGGTCTTGCTAGCGCATACAGGCCCGATGATTGGCGGTGTGGGCGGCTCAGTGCTTATGCCACCCAATTACTTTGAAGAAGCCAATCCTACCGGCAAGATCGATGCGATTGACCACGAGCCACATCCGCAATGGCAGCGCATCAAGAAGGTCAAGCATGTAGACCACTTGCACTGCAGCTTCCTGTACCGCGCAGGGATTTATGACTACAACCTAGGCCTGTCTCGGGTAGCTCACCGCGAGGAAACGCTTTTCAGCTTTGGCTTAAAGCAAAAGGGCTATGACTTATTAGTGGTGCCTAATGCAGTAACCTGGCACCTTAAAGCGCCGTCTGGCGGTATTCGCATGGAAGATAAACAAGAGATGTTTGCGCATGATGAGCAAATTTTTCGCAACATGCTAGCGCACAAAGATCATACGATTGTGGTTCTCAACAACGGTATGGGTGATCACATTGTGTTTACGCATGTCTTGCCAGAGATTAAGAACCCGTTGGTGTTTGGCTGCTATCCTGAGATTCTTCCCTGCAGGTCGATTGCTGAGGCCAGAGACTTATTTGGCGACATCGAAATGTATAACATCTATGCCAAGATGGACCGCTGGAAGTGGAAGACAAGCTTGGAAGGTGCTTACAGGAAGATGTACCTATGATTTTGATAGCGCCCTTTGCTAAGAAGCTTAATAACGGTAAGCGCAATCCCAAGGACTATCCGTTCTGGGAAGCGCTGATCCCGCATTTGCCTAATCCGGTTATTCAGGTGGGTGTTGAGGGTGAGCAGCAACTCGTGCCAGACTTTCGCAAGAACCTGCCGATTCAAGCGCTGCGTCAGTTAGTGAGGCAATGCACGACATGGATTGCGTGCGATAGCTTCATGCAGCATTTAGGGTGGGATGAGGGCAGGCCAGGCATCGTGCTTTGGTCGGTATCGGACCCGCAGATCTTTGGCCACCCAGAGAACATCAACCTGCTTAAGGATCGAGCCAATCTCGCTCAGAATCAGTTTTTGTGGTGGGAGTGCTATGAGCATGACCCCAGTAAATTTGTCGCGCCAGAAGTCGTTTTAGAAGCTCTGACAGGGCTTTTGCACTTAGACAAGGCGGCTTAAAATGATGATCGTTTCGCGGAGATAGACATGCCAGCAACCAATTACACGCCGATTCAGCTTTACAGAAGCTCAACTGCTTCAGCAGCGCCAACGGCGGCCAATATTAATGCAGGCGAGCTTGCAATTAATTATAACGACGGACGCCTTTTTTACAAGGATAACGCCGGAACCCCAGCTATTCAGTTGATTGGCGCTCGACTAGGCACGGACACGACAACCGGCGGATTAGTAGCAACGGCACTTGGTTCAGAGCTTAATAAGACGGGCGGTCTAGTCTCTCAATCGGGCACTTTAGCGGCCAATAATGTTTTGCTTGGCGGCGGTGCAGGCACAGCCATTTCCTCGTCAAGCCTGTTAGCTACTTCTGCCGCCGTAACTTCTGGCACTTACATCAAAGCCATTGGTTATGCCGACACAGTTGTAGCTCTGGGCAATACAGGTACTGCAATCAATCTTGATGTGGTTAGCGGCGGTGTGTTTACAGCGACACTTACAGGCAACGCTACGATTACGTTGCGATACCCGGTATCTTCTGGGTCATCATCGTTTACACTTATACTTACAAATGACGGAACCGCAGGACGCACAGTCGCATGGTCTGGAGGTTCGTTTAAGTTTCCCGGTGGAGCTGCGTCACTATCACGTTCAACCGCAGCAAATGCTATTGATATTTGGGTTTTCTTTACCCCTGATGGGGGAACAACGTATTATGGCAATATTGCCATGAAGAATATGACAGCTTAATAGGAGTAATGAAAATGGCTTTAACCGCAGAACAGCAAGCACAAGTGGATATTCAGTTGGCCGTAGAAAACGCACGACATGCCAATCAAATGCAGGCCGAAGCAGTCCGTGCAAAATTTGAGGTAGTTCGTTTGGCGAAAGAGACCTTGATTGAAAACGCTCGTAGCAAACCTGTAGATTCTCGTGATGTATCAGCGGCTGATATTCAGGCTTTTGCTCAAACACTTGTGACGTATATTAATTCATGATGCAAGGGTTTGCGTATTTTCCGGCGATTGTGTATCGAGATGAGCGCCCTGACCTGATTGAAGAAATTTTGCCGGTCTGTATGTCTGAGCTTGATAAAGTTCGACAGGACGCAATATTTTCTTTTATTCAGTCCGGGCACCTTGGCTCTGACATAAGAATGCAAAATTTGATGCAATATCTTTTGTGTTCCGCAGTTGATATTTTAAGAGGTCAAGGGTACATCACTGCAAAATATGATTTTTATTTTCAGGGTTTGTGGGCGCAAGAATTGCAAAAAAATGCGGGCACAAATGTTCATGTGCATAAAAACAGTCAGATATGTGGATGGATGTTTTTAGAAACGCCGGAAAATGGAGCTTACCCAATCTACTATGACACCCGTTCAAATAAAGCAATGTCAGAATTAGACTACGAGAATACTGGTGAAGTAAGCAATGCAACAGGGTCAATTCACTTTAATAATGTTGCTCCAGGAACGGTGTTGTTTAGCAATTCATGGATGCAGCATCAGTTAAGCAATGGAAACGCGCAGTCTCCAACAAGATGTATTCACTTTATTATTTCGCATAGGGACAGACAATGCAGTACATGTTGACTCCTTATGCAGAACCAATAGAACCTTTTGTGTGGTGGGAAGGTGCGTTCAACGACAAAGAGCTTGATTGGTTGCAAGAGCGAGCAATTAAGGCAGACCAAAGAGCGCAAGTCGGGGGCAATCCTGATGCAGAGCATTTAGCCAAAATTAGACGTTCTCATATTTCATGGATAGGCTGCACTGACGAAACGCGTTGGGTATTTGACAAATTAGCTCATGTTATCTCATCTCTTAACTCGCAGTTTTATAGGTTTGACCTCACAGGCTTTGGTGAGGCACTCCAGCTTACAAATTACGACCAATCTGAGAATGGTATGTACGGCTGGCATCAAGACTATGGTGGTAAGCGCAGCGTAAGCAGAAAACTTTCAGCGGTACTTCAGTTAACAGATCCAGCGCAGTATGAAGGCGGTAATCTTCAAGTTTTAACGGGAGGAAATCCTGTAAACGTACGAAAACAGCGGGGGCTTATTTCGGTGTTTCCTTCTTATACACTTCATCAAGTAACACCTGTAACACAAGGTAGTAGGCAAAGTCTTGTGGCATGGCTTTCAGGACCAGCATTTCGATGAACATTGAGTACAACGGATTTATTGGCGTTTACAACGATGTTTATCCAGAAGGGTATTGCCAGCATCTAATCAATGAGTTTGATCGTCTTGAAAAAGACAGCGCAGGTGCAAACCGTTGGCAATCAGAAAAAGCACCTGAAAAGGTTAAAAATGATTATCAAATTGGTTTAGATTTACGCGGGCAAAATACTCAAGATTTTGAAGATAAACGCATCGTCCCTATGTTTTTTGATGGTTTACAAGCTTGCTATGACGAGTACACGCAAAAATTTTCAAGCCTTCAAGACGGAAAAATTCGCGCTAATGTTATGAAAATGCAGCGTACCCCTCCAGGGGGCGGTTACCATGTGTGGCACGGGGAGCAAGGAAGCGGAGACCATGCAGGCCGAGTGCTTGTATATATGTTGTATCTCAATACCTTGGCCTCAGAAGAAGGCGGTGAAACCGAGTTTTTGTATCAAAGACAGAGGTTTAGCCCTACGAAAAACCAGATGATCTTATGGCCCGCTTCGTTTACTCACACCCATAGAGGCAATACTGTGCTTGGGGATCGTTCAAAATATATTGTTACTGGGTGGTTTTATTATGATTGAAACAATTACAAACTCAGAACAATTTGAAAGATTTGGATGTGTGTTGGTGCAAGAGTTTTTAGATTCAATAACAACACAAACAATTTCAATATACCTAGAAAACAAGCTCCGTAGGCAAGAATGGCAGGCTGAATCAAAAGACTTCACAACTGAATTTGCTTATTACGCCGACCCGTTAATTGAAACAGTATTATTAAGCAGTATGCCTTTAGTATCTGAAGTGTGCGGAAAACAACTTTACCCAACTTATTCTTATACGCGTATTTATCAACCTGGGGAAGAACTTAAACCGCATGTTGATCGTCCGTCATGTGAAATTAGCGTAACAATCAATGTTGCTTCAAAAGGTCGTCCATCTCCTATATGGATGCACTATAAAGATAACGAACCGTGTTCGTATACGCTTAATCCTGGAGATGCGGTTGTATATAAAGGATGTGAAACAAAACATTGGCGCGACACTTTTAAGCGTGACCAAATGAATATTCAGTTCATGTTGCATTATGTTGATATAACCGGCCCAAATACAAATTATCGTTTTGATAGACGCCCTAATCTTGGTTTTCCTTCTGAATTGCGGAGGTCATAATGCCTGCTGGAACACCTAAAGTAGTATTGTTTGGGGGTGTGTCGCTTGTCCCCGGTGGTTGTCAAACATTTAATGCTCCAGGTACTTTTACTGTACCCGTTGGGGTTTCAAAAATTAGTCTTGTTGGTTATGGTGGATCTGGTAATGCTGGAGGATCAGGTAATGCTGGTGGTCGTGGTGCTGGCGGCAAAGGAGGAAATGGTGCAGCTCCACAAGGATTAAATGGAGGTGCTGGAGGGGCGGCTGGTGGCGCAGGTAATACAGGGGCAGCAGGTAATGCTGGTCTTGCATCTTCAGGGTTTTGTAAAACTTTTCCTGGTGGGGCAGGAGGAAACGGTGGTACTGCCGGTAATCAAGGCAACGCAGGTATAGCTGGATACCAATGTTATCCAAAAGGACCAACTAATTGTAATTCTTCGGGAATAAGATGTGGACTAGCAAATCCGGCAGGACCGACAGGACCGACAGGAGGCGGATTTGGTGGGGGAAAATCACAACAAAACACCCCTATTCCCCCTCAATATAATATATATCGCTATTATTCTGGTGGAGGTGGTGGAGGTGGTGCAGGATTAACAAACTCTGGTGTAAGCATAGGAATATGCTATCCATCTAGCGGTCCGGCATCAGGTGGCACCCCTGGTGGGGGAGCAGGCGGTCAGGGAGCGGTAGTCCTTTATTATTTTAATAAATTTTTTTGCTGTGAATGCACTATTAGTATTCAGAATGCAGCTTCAGGATCTGCTGCAAATGTTAGCGGCGCTGGCGGTGGTGGGGCTGGGGGGCTTGAGACTTGTGTAGGTGCTGCCGGAGGCGGTAGAGGAGGTGCTGGAAATGCTGGAAATCCGGGCAACCCAGGGTCAAACGCTAACCCAACAACATTTAATTGTGTAACGGTAACACCAGGAGGTTCCTATCCTGTAACCGTTAACGGACAACTAAAAGTTTCTTGGAACCCCCAATGAAAAAAGAGACAAAAAAGGCATTTGAAGTTATTCGTTCGCAACAAGATATTGCAAACGCTACAGCAGAATTAAATCGTGCAAGATCTGTAACAATCGGAACTGCATTTGGTGGTACTTGTGAGTTGTCTATGCGTGCTAATGATGGCACTCATCTTTGGTGTGTAATGCAGCCCGTAGAAGTCATTGAGTTGATTCACCAACTCGCAGCAAATGTAGGTTGCCATATTCATATTCAACCACGAAAAGATTTTTCATCGTGGAGAGATTGGAAATACACTGAAGAAGAATTAGTTCATTACAGGGGTAATCAGCCTTTTCCTGGAGTAGGTCATGCCCCACATGCTAATGATATGGCTCCTCATAAAGATATAGGTGCAATACTACCCCCTCCAGAGCAGCAACCGGGATTAAATATTGAAAGGAAAGATCATGAGCCTGTGGCAACTAAAAAAACTGTCAACCGGCGAAGCACTAAACGAGCCGCAGCCTCTGCCTGAAAATTGGGGGCCAATCTTTGGTCTTCATGGGTTTGCTGATCGGCTTGGTGATTTGTCATGGTTAGGCAAAGCCTATAACGATCAAGGTTGGATTCAGGTTGGTGAAGCACCACCGCCTCCGGCTCAAGCAACGCAAGCTCAACTGGAATGGGATCGTGCCAAAAAACTGTTGCAAGAATCCGATTGGTCAATGCTGCCCGATGTGCCTATGACTGCTGGCGATAAAGCTGCGTGGATTGAGTATCGCCGTGGATTGCGCGAGATTCGTTTGCAAGCTGGGTTCCCAGACAATATTGTTTGGCCCACTCGTCCTGAGTGAATCATTACAAAATTCGGTTTAATAAAAGCCGAGGGCAACCAGGACGAGGAACCGTAGAGCATGTCTGGCGAGTCTTTGAAAACGGCAACGAACACCTTGCACGGCACTTGCAAATCCGAGTGCCAACTTGGAGCGAGTTGGACGCTAACGGTCAGGACTACAACATTGCTTGCCGAGGCAAGATGCTTTGGTTTAACGATACAGATACAGCGGTAATCCTTGGAGAGAGTAATGACTGATAAGTGGATTCAAAAAGCAGTAAAAAAGCCTGGCGCATTACACAAACAATTAGGCGTTCCCGCGGATAAAAAGATTCCCGCGAAGATGCTCAACAAAGCAGCAAAGGCACCAGGAAAGCTTGGCCAACGCGCAAGACTAGCAAAGACGCTCCGTGGATTTTGATTATGAGCGAGTTGAAACAAATCCCAGAAGTTGAAGCGAGACTTGATACGCACGAACAAATTTGTGCGGAACGGTACAAAGGCATCCAAGAGTCTTTCAAAAGAATTGATGACCGGTTTCAAGACGGGTCACAAAAGTTTAAAAGACTTGAGTACATACTTTACGCGGTCATGGCAGCGGTTCTTTTAGGACCTGGAGCCGCAGCGGCGTTCTTTAATAAACTGATTGGCCTGTAATGTTTGATCTTTTGTCTGGTGGTCTTCTAGGTTCAATCTTTGGTGGTTTGTTTCGTCTTGCGCCTGAGATCTTAAAATTCCTAGACAAAGCTAACGAGCGCAAACATGAACTGTCCATGTTTCAGCTTCAAACGGATCTTGAAAAGCTTCGCGGCGAATTTAAGGTAGAGGAGAAATATGTTGATTACTCTATCCAGCAACTGGATTCCATCAAAGAGGCCTTTAAAGAACAGGCTGAAACGGCTAAAGCTGCGGGCTGGTTTGTGGCTGGAATATCTGCTCTTGTACGCCCCGGCATCACTTGGTGTTTATTTTTCATGTATGCATCGGTTAAGGCGGCTGCGCTTGTTATGGCGTTTCAAACGGGCGCAAACTGGACAGAAGTCGTAACCAAGGTTTGGGATGAAGATGACTTTGGTGTGTTTACAATGTGTCTCACATTCTGGTTTGTTGGTCGCAGCATAGAAAAATATCAAAAGTCGTGAATGAAGAGGCAAAAAAGTTAGCCAGAGATGTACTCATCAAGCCCTTTGAAGGGCTGGCTAGGCTTCTGCCAGACGGAAACGTAACGTCTTATCCTGATCCCGGAACCAAGGGACATCCATGGACAATCGGTTGGGGATCTACCGGCCAAGACATTCAGCCAGGAACTATTTGGACGATTAAGAAGTGTGAGGATGCCCTAGACCATCACATCACTTACTTTTATGCAGGACTTTGCAAACTTAGTCCGACCTTTCCAAATGCCGCTCCGAGGAGGATTGCTGCAGTCACAAGCTGGGCGTACAATTGCGGACTAGGAAATTACCGCATCAGTACGTTTAAAAAGCGCGTAGACGCATCGGATTGGGAAGGTGCGGCTGTAGAGTGCCTGAAATGGAATAAAGCCTCTGGGCGCGTTTTAACGGGTCTCACAAGACGGAGGGCAGCAGAAGCTGCATTCATGCGATGAAATCACAGGTCAACAAAGCAGGCAATTATACGAAGCCAGAAATGCGTAAGAGGCTCTTTGACAGCATCAAAGGGTCAGCGGTGCAGGGTACTGCAGCGGGACAGTGGTCAGCCCGTAAGGCCCAATTGCTAGCCAAAAAATACAAAGAAAAAGGCGGCGGTTACCGTGATTGAGTTTGTCCAGAAGCAGCTTGAGGCTTCAGAGCGCCTCTACAGGGTTATGGCTGAGGATAACCAACTCCGCGCCCATAATCTGCAGATGTGGATTGACATGACTGCGGACTATCAGAAAAAGCTTGCAGATCGTGACCGAATTATTGAAGAGTTGCGAGCAGTGATTGCCAAGTATGAAGCGAAATGAAAGAGCCGCAGCAAAGCCTCAAGGAGTGGACCGCACAGAACTGGCGTACAAAATCAGGTAAGCGATCTTCAGATACGGGCGAAAGATACCTGCCTGAAGCAAAGATCAAGATGCTGACGCCACAAGAGTACGCAGCAACAACACGAGCCAAGCGCGAAGGAAAAAGGCAGGGTAAACAGTTTGTTCCTCAGCCTGAGTCGATTAGAAAGAAGGTGTGGTGATGCCAGCTTATGCAATGACCTACAACAACCTGGTAACAGACATCCAGCAGTATCTGGAGCGCACTGACACGGCCACGGTTGATCGCATTCCTACTTTTATTGGCCTTGCAGAGCAGGTTATTGCAAGTCAAATCAAGTTCTTGGGTAACTTGACAGTCCAATCAAGTGCCATGATTGCAAGCAATCCTGTGATTGACAAGCCGGCTCGCTGGCACAAAACAGTTTCGATGAATGTCACGGTTGCCGGCAAGCGTTATCCTGTTTTACTACGAAAGTATGAGTATCTAAGAGAATACTGGCCCGATCCCACGCAAACAGGAATTCCTAAGTTTTACTGTGATTACGATTACACGCACTGGTTCGTAGCGCCGACACCGACAATTGCCTATAACTTCGAGGTGCTGTACTACGAAAGAGTCGCACCTTTAAGCACAGAGAACCAAACGAACTGGTTTACGGTTTACGCGCCACAGGCTCTGCTTTACGGTTCACTCTTGCAAGCCATGCCGTTTCTGAAGAACGATGAGCGTACGCCGGTATGGCAGGCGCAGTATGACGCAATCATGCAAACCCTTATGGCCGAGGATAAGCTGCGTATCGCTGATCGCCAGGCCATCGCTGCGGATAGTTAATTATGAGCTATACAAGTCCATTTACGGGTGACGTGGTCCTCCCGACTGACGTTTCTTACGAATCCATCACATTAACAGCCAACCTTCAGTTGGTGTGGCCAATTAATGGAAACCTCAGTACAGAAACGCCTGCAGCAAGGATTATGGATGTATCGGCATCAAGTGCTGGTCTTGAGCTGCGGATGCCGCCTGCCAATCAAGTTTCAACAGGGCAAGATGCGCTGATCAAAAACACGGGTGCAAATACCTTTACAGTCAAAACCTATGGCGGTGCAGGAACTATCATCGCCATCGCTTCTGGTGAATCCAAATACATTTACCTTACCGATAACTCAACAACCACGGGAACTTGGGCAAACTTTGCCTTTGGCACAGGAACATCGTCAGCAGATGCCGCAACCCTTGCCGGCGCTGGTTTATTGGTTTCAGGACTTACGCTTAATCAAAGTCACCCCGTTGTTTCTATTGTTGCGGGTCAATCTTTTGTTAGCGGTGACCGAGCCAAAGCTTATGTGTGGGGTGGTGGCGCTACCACGGTGACGCTTCCTTCTGCGGTAACCGTAGGCAACAACTGGTTCATGCTCATCAAAAATAACGGCACAGGAACGCTTACCTTAGCTTCTGCAAGCGGCAATATTGATGGTGCTGCGACAAAAGCATTTGCTCCGAGTGAATCTGCGTTTTTAGTTTCAACAGGAACGGAATACGTTACCGTAGGTTTTGGAGTAAGCACTCAGTTTGAGTTCGGCGTTCTTACAAAAACTGTTACCAGTGGAACGTACACGCTTACGGCAAGCGAAGCAGCCAATACGCTCATGATTATTGACGGCACTTTATCGGGCAATGTGACCATTATTGTGCCGCCTGTGGTTAATCTTTACGTTGTCAGCAATCAAACTACCGCCGGAGGGAACACAGTCACCATTTCTACGGGAATTGGCGGTTCTAATACAGCCACGGTTCCTGCTGCTGGGCAAGCCACATTGTTTTGTGATGCTACAAACATTCTTAATGCAAACACAACGCAAGCTGGTGGCACATCATTTAGCTTGGTCAATGGAACTGCTGGCAGTCCATCACTTAACTTTGGCGCAGAAACCAATACAGGCATTTACAGGCCTGGTGCCGGCAGGTTTGGCGTATCTATTCTTGGCAACCTTGTTCTTGACATCATAGCCGCTGGTTTAAGCGTTACGGGCGGGGTTACGGTAACGACTACTGTGACAACTGCATCGGGAACTGCAGCGGCACCAGCTATTACGTTTACAGGCGATACCGACACCGGAATTTACCGCACAGGTGCAAATGGTGTTGGCATTACTGCCAACGGTTCGCAGGTAGCAAGATTTGAAACAACCGGAATGACAGTGACGGGCGTAGGCGCATTTTCAGGCGCAGTTTCCGGTGAATCTGGCACTTTTACGGGTACAGGTTCATCTGCGGGCATTCAAGGCGCAAATAGTGTCAACGGAGGCACGTTTTGACTAAGAAGGTCTTTGCCCTTGATACCAGGCCTGGCATCCAGCGGGACGGTACGATCTTTGATAAAGAGTATTACACCGATGGTAAGTGGGTGCGCTTTCAAAAGTTTGGTGGCGAGTTTGCACGTCCAAGGAAGATGGGCGGATACCGCGAGATCGTTAATAGCCTTGCTGGACCATCAAGAGGCATCTTTGTTGTTGTAAGAAATCTTTTTAACAACATCTACAGCGGGTACAACGATGGCCTTCAACTCATTCCTGTGAACAATAATGGGGTGGGATCGGGAATTCAGGATTACAGCTTTGGTGGTCCTATTCTTACAATTACGCTTATTGATGGCGGCACGGGATACGCTAACGCTACCTATACCAACGTACCGCTGATTTACAGCACATCAGGTACAGGCATTGGTGCTAGGGCAACCATTGTTGTCTCGGGAACTGCGGTTACATCAGTCACGATTACAAGCGGTGGAATACGGTATGTCAAGGGTGAATTTCTTACCGCAGCCGCGGCGAATCTTGGCGGCTCTGGTTCTGGTTTATCTATTCAGATTGCAACCATCGATTCGCCGTTTACTGCAAGCGATCAGAACTCATGGCAGTTTGATACGTTTACCGACACGGTGGGATACCAGACAAATCTTTTACTAGCCCATCCTTCAAGAGATCTTGAGGACATTGATAGCGAAATCAATACGCGTCTGCTTTGCGGACCCTTAACGGGAACCATCCTTTGGGCAGCAGGACTGTTTGCAGTGGACAACTGTACGACAACAAACGCCACTAATACCGTCACGCTCACGGAAATTAATCCCAAGATTGCTTCCGGCCAGGTTGTTAAGGGTTATGGGATCGCTGCAGGAACGACGGTCACAGCCATCGTAGGGACGACGATTACCTTGAGCGCAAACGCCACGGCATCAAGCACAACGACTTTGACATTTGACAATGAAGTAAGCATCTCGGGCGGCGTGATTAGTTTGCACCCTTATGTGTTTGTCTACGGCAATGACGGAC
>Ga0222712_10001853_pt1 | contig 25279 bp, 17 predicted proteins | sample C33_657DmetaG_FD_165043 | JGI IMG/M metagenome (GOLD analysis project Ga0222712, IMG submission 165043) | Estuarine water microbial communities from San Francisco Bay, California, United States - C33_657D | ecosystem: Environmental > Aquatic > Marine > Unclassified | place: USA: California... | reverse complement strand
CTTTGGAACTCTAATATGTAGCTCGACCAAAAAATCTCCTTTGGATCCCATCGAGAATTCATATATTCCCTTCCCCTGTAGCTGAAGCATCGTTCCGTGTGTTGTTCCTGGTTCAACGAGAAGTGATATAACATCTCCCAGCGGTAATTTAACCTCTATCTTAGTTCCCAGACAGGCATCGAAAAAATTAAGTTCTTTTATCACCTTAACATTGGTTCCCTGTCTAATGTAAACAGGATCTTCTATTTCCTGTATGTTCACAAATAGATCACCAGGCGTTGTTGCACCAGGTTCCTCGTTTCCTTTTCCCTGAACACTCAATTGCATGCCGGGTAAAGATCCTGCAGGGATGTCTATATCGATTTCTTCCTCGAAAACATTTGCACCCTTTCCTATACACGTCTCGCAGATCTCAAATATCATTTTACCTGTTCCGTGACATTGCTCGCATTCTGTTGTTGTGACGACCTGTGCAAATTGGTGGTTGTGTGTTTTTTGGACAACTCCGCTTCCTTTACAATTGTAACAAGTTTGATGTGATTCACCATTTAAAGATCCATTGCCCTTACATGGTGCACATTTTTTATACTTCCTAGTTTGTATGGTACGTTTAGCACCAAGATACATTTCCTGCAGAGTGATCGGGATATTAACGAAAAGATTTTGTCCCTTCTTGTATTTCTCACGCTTAGCAAACATGTCGTTCCAGTAATTATCATATTTACTAAAAGGATTAGATCCAGCAGTTTGAAAAAAAGATCCACCAAAATCATATTTGGATTTTTTCTCCGGACTTGATAGAACATCATAAGCTTCTGCAATCTCTTTGAATTTTGCTTCCGCTTCTTTGTTGTTAGGATTTTTATCGGGATGATATTGTAAAGCTAGCTTTCTGTAAGATTTTTTAATTTCTTCTGCTGAAGCTGATCTATCTACACCAAGAATCTTGTAGTAGTCTTTATTCATTTAGAATTGCTGTTATATTTACAGCATTTCTTTCTGAAAAAATTTCTGATATAAAGTGATGCTAGGAACATGCCAGAGAAGATTAAAAATATAAGGGCGGATATTCCGATAAAAAATAAAACGAAGGATTGTTGTGCAACATAACCTGCAATTTTCCAAAAGCTTCTTTTGTTAGATTTCTCCATTTAAAACACGTAATATTATTCTGGTATTATCAGCCAAGCCCAAATCGTTCTTGTGAATTTCCAGTTTTTCTATAACAGCATCAACCAATTGCTTTCCGTAGCTTTCTGCCAAACCATTATAGATTATTTCAGACATCATAATTTGATCCATGGACCATTTATCAGAGGATGAATCAGATACTTGTATTTCTATCTCTTCGCTCATATTTCTTTTATTAATTTCAGAAGTGCTAGCTCTTTCATCTTCACTTCTAATTCTATATCAAAAGATTTTCCGTATGTGGGTAATTCCTTTGTCCAGATCCAATCAGAATGTGCAACATCTTTAGCAGATATATCTTCAAATAATTTTCTAGAGTCAGAATAATGGGTTATGGCTTTCACCGATCCCCAGCTACTTAAACACAGGGAAAGAGCTTCTTCTTCCGTGTGATGATCTGGATTACATCTGTGATGGTGAAAATCAAACGTGATGGGAATTCCTATTTTCTTATAGATAAGCTCGTAAAGATCGTGTGGTGTGAATGCGGATTTTTTATCATCATTCTCAACAACCAATCTTAGCTTGGCTGAATCCGGAAGTCTCTCGAAGTTGCTGCAAAATCTGTCAGCCGCTTCTTGCTTAGATGGCTTAGCAGTATTGACGTGTATATTGATAGGATAAAATGTTGATCTCTCCAACCCTAGCATATCCATAATCTCGCCATGCTGGCTTAATTCTTTAAGTGCTTTGACAACCACTGATTCATTCTGCGATGCTAAAACTGAATATGGGGAAGGGTGAAAGGTTAATCTCTGTCCATTATCAACTGCTTCTTTTCCACAAAGTGAAAGGTGATGAAGGATTTCTTTATAATCAGGAAGATCCTGAATTTCATATTCAGAGCACCAGGGAAATAAATCCGAGGTCATTCTGTACATTTTGATTCCTGTCTCGTTGTTCCACTTTATTATTTTGTGAAGATCCTGAACGTTTTTAAGTGCTAGTTCGCTGGCATATGATATGCCTCTTTCGATGAATGTCTTCTTAACCATTCCCCTGTTACAGGTGATACCCGACTCGCCAAGGGTAAGATTTATACAACAATATCCTAAATGGTTTTCTGACATGCTCTTTATTTTAGTGCAATGTACAATAAAAATTCGGGGATATAAAATGAATTATTCGCTGAAGTTCTTGATGGACTGGATCACATTGAATCTTTCTCTAGCAGTTAAGCTGTCAATGTTATCCTTTCCTGTTCTTCTAGTAAGGAATTCCTTGAAGAAATCGTCACCCTTCTTAAGGATGCCTTTTTTATCTGCAAAGTCTCTTACGTCTCTTCTGGAAGGTATTAGATCTACTACCCAAACATCGATAGGTATACCATAATACAGGGCAAGATTAATTCTTCTGTTTCCTGAGAAAAGATAATAGGAAGCTTCTCCCTTTCTTCTTGTTTCACCAAAGTTGATGAACTTGATAACTATCGGTGCTGGCAATGTTAGTGTTCCTTTTTCTTTTAGATCGTCGGCAACTTTTTTCATAACCTTACCATAGCCTTTGCCGTATGCACCTGCTACAATATTCTCGAATTCGTATGAATCTAAATTTTGGATTTTTGTTACCTGGAATTCATCCTCTGAATACAGAGGTAATTCTTCCATTCTACCACGATTGAACGGCTGGGAGATGTACTTATAGAACTTGGTTGCTTCTGCTTTGGTCTTACTGATATCGGTATTGGTGATATCAATGTTGTGCTGATAAAACTCAGTTCTTACAGCATCAGTATAGTGATGGATTTCCTCAGAAAGATCTGGCTGAACCCACTTAATCTTCAGTTTACCAGGATTGGTCTTTTTGGGTGCATCTTGTACCTCTTGATCGTCCTGCTCCAATAAATAGTTAGAAATCCTTAAAATCATACCCTATATATCATTTTCCTAAAGCACAGTACTTCCGGATAGCCATTTTTTTCTCAGATCCGAAGAATCGCCAAATGCCATCTCCAGGAATTCCTTAGATTTATTAGGTGCGGATATAGCAAGCAGCCTCTTATTGCTCATTACAAATTCCCAGTCTTCAAGGGAAAGAGATCCAAGACCCTTAAGGTATCTGATCCCGGAATTGCCTGCTTTTGCGTTTTTGAACTCGTCCATGTCAAAGAAATACCTTCTTCTCTTACCATCTCCGACGGTTACCAGAGGTGTTTTAAGAAGATTTAATTGTCCATTGACTATAACAAACGGAAACCACTTATAAAACAAATTTATCAAAAGAGACGTGATGTGTGCACCATCAGGATCTGGGTCGGTAGCTATTACCACTCTTTTATAATTGGAGATCATCTGTGCATTCTTAACCGTGGGATCCAAATTAAGTATTTGCATCATTTCAAGAATCTCCTTGTTTTCTGATAGGTCACTTAATGTTCGACAGTTTTTAATCTTTCCCTTTAGTGCATAAACCCCGTCGTTCTGTGGATCTCTTTTTTGTAGGATAGATCCCATCGCAGAAAGACCTTCCACTATGAATAAATTCTCTGCATTATTTCTAGAGGCAGGAAAATATTTGTGGGATTGCTTGACATTCACCTTTTTCTTTTCTGCTCTTAGTTTCTTTATGTGTCCATCATTTTTTCTTTCCTCGACCTTTTTTAGGATGTTTTGAAAAAGGGGAGTTTTGAAAAATGCCTGTAGCTTGCTGACAACGTTTCTTGAGATTGTTCCTTCCACTTCTTCTCTTGGGGTTACAAATCTAGTTTTATTTTGATCACCAAATTTAACAAGCTTTGGGGGAAGATTCAAAGAAACAAAAGTGTCGTAAAAGTGATGACCTAATGTGTCATCCAACTTAGCATTGATATGCTCGTTTATGATTCTCTGATGGATACCAGAACACATAGCTGAGTTTACGAAACTAACTGGTCCTCCACCTTCGAACTTTTCCCAAATGATAACTTCCCCAATTGGTGTTTCTATAGAGAATGATTCCTTTGGAAAGAAATCAATATCGAGATCTACTTTTTGATCGTCCCAGTAAAATTCAAGATCTAAATTTTTAATGATCTGGTCCTTCTTGATTAATCTCTTTTTAAAAGCTATGTCGGTGGATAAAATATCTTGATCCCATTTGGTTCTTCCAAATATTTCGCTTAAAGGTTCAAACGTGATCTCAGTTCCTTTTTGAAAAGATCCGTCGTTTGCTTTAACCTTTGGCTCCGTCCTTTCATAGTCATTCCAAACCTGTTCATAGTAATGGGATTCATTAACGGTGACAATCTTGAACATCTTAGAAAGAACATTAACAAGACTCACACCCATACCATTGGTACCAACAAGGGATTCTTCAATATCGTCATTATTGAAATTTGATCCTGCTCTCAATTGGGAAACCGCAGTTTCTATATTGGAAAGTTTTGAGATCTTGTGTTTGGAAGCTCCTTTATGAAATCCGTTACCGCTGTCTTTCACTGAGATTGCATTTCTCTTAGAATCGACTTTGATTGTAATTAATTTCATTTTACCTTTCATCCTCTTAGCCTCGTCAATAGAGTTACTAATCACCTCATCGAATAGCTTGTATAAACCAACGGAGATTGATTTTGGATCTATGAATATTCTTCCATTTCTTACAATTGGGATTTTCTCATCGGTCGGTTTAACAGATCCAACATAGACAGTAGGTCTTGCTCTGATGTGTTCTTTTTCTGATAGTACTACTATCTCTTTGTTTACAGCTTTACTCATCTTATTTGTTTTTCCAATAGGAATATATTCCTTTCTCTAGTTCATACTTATCAAATGACTGGATGGGCCTTTTCTTTTGAGACTGAGCCCATTTCCACATCTTTTCTAATCCATCTCTGAGATGTGTTTTGTGTTCAAATCCCAATATATCAACAGACTTTTGCCACGTCGGGGCTGTACGCTTAGCCTCGTATCTTCCCTCCATATATTTAACTTCCCCGCCACCTATAACGTCTCTCAGAACGAGATTTGCTTCGCTTATAGTATACCCAACGATTCCACCAAGATTTATAATGTTTCTAGATGCCTCGGGTATAACAGCAGCTTTCCATAAAGGCTCTAAGCTATCGTCAATATAACTGAAGAACCTCGTTTGCATTCCATCACCATAGATCGTCATTGGTTCTCCGTTCATGTGTTGCACCATCCAAATACCTAGGACATTTCTGTATCTGTCCCAGATGTTTTGTTTAGCCCCATAAACATTGTGTGGTCTAATGATACACCAGTCCAACCCGTGTTGCATCCCAGCTGATTTTATATCCAGCTCACATGCGTATTTAGCGATGCCATACGGATCGCCTGGCATTGGTATAGCATTTTCATCAAGCTCATCTTCTGTGTGTCCGTATACGGCACAAGAGGAGGTAAAGACAAGACGTTTGACTCCATACTTGATGCAATTGTTTACAATTCTGGAAGTTGCTATTAAATTGTTCTGGTAGTTATAGCTTCTCATAAAAGGGGAAAGACCCTCAGCAGCATAAGCTGCAAAATGGAAGACGTAATCGAACTGATGATTCTCAAAGCAATTTTCTATTGGATGCTCTGTTAAATCCATTTGCCAGAAATGAACCTTCTTGTTTATGTTCTCTCTGTACCCACCACTAAGATCGTCCATGCCAACAACATAGGCATCTGGGACATTCTCTATAATCCAATCTGCTAATCTGGATCCTAATAATCCTGCTACACCTGTAATTAATACATTCATAGAGATTATATGAACATCTGGGTTTATTGTTTCTTTTAAGATTAGATTACTTGGCAGGATTCGCCTTCGATGATATTTAGTTTAGAGCAGGTTCCGCCTGGAAGCTCTATAACAACATCGACATCTGAACAAGTGTATTTTTGACACACTTCAGAATTGCAGGGAGGACAATTTGCTGCTATTTTTTTAATAGCTCCGTCTCTGCAGAAAATAATATCCAACGGGAAATGGCAGTCTTTCATATGGAATTCTGCATCCCTCACATCATCAAGAATAAAAATCATTCCCTCACATCCCATGGATTTTCTATTGGAAAGTCCTAGAGCGTGATCAGCACACACCTCCATGTCAAAAAGATGATCCCCAATTGCTATTTCTAGTAATTGAGGATCTATGAATTGTGTATATTTTTTAAGAGCCAATTTTATTTATGAGTTTTGATTGGGATCAATATCTTTATTGGTTAGCATGTTTACTCCCTTTCTCATGCTTGCTGGTATTGATGGGATCTCCTGAGCTCTTTTGAAAGAAATCTCCATGATGTCCTTAGGGTCTATAGGAGTTGTAATGTTTTTTCTTCTAAGAGAAAATGGCATTGCAACCACCTTATTGTTTTCCTTGTCTAAACTAACAACCTCAAATTCAACATCAACAAAAACATTTGGTGCATTTCTCTCATCTTCTTCTGGATCTTCTTCCTCTGTTCCATCGGCATATGGATCTTTCCATTCAGATTCCTCATCGTCGCTTGGTGCTACTTCTTTCTTAACAGTAGGTAGCATATCAGCTAAATAAGCAGGTCTTCTAGATCCTTGCTCCGGTAAATCAGCAAAAACTGAGATTCTGCTAAGTACTCCTCTTTCTTTTTTGTCTATAAGATTTTGAAGCTCTTCTATGATCTCATCTCTGTGAACACGATATACTGGATTACCAAATGGCTTGTCCTCGTTGAAAACATCGATATAGTTCTTTCCGCTGGCTTCGTTTATAAACTCTGAATATTTTTTCATATAAATCTTTGATTGATTTATATATCCAAACAATATCAGACATAATTAACTTACACAGCCTCGGCAACTTTCTTTTTCTTTGGGTATTGCTCGTGGTAGATCTTCTCGAACGTTTCTAGGTTCTTGATGATTCTTTTTTGCTCACTTTCGGTGAAAGTGTCAAATTCCGGCAAATTCCTAACAGAGCTACAAGCTAAATAAGCTTCTTTGATGTTTCCTGTGAAATAAGCTAAAACGGAGTATTCGTCGGTCATTTTCCAGGTCCAAATCTCGCTTTCAACAAAAAGTATATCGTCACACGGCTGCATTCTCATGCACATGCTTGCTATAGTGAATGCAAAGAAATATCTTTTTTGTGTGATTAAAACACGGATCAAAGAGTATGCAGCTTCCAATCTAATTGGTCTGAACTCCCAAGCCTTTAAGAATGCACCTATAATCTCATCATCAGGATGCTTCAAAGCAAGCTTCATTTTTGCGATCATGTACAAAGAGATGTAAACCTCCTCTGGCCATCCGCCCATTTCCGCTCTCTTTTCGTATGCCTCGATGGATCGATCATACATTTGTGCATCTCTGTAGCTTTGCGCAAGATAAAATTGATATCTGGATTTTAAACCAGCATCCAGATCCGGTTTTGTTACCAATTCCTTTTCAAAGATCAAAGCATCATTATAGTACTTGGATTCACCTTTGATATCTCTGGTGTCTCCACTAACTGCTGCATTCATCTCAGCTTCCTCGATGAACCCTTCTACCAATTCCACGTCCTTAGGACCTTCTAGGTATTCATGAAGAACCCCGACATATTTCCAATCCTGGTTTGACTTAATAAGCTGGGTTCTGAAATATGCTATTTCTCCTAGCTTGATTCTTATCTTATAGTGATCAGCATCTAGATTCGTAAACAATTCATCAGGTTTAGAAACCTCTAAGGTATCGTCAGCATCAATGATTAATCTGTAATCACATTTGCCATAGGAAAGTTTAAGGCTTTCAGTTCTATTAGTTCCATAATCAACCCATTCGCTGTCGTGAAGTTCACCAGGAATTCCATATCCCTTCATGGTTTCTTCTATGAGCTCTTTAGTTTTGTCTGTTGAGCCAGTGTCGCAAATTACCCAGTAGTCTATGTAATCCTTAACCGAGTCTATGCATTTCTTGATAACCGCTTCCTCGTTTTTAACGATCATCACTAAGCAAACGCTAGATCTTTTAATTTCTTCAATCTTCTTCTTTTTAGCCATTATGTTTGGGTGTATTTTTAAATTGAAAATTCATCAAAGCTTTCGTTCTCTTCCAATTGTTGGAAAGATCCTACCACATAAGATTCTTTTTCAGTTTCTTGTGGAGCTTCTTGAATTGATTTACTTTCTGTCCAGTTTGTGATCCAGTTAATAGGATTAACTGCTTTATCAAAAATAGGATTTAGTCTAATGGCTTTCAGTCTATTATTCGTTAGCCATTTCATATATTGGACTAGGATCTCAGCATTCAATCCGATCATAGCTCCATCTTTAAAAAGATATTTTGCCCACTCCATTTCTTCATCCGCGGCATCTTTGTACATCTTAATAACTATAGGTTCACATTCTTTAACTATGTGCTGGAATCCTTCTGACGGGTCATCTGCTAGATATTTTAAAACCTGAGTGCTAAAGCCCATGTGTAGATTTTCGTCTCTGTTAATGAAAGAAATGATTTTAGCATTACCTTCCATTTTCTTGTTTTGCGCAAAGCAGTAAGAACAAGCAAACGAAACGTAGAATCTAATACCCTCCAGGATGTTGATCGATACAAGGGTAAGATATAATTTCTTCTTTTTATCATCGATTGTTGCATCAGGGATATGGTCAATAAGATCGTCGTAGTATTTTGTAACCGATGTTGTTCTTTTAAGAATTTCATCGTCCTTTAAAATGGTATCAAAAACCTCGCTAGGATTAGAGTAAATATTTTTGATGATGTATGTGTACGAGTACGAGTGGAGTGTCTCGAAGAATTCCCAGGTCTTAGCAAAAAGCTCTGACTCCGGATTAGAGCAATCTTCTAAAAGATGGGAAATTCCTCTTGACTGAACAGAGTCCAATAAAATCTGATACCCGAGGTTCTTCGTAAAGATGAATTTCTCATGGTCAGATAATGAATTGAAATCTGCACGATCCTTACTTAGGTTAACCTCTTCAGGTCTCCAGAAATAAGAAATATGTTGTTTAAACATGTTGAAAATTTTCTCGTACCTAAATTTGTCATAGCGCTGAATTGATAGTTCCGCCCCGAAAAATAAAGGTTCCTTAGTGTAATCTACTTCTCTTAAATTGATTATGTTTTTCATTCTGATTGATTTTCAACGTTTTATGTTTGATTAAATTTTTATATAGCACATGCTCCACCTTCGCATCCTACTTCCATAGCATCAGAAGCACCCATTGTTTCAATGTTATCGGATTTTTTATCGTCGGTGTTTGCATAGTAAAGGGTCTTCATACCATATTTGTATGCATGTAAGATATCCTTGATTACCCCAGAAAGAGAAATTCCATCTAAGCTATATTGGTAATAGTGATTAGCAGAAAGAGACTGATCAATCCATTTTTGGATCACCGCACAGATATTGGTGTATCCCTTATTGTCTGGCATGTCATAAGCTAGTTCATATTTGTTCTTAAGCTTAGAGATCTCAGGTACAACTTGTTTAATTAGACCAGCTTTTGATTTCTTTAAAGTAACCAAAGATCTAACAGGTTCAATACCGTTAGTTGCGTTTTGAACAACAGCTGAACTTTCAGCAGGCATGATTGCAGTTAAAACAGAGTTTCTTAAACCATGTGTAACAATCTCTTGTCTCAAGCTATCCCAGTCACATGAATATTCTCTCTTAACCAATTCGTCAACATTTTTATTGTAACGATCGATTGGCATAACACCTTCGGAATATGTTGTTCTGTCAAACCATTCGCAAGCTCCTTTTTCCCTAGCAAGCTTGTTTGAAGCCTTTAACAATGAATATTGAATGTGCTCGAATAATTCATCGACTTTCTCCAATGCTGAGTTGTCTGAGTATTTTAAATCATTCTTAGCTAACCAATATGCGAAGTTGGTAACACCAACACCAAGCGATCTACGCTTCTTCATCTTTAATGCTGCAGCTACCGGATAGTCTTGGAATTCCACAACGAAATCTAAAATACGAACAATGTACTCTGAACACTTATAAAGTTCTTCGTTGTTTTTAATAGTTCCAAGATTATGAGCAGCTAACACACAAAGTGCAATTTCATCCGGGGTATCATCGCCATTATCAATATGGTTGATCGGATTAGTCGGCAATGCAATTTCAACACAAAGATTGCTCATTCGAATTTTATCTTTGAATGGACTGTTCGTGTTTGTGTTGTCGATATTATGAACGTACATTCTACCAGTTCCAATTCTCTCCTGTGCAAACGTGTTCATTAAATCTCTAGCCTTAACAGTTTTACGAACTATCTTTTTGTTCTTTTCGTATTTAGTGTAAAGCTCTTCGAATTGATCGTTGTATCCAAAGGCATCATATAATCCAGGAACATCATTAGGACTGAATAGAGAGATTTCTCCATTCTCTATAAATCTCTTGTAGAATAATTTATCAAACTGAACAGCATAGTCAATGTGGCGTACACGGTTGTCATCAGTCCCTTTATTGTTCTTAAGAACCAACACATCCTCAATCTCTTTGTGCCACCAAGGAAAATATAAAGTAGCAGATCCTTTTCTAATTCCACCTTGTGAGCAAGAGTGAAGTGTAGATTGGAATTTTCTAAAGAAAGGAATCACACCGGTGTGAACCACCTCACCATTTCTAACCTTAGATCCTTGAGCTCTGATTGATCCTGCATTAATACCAATACCTGCTCTTCTTGCAACATACTCTCCGATAGCAACGTCGCCATGGAATATAGATTTCAATGAATCACCGATCTCGATCAATGTACAAGAACTGTACTGACGATTAGGAGTTCTGATACCCGCCATTACTGGTGTAGGTAAAGAAATCTTTTTCAAAGAAATTAAATCATATAGCTCTTTAACATGGAATAATTTTTCACTTTTGTCATGATCCATGAAAACTGTCATCGCAATTAACATGAAAGCATATTGTGGTGTCTCGTAAGACTTACCAGTTGTTCTATCTTTAACCAGATATTTGTCGATCAATTGCTGAATTCCCGCATAGGTAAAATCATAATCTCTTTCATGTTTTATGTAGTGATCTAATTCTTTGACCTCTTCTTCAGTGTATTTTTCTAAAATGATATTATCATAGAAATCCAATTTCACGTTTCTCTTAATGATCTCGTAAAGTGCAGGAAGGTTTTCTCCATTCACTTCAAGAGCTTCTTTTCTTAAAAGATAGTTTAAGAGATTGGAAGCAACGTATTGATAATTAGGATTCTTCTCAGAAATTAAATCCACTGCAGACTGAATTAAAACGTGGTGGATTTCCGTTGTTTTAATTCCTTGATAAAATTGAATGTGTGCGTTCATAGCCACATCCGATGCGCTTACTCCTGAGATGTTTTCTGTCGCCCACATTAAAACCTTATTGATTTTATCTGCGTCCAATTTACTCTTTTCACCGTTTCTTTTAATTACTTCCATGTTTCTTCTTTTATTATTGTGGGGGTAGGGAAATTATATATTTAGCCCTGATTGTTTTTAAAAATTTAAAGGCGTTGTTCGAGAACCTCAATAATTTGAGCTTCCGTGATGGTTTCGGTACACTCAAAATGCCTGTCAGTTCCTTTATGGACGGGACACCATTTCCAGTCACCCGGATCCAATTTATGTGTGTTAAAGCATCCATTACAGACCTCAGGATCCGAATTAAATATTCTATCACAATTAGTAGTAAACTCTGTAAATGGCTTGCTAAAACCTGATATCATCATGGTACGTACACCAGATGCCCAAGCTAACCAACTTAGTCCACTACCTACTCCGATAAAATAATCAGCATGACAAAGATCAGAGAACCTATCTTCAAGAGGTAGATCCCCAGATTTGTCTATGACATTTTTAAGGGTTCCACCTAACTTAGAATCATGCCATGCATCACCGATAGGTTCTTGACTAATGTAAACTACTTTGTAACCTTTTTCATTTAAATAATCTACGATATTCTGCCATCCTCCAGATCTGTTCCAATATTTTGCTAAAGCGGAAGCGTGTGGTGCTATACAAACATATTTTCCTTCGATCTGTCTCTTTACTTTAGATTTGTCTAATACAGGTAGAACCTCTTTGTATTCCAATCCAAGAATATCAGATGCAGTTTTCTGTAAAGGCATCATTCTGAAATTGTTTGGGATTTTTGAATAATCAATCTCTCCATTTTCAAAATAGTACCATCCTATATTAAACATAGCATATAATCCTTCAACATTAGTTCCTGGATTAACAAATTCTATTTCCGGATAGGTGTCTTTGAAAAATTCATTTCTGAAGGTGGAACATATAACCTTGCAATCCCATTTCTTTCTGAATTCTTCTACCATCGGAAACCAAGCTAAGGTGTCTCCAAGGGATTTTGAATCTAGTGAGATATAAACCCTATGTCCCTTAGGATCGAAATGAATCGTCTCGTAGGATTCTTCCAGAGATGGATTTAAAGGTTTTACAGTGATCTTCCAGTCCGTATAATATTTTCTTGAGCATTTTACCCACATATTATTTGAGATCTCAGACTTGTGAATCACCTTGTTTGTTTTCTGGTCTATAAATTCAACAGAATATCTATTAGGTATAGATCCTTTAACTTCTACAAAAGGTTCCCCGACGAAATTATACCTTAATTCATTTTTAGGTCTCTTGGGATCAACCGGTCTTATCGTGGTATTTTCATACGCATCTATTAAAATTTCTCTCATATTTCTGTCTGTGTACTTTTTATAGACGTTTACAAGATCAATGATTCGATTTTTCCAAGAAAGATTTTCAGCAGTTTCTAAAGCTGTGTTCCTAAATTGTTCATAATTTTTAATTATCTGTAAAATACCATCTTTTATTTGCTTGCTATTTCTTTCAACCTCGAAAAGTCCAGGAAGAGAATTTTCTTTCTCGTATGTCCCAACTATTGGCAGACCGCAAGACATAGCTTCCAAAAGAGTTAAATTGGGATGACCAGCTTCTAGGATAGAAGGATGTAGAAAAATGGTGTGACTTCTGTAGCATTTAACCAATTCTTCCTCAGTTAAATTATACAAAATATTCAGATTTGAATAATCAGACGGGTTTGCTTCAAAGTATTTTTTGTTATTTTCCGGTCCAGCAATTGTTATAGGAAGATCCAAATTCTTGGCAGCTTCTATTGCATATGAAAATCCTTTTCTGTCTGCAGAAGGATCGTTTGCCCATCCATTGTTTGCAACACATAAAAGTTTATGATCTACCGGAGGATCAAGATCTACCAGATTTTTAGTAAAGATGGTGGGATTAACCCCATGACTAAAATAAATAACATTTGAACGATCAAAATAGTCAACTAGAAATTTAGCAGGAACCAAAGTGATCAACGATTTTTCAATGGCTTCAAGGTTCTCTTTAAAAACATGGGAATCCTTTCCGTACAAATATGCATGATGATCATGAAATGAAAAAATATAGGGAATACCTTTTTCTGCAAGAATCAAAGCTAGATTTGCAACATGCACATGAACAATGTCCCAATCTTCTTTCTTGACATCATTAGTGTAAAGTATCTTTGATTCGTGTCCCAATTCTAGAAGATTTTGATGAATCTCCCAAATTATCTTTTCAACCGCACCCCAGCCATTCGGAGGAATTGGTAAAAGTCCGGGGGTAACATTAACTATTCTCATCGACGTATTTTAGTATTTTAATATTCTCATCTTCCGACTTTGTTCCGTGGTAAAAATATACCTTGGATGAATCTTTGCACTGTTCGTACATATTGTCATCTATACATACATCTTTTACATCATTGTTATCCTCACAGAGTTTAAATGTGCTAAATTTATGGGTGTTAACAAATCCTCTATCATAATCTACTGTTGCATTTCTTTTCCACAAAAGAACATTAGCTATAGTTTCGTCAGTGAATGGAAAGTATGATTGCTGATTCTTTTGAAGATACTTATTTTCGCAAAGAGATTCCCACTCCTCTAAAAAATCAATAGACAATTTATTGTAAGTGAAAAAACAAGACATAATGTAATCCATCGATCTTTTTTCAACACCAAGATATCTCATCAATTTGGTTTCATCAAAAACCGTTGTTCCTGATTGATCTGCCCAATATGTGTTTGGATATTCTATAGGTCCTTTGCAAAATACCGGATGGTCCAGCATGTAATTGAACGGAATGTTTTTAAATCTCCGGGAAAGAATTATATCGGTGTCTGCAAAGATGAAGTTACCTTCAAATCTCCTCAAAGAATCCAAACATATACCCGGTTTATAAAATTCAAATCTTTCTAGGGTTTTTGATTTTTCCCATGGGATTAGAGTAAGATTTGGATGTTGAATCTCAGACTCAAATCCTATTGTATAATAATAGAGATTAGAACCTGACATTCCTCCATAAGGTATGGACTTTAAAAAATTCCTTACCTGGTATTCATATTTGCTGTCTGAATAAAATACAAAATTCATTCTATATTATTTCCAGAAGTTATAAATTCTTAATGATCCATCTCCCAGGAATAATTGGAAGGATCTAAATCCTTGTGCAGTTAATCTCTCTACAATTTCCATTGAATCGGATTCGGTCAGATGTGAAAGATGGAATTCCAAAGCTATCTTTTTAACCTTCGAAAGATTCTGATCCGAGATTCCCAATAGAACCTGCTTTTCAGCACCTTCGCAATCTATCTTTAGAAAATCAATTCTATCGATGATATTTTCTTCGAACAAGCTATCAATAGTAACAGCAGGAACATAATTAGAAAATTGAGAATCCGATTTAATCGAAGCTCCCATTGTATCATCTTGAGACGGCAGAGATATCTTGGCTAGTCCTGTATAGTTTAAAACTGCTGCTTTAAATGTTTTGGTTTTAAATGGCTTATTCCTATCCAGGCAAGCGAATGCAATATCTGATGGTTCGAAGCATAATATTTCGGATGCACCCTTGTGGTATGCAACGTTAGCAAACATTCCAATATTTGCACCAACGTCTACAACAACATCACCTCTTTCTACTTTGCATTCAAATCTCTCGTAATTACATCCATTAGTATATTGATCGTCCGAGAAATGAAGCTCATTAAACATGTGATGATAGCCAGTTTGATTACCAGCATTGAATTCATCCCAGCTAAATGTCTTACTAAAATCATGAAGATTGTTAACTTCCAAAAGACCATTTCTGCTAATCCAATAATTCTTTTTGATTCTGGATGCAAACACATACTTAACTTTTGGTATGGTAGATCTGTGAATTGTGTATCCAGCATTTTCTAATTGAGATTCCAATGCATCAACCTTTGCCATTCCCTCTGTGAAATAAAAATCGTGATATTCTATTAAGAAAGAATCTATTCTATCAAAAACGTGCTGAGGTAGATTTTCTATGATGTCGAACTCTGCACCTTCTATATCAATCTTAACTAAATCTATTTTATCTTCGCCAGTCAAATTGATTGCATTCTCTAAAGAAATTGCATCAACATTGTATGATGGTGAATGTCCAGATTCTGGAAGAACAGATGAGGTTAAACTGTTCTCGTCATTTATATAGAATTTTAAAGTTGCGTCTTCTTTGTAAACTGCTTTTTCTACTATCGTGGCGTTGCTGTCATTTCTTAATCCAAATTTCAAATGCTTTAAAGCTTTCTTGTTTGGTTCAAAGCAATATACCTTTCTTGCATTTCTTGTGAGAATATACTTTGTCCATAATCCAACATTAGCTCCGATATCTAAAACAGTTTTGCAATTATCAAGATCCAAATTATCATAAACCTTGTCAATGAAGAATTCCTCATAGTTCATGAAGACAGGTTCGGTGTTAGAAATATCTATTACCGGTTTTTTGAATGGGATATCTTTAATTCTTCTTTCTCTTGATTCTAAAAGATTTCCGTTAGCATCTCTGAACTCGATAAGGAATCCACCAAATCTTGGATTGTTATAAAAATCTATAACGATCTTAGGAAGCGGCATCATCCACCATTGCATGCCCGCACCATTCGGTGTTAACGTTGTAGAAAAAATACATGCTTTTGAATCTATGTCTTTCACAGACACCAAATAATCCTGAGACGTATTTTCTAGATATTTAAAGAATATTTTATTCTCGTCTTTATTATAGGTGTCCTCTATTGGTACTTTCGTTGTTAATCCCAGATCTTCTATTTTCATCTTTGGTTTATTTTTTATTTCTTCTTTCTTTCTTCTTATTTCAACCGATCCTTCCGATAGATACTTTCCGATTAAATCTGGCGAATATAATAATTCTTTAGTATCGTCCAATAATCCATCACGGTATATCTTTACTGTGATGCTTCCAAACTCAGAAAGAGTGGTTAGCCTGAAATCAGAATTTATATTGTATTGATCTATCATTTTATTATTCTGATAGATTTCATATTCATAATCTGTAGCATTGTTGTTTGATATCACAAGATAGAATTTTCCGTCGGAATCTCCTAAGATATTAATATCGGTGTCTCTGTAAGATGACACGTTTATTTTGCTATCAGAAAAATACGATTTAACGTATGTGTTAACTATTAACGGATTTTGATCAGAGAAAAGATTATAGAAGAAATGCTCAAGACAATTTGGGAATCTTGTTGTGAAGTTTAAATTATATTCTTCTAGTGTTTGTGGGAAATAACTTTCAAATCTTTCGATGAAATAATCTATCTTGCTTATGAAAAAGCAAGTGTCATAATATTCGCCTTGAATTTCCCCAAAGATTGCATCTTTCGGATAGAACATAACAATGTTTTTTCCTTCATCATTCATTCTTTTTTCAAGATCTAGAATTTGGGAAATTCCTCTATCGGAATATTCGTGATCGAATTCAGTTAAAATGAAATCTTCAAATCCAAGTTTCTTAGCAGCAGTTAATGCTAATCTCATAGATCTGATGATAGGAAATTCGTGGGACTTTGTTATGTTGTTATTGATCTTTACAAATCCATTGTCTCTGAACGAATAAACCCGGTTGTCATTAAATTGATTATCAGCATCGAATATGTGATAGTCTAAACTATCTACTATATCTTGTGGAAGAGAGCAATGAGAAACCCCCATTATCTTACGGCCAAGTTTTTTTACACTGCTGATACACTTTCTTACTAGGTCTCTTTTGTCGTCAGTGACTGCATAGATGTCTATGATTACTATTTTCTTTGACTGATCCTCTGGGGCAATCTCTTCATACTCTATGAAAGATTCTTCCTCTACTATTTCTTCGATCCCGAGTATATCCAATATCTTCTTTTCGTTATTTCCTTCAGGAGAAAGATATTTGATGTTATCATATTTGTCATACATGTTCTGATAAACGCTCAGATTGTAGATAAGAGATGGAACACTGTATCCAATAGATTCTCTAATCACCAAAGGTGATGTTTCCTTGTCAGTACTAAATCCTCTTGATGTAAACAAGAATAGATCAGCAGCTTCATAAAATTTATGAACGTCACTTCTTTCTCCCCAGACAACACAATTGTCTGGTTTGTTTTTCATTAGTGGTTCCCAGTAATATTTAAAATTATCTGCCTGATTACCTATGAAGTGAAATTTGATTTTATAGTCCGATAGCTTTCTTGCATAATCAAAGATTTCCGCTTGATTCTTTCTAGGAGTAAATAGACCAACATTAATAACATGTTTGTATTCTGGGTCCATTCCAAGAGCTGCTAAAGCTTCTTCTCTTGCGGGTCTTTCTTTGTATTCAATTGGATATTCCACTAACACCTTGGGAACATCCAGAGACTTTAGCATGTCTATTTGGTAGTTGCTTACCAATAGCATTTTATCAGGAAAGAATCTTTTGCTGTCCGGATTAAAGCTGGAGTCATGCGACGTTTCGAATATTTTATACTTTCTATCCTTTTTATAGATTTCCTTGGCTATATCATAATGCATGAAATACTCTGGCATTTCTTCCAGATGGATATAGTCAGGATTAATCAGATCTATGATATCTAGGATTTCTTCTTTTTTTTCCCCGAGGGTAAAGAACTTATCACTTGGAATTAAATCAACTATTTTGTTTCTCTGCACAACCAATCTACCTCCGGTATGGTTGTCCCATTCTATCACATAGAGGTTATAATCATCCTTGATCAATTCAATCTTTTTGCAAAGATATTGGGGAAGTCCTCCTGTGGATAAATGCGGAGCTATATAAAGCAACTTTTTCTTCATATCAATTATAGATTGATATTCAGATAATTTTCAAAATAAGAAAGGAATTAAAGAAGTTTTTTGGAAATTTCCTGCGCTTGGATAACATTATCCTCGATAGAGCAATAAGTCCAGGATCCATATCTTCCTATAGAATAGATCCCATTAGGATTATTAGATGCTGACCAATCATCATAGATTTTTTTAGAATCCTTTGTTATATGAACATAAGCTGGATTCATTACTAGAAATTGATGGTCAACCAATAAATGATCCTCGATTATTCCAGAATCCTTGAGATCCTGTATAACAGCATTAAGTAAAGGATATTCTTGTGGAACCTCCTGGTTGCTCTTAAGACCTATCTCAACATAGAGACTCATCTGTTTAGAACCTAATATGTTATTATAAAATCCAACGCGGTAGAAAATCTCTTTGCCTGGAAAATATACCCAGTGTGATTTTATATTGGTGCCTCTGTCAAATCCAAGATTGAAAACTGCAACCTTATTGGAGCTTAATCCAGATACTGGTTGGTTTGAGATTTCCAAGAATGTGTTGAAAGGAAGGGTGCTTACCAATTGATTGAACTTGATCTGTCCGTTATTTGTGTATGCAATCTTTTGATCTAGATCCAATGATGTTATTCTTGTCTGCAAAAGAAGCTTGTCTTCTGGTATTCTTTTTAGAATGGACTTAACAAATTCATAGCTTCCAAATTCTGGATATATGAAATGACTGTTATATGATTCTTTAGATCCTTTATCACTGAATGAATCTAAGAGATCTCCGAATTTAACACCTCTGGGAAAGAATCTACCCATTGAATCGTGATCCAATTCATTCAAATCGCATGCATATAATTTTTCATTATATGGAATTACAAACTTATCACAGATAGCTTTACCCAGATTTGAAATAACATACTCTTTAAAATTATCACTGTTAGCATTTCCTGCATGATAAAGATCAGTCAGACACTCTATAAATTCTTCCTTGTCTAATTGATGTATATTATCTTGAAAGGGAAAATCTATCATTCTATCTTTGTAATGGATATGTGATATTTTTTCGACCTCTAATATCTTACAAGAAATATTTTTGGTTACGTAATCCTTGATTTCCTCATTTTTGAAATGAAAGAAATGTCCAGAGTAGTCCCAAACATATTTCCCACGGATGGTTGTTTTACAATATCCACCTGGTGTTGAATCCTTTTCTAGAATTAAGTAATCCTTATCTCCTAAAAAAGATCCAAGGGATAATCCAGTAATTCCCCCTCCAATTATTAAGATATCAGTTTCTCTCATTATGTCATTCCGATTTTTGCTTTACAAAGTCTAAGGTTGTTGGAAATTCTTTCCTTAGCCCATTCGAAAGCTGGGTCATCAATTATTTCGTTTATTAGATCTATTCCTTCCATGAATCTTTCTGTCCAGAAGCAAGAAACTGAAAGTTCATCATTAATTGATTTTCCGTAGCAATTTTCTTTTACAAAAAGAATATACTTGCTCTTCACAGTCAATAGATCTTTCTTCTGTGCTTCTTTTAGGTACTCATATCCTTTGGCAAAATCTCCGGACCAATTCATATGAACTCCTAGATAGTAATATGGTTCCGCTCTGTCGGGAAATAAAGCAATGGCCTTTTCCATCTCGTGAACTATAGCTTCGATTGGTTTACCCATTAGCATATACAATTTGGAGATTCTCATCTGAGCTTCAAATCTTTCCTCTATCCAAGTGTCTTTTAATTTAAGATAAAGTCTATTCCATCTAACAGCTTCTTCATTCATCCCACAGTCCATATAACTTTGAGCTGTGTAGAAAACTGATCTATAATTTAAACCATCAGGATCTTCGTCTAAGGTGTCAAAGAATTGCTTTTGTAATTTCTCTGCATCATAGAAATATTTCTTAGGGTCGAAGCTTCTTGATCCGATTCCTTCTCCTGAGACGTAAAACCCATACATGCTAAGGTCTCCAGTGTTGTATCCTTGAGGTCTTTCAAGGGATTTGATTATTGTGTGGGCAACGCCGCAAAATCTCCAGTGTTGTCTACCGTTGAAGAATATTAATGCTTTCCATTCTGCTCCACCTCTTTTAACTGGTGCATAATAGCAGTCCCATCCAGCATCATCCGTTGGAAATACCAAATCACCTATTAAAAGATCATCGGCATCTAAGTGCATAATATAATCTCCTTTGCCATAGGCTCTTTCCATCATCAAGGTTTTGTTCTTGTCAAATCCCTGCCATTCATCGACATGTAATTCTCCAGGAATTCCTTTCTCTGCGAAGAAGTCGGTGATGATGTTACATGTCTCATCGGTTGATCCGGTATCACATATTACCCAATAGTCGATAAATCTGTAAACAGATTCCAGTGTGTTCTTGATGCAGTGTTGTTCGTTTTTGCACATAGAGGCAAAAACAATAGTTGGTCTATCCATTTTCTTTTGTGGGGTTTCTTTCCAGATTGCGTAAGTTATTCCAGATTTCTCTTCTTCCGGTCTGTCTTTTGTATAATAATATAAAGCCAAAGAATTTCTTGATACATCCTCTGGACAGTTTAGAGGATCTGGATGTCCATGAAAAGCATCGTCAGTGGTATTAAATATAACTGCTCTGTTGAAAATAGGATCAACATCAACAACTGCCTCGCTCATGTCCTTTTTCCATAACTGTAATCCACCTCCCCAGGAATGTTGCCATCCTTTGTTTAGGTAAAGCAAAAGATTAATCCTTCTATAATTACCAGTGATTGCGTGACAATTAGAATCTGCATGAACAGATAATTTGCCTCCGCGATCTATTCTGTGCATACCAGCACCAGTGAATATATTGTCAGGAATTAAATCTTTGATCCCTGTTAAATCCTCTAGCCATGCTACGAATTCTGGGGAATTAAAATAGTCCAAAACAAGTTTGGTGTATTGAGGCAAATCATTAATGTTTTCCTCGCACCAGGGACTGAAGTATTTTTTAACCTGATTTTCTTGGGAAAGATCATCATGTCCCCAATATTGATAAGAGGTAAATTCCTCCTCTATCTTATTAAGTATATTTTCGTTGAAGAAATTATCAATAACTATATGAGGAAATGGATTACCACTAGAATAGTGATTTCTTGCCTCATCCGTTACTTGCAGATTTATCATTTTCATTTTACTCGTATGAATAATTCATGGCTTGTTCCTCTTCGTAAAATCTAGGGGAAGCTCCGGATCTTATAGTTTTAAGGGAGGTTTGTGTTTCTTCATTCCAATTCCAATCTTTCTTTCCGAGCTGAATAATCCTCTTGTGTATATGTGGATCGTAATAATCTTTAATAAGTCTTGCTCTACGGTTAATGTCAATGACGTTATTATCTACTGTGCTGTTACCATTATTGTATTGCAGATATAACATCTTTTTAACGTGTATCATCTTAGTAGCTAGGAACGTTCGAATGATTAATTCCAGATCATCTGCTACTGGCATTTTCTTGTTATGTCCCCCAATTGATCTATAGATGTCATTTCTCCACATTCTCACGTGATTAGGCATACTAATATTAAATCTGATTGTTAAAGGATTGATTGAAGGATAGTGATGCTGCAAATATTCCTTCCCGTCTATATTGACAAGACTATGCCCAGCATACCCAAAGCAAAATCGGTTACCCTGTTTTGCATAATAATCACCAGCCCAGTTATCACTATAACTTCTGAATTTTCCATCTTCGTAAAGTTCACAACAATCGCTATAGATAAATCCGCCATCTTTAAATTTGTCGGAAGCATTGTGGCATTCCAATAAACAGTTAGGCATCAAATAGTCATCGTGATCCAATTCAACCAACCAGTCACCGTCTCCGAGCATGGCTGCTCTGTTCTTGGCAAGTCCAACATTACCTCCAGTCACTGGAAGTATCTTATGTGGTTTAACCCTAAAATCATTCTTGGCAATTTCCTGTACGATGTTCCAGGTTTCGTCATCTGGTGAATCATCGAGAACGATCCATTCCCAGTTACCAAAGGTTTGATTCTTTAAGCCCTCATAGGTTCTTAGAATTCTATTACCCGTTTTATAGGTTGGGGTAAAGACAGAAAATCTGGGATGAATACCGGAACAGTTTCTAAAAACAGCTTGACACACAACATCGTTAGCAACAACATTGTCAGGGTATTTTTCCGTGTAGCTGTAGTATCTTTCTAGTAATTGATCATTGGGAATCATGATGTTAATACCATATCCCACTATCACATCAGTTTGATATTTTGAATAGTCACCCATAACATCACCAGTGTATGGCAATGAATGTACCACAACAGAATCATATAGATTCTCTTCAAAATAAATATCAGACTGAAGGGTAAAAGTCCCTAGTCGATCCCAGCCATAGATAATTGCGCTAGGTTTTTTTGTTATCATTAGTGTTCGGTGTTGAAAAAGAATGTTTGAAATAATCTGCCATCGTACTTGTCAGTCCCGAAGTAATCTAGGGAAACATGAAATAAATCCCCGCGATATAAAATAAGTCTATTGTAGACATTACCAATACGATCTACCATTTCCCATTTGGTATAATCCTGAGAGTATTTGTTATGTAAGGCATTCTTATTTTCCTCGTCAGTGTGCTCTGAATATCTCCAGGATCTTAATCCATTTTCTTTTAATCTGAAAAGACCTGTACCTGCTGAGAGTGGTGCATCTGGTGTTAGATAACAAACACCTGCCCAATCTGTTGTGGCATCCGAATGGATCCAGGATCTGTCTTTAGCTGTTGTGTATTGGTAAGCACCCGTGTATTCACCTCCCCACCAAGTAACGTTTCCGGAGAAAGGTCTAATAGCATCCTGAATTATATTCTTGATACTGTCATTTAAAAATGGGACTGTTCTTTGTCCGGGGTAGTTACCTCTAACACCGAATTCTTGTTGCAAAGCGAATTCTCTAACAGCGTCTACGTTGCTGTAGAAGTCTGATATGCTTAATGATTCTACTCTCATGGTATAATATTCTATTTTATATTATAGTATCCGATTTCAGGAATTGTCCGAAATTTTAAGAGAATATTTATCCGATAAGATAGCCCATGAAGTTTGGATAATTATTAGTGGAGTCGTTTCCTCCTGGATATGCATTTGTTCCATTATCGGATGAATAGAAAATATTGGCATAATCCCCAGCAGACATATTTACCATCGCTGTTCTATTTGCACCAGCTCCGTATTCGGATCCAGTTGCAGAATTATCCAATCTAAGGTGCGTGTCACCTAGGAAATTAGATCCATTGATTCTTAAGAAAAATCTATAGACAGTATCACTTGTTCCCCCAATATGACCCCAAGAAAAGAAATATACACCCGCAACCGGAGCAGTAAATGTTCCATTAGATGTATTATAACTACTACTTCTATTCAAATGAGTTGTTGGGAATATCCATATGCCTCCACTAGCAAAACTTCCTCCCGCAACCCCATAGGCCATAAATGCAGGTTGATTATAAGTTAGCCAATATCCAGCATTAGTAATTCTTGCTCTCTCCGTATACTGAGCTGTTACAAATTTAATATTTGAATTATTTGCCATTACCAGCAAGTCATACCCTCCCCAAGAAAATATGCCTTGGGTATTATTGTACGGGTTTGCCCCGCTTCCGTATGCTACTAAGTCAATACCATAAGTACCGCTATTTTGAGCGATTGTAAGTCTATCAGTGTCACTACCACCCCCCGGTGTTATAATAAATTTAGCATTACCGTTTACCGATAATTTATGGGCCGGTGATGTTATACCAATTCCAAGATTACCGTCAACATTTAAAACTGCTTTCACAGTGTTATTAGTACCTAATACAATATTGGAATTATCAGTATTAATCAAATGAATCCCAGTAAGAGAAAAAGGAGCTCCTGAATTAGTATGTCTCCATCCAACAAATCCTCTATTCGAGGTTGATGTATAAAAGTTAATACCTGCGCTATATGTTACATCAGTGTTTCCTACATATAATTGTCCTTCTACGGTATTCCCACCTATCACTTGAAGTCTTGCCGAAGGGTTAGCGGTACCAATACCAACAAAGTTATTATTTTTTATCGCAAATGTTGCATCATTGGCAGTAACTGTACCATTTTCATAAAGATTACTTATTCTAAAGGTGTCATCATTCGCCAGAGTTAATCCCCATTTAGCTACCCCACTTCTATCAAATCTAACTCTAGAGAATGAAGAAGCTCCGGTGTTGTTAATTGTGAATGTTGAATAAAATGTTCCATCTGCAGTATCACCCGGTGTTTTGATAGTTAGTGCAACATTAGTTGTTGCTCCGCCTATTCCGACATATCCGGAGGTTGAATTTATAGATATACTATTATCACCATTAACCCCAGTTCCCCCAGCATTTAAAGGTCCTATTCCAATTATTCCGTTGTGTGCAATAATACCGCCCTTTGTTGTTCCCCCGTCTCCTGTCCATGCAATTGCAGCGTATGTTCCTGTTGTATGAAAATATGAAGCTACCTGAGAAGCTGTTACCACATGAAATTTGTATCCAGGATCCGACGTATTAATTCCAATATTTGATCCATTATCATAGATCAAACTATTTGATAATGTTGTCGCTCCAGTAAACTTAGCAACATATCCGGATGTACCATTTGATATTGTTCCAGCTCCTGATGTTCCAGAAGAACCGGTGGATCCTGATGATCCTGAACTACCACTTGATCCCGACGTACCAGTACTTCCACTTGATCCCGAACTACCTGAAGATCCAGTAGATCCAGAACTTCCCGATGTCCCATTAATCCCAGAAGATCCTGAACTTCCTGATGATCCGGTGCTTCCTGAAGATCCTGATGTTCCTGCAGATCCAGCAGCACCGATACTGTCGCCGTAATTTGGAACGTTTAATACACCTCCAGAGAAGCTTGCTACGCCACTTGTTCCTGTTGTGGTTAGTGTTATAGGAGATTGATAATCAGACCCAGCTACGGCTCCACTAAATCCGCTAGTAGTGCTTTTAACAATACCATCGACGAA
>Ga0222712_10001852_pt1 | contig 25282 bp, 23 predicted proteins | sample C33_657DmetaG_FD_165043 | JGI IMG/M metagenome (GOLD analysis project Ga0222712, IMG submission 165043) | Estuarine water microbial communities from San Francisco Bay, California, United States - C33_657D | ecosystem: Environmental > Aquatic > Marine > Unclassified | place: USA: California... | reverse complement strand
TTTCCCACAAGGCAGCAACGATAAAGAGTATATGCAGGAAAGGTTCGCTAAGAGATTAGCAATTGAAATATCTAGAGATAAGTTTTATTCGTTTTTCCACAAACACCACTATAAAATAATTTATGCATTCTGTGCTATTTTATTTTTAATAGACCCAGTTTTATTGAGTCTTTATTGTTTGGCTTATTGTATTGATTTTTTAAGATTGGGTTTAATTAACTATTTTTGTCACAGAAGTGGTTATAGAAATCACGAAACTGCTGATAAATCTACCAATAACTTTTGGCTTGGTATATTTGGCATGGGATTTGGGTGGCACAATAATCACCATGCATCTCCAGGTAAATTGATTTTAACTGAAAACTGGTGGGAAATTGATATTGAAGGTTATTTGGGTAAGGGATTTTCGTACTTATAATACGATTCTGGCATAGTGTCAAATTTTCTATGTTCTGGCTTTAAGCATATAGACATAATAACCATATCTGATGGTGATTTCATATCTCCGAAGAATATGGAATTAAACAAAGCGTAGTTAGATTTACTACCCTCAAACACAATTTCTTCGTAAGACATATTATATCTACTAGTCATTTTAGCTTGAACAAAGTATTTTGTTATTCCATATTTCAGAGGTCTTGCAAGATAAAAATTATAAAGTTTATTATCTTCCATAACCTCGCAGCAATTATCCAGTAATTGTATTATACCAGATTTGGAAAAATGCCTACTAGTATTTCTAGTTGTCCAGTATACTAATTGCCAGAATGGAATTCCTAAAATAACTTTTGCGTGTAAAAATGAAATTAGTTGTTCCCCGTCAAACCAGCCAATAATATAATTGTTTTCAGCGCCTAGAGATCTAAGCGTGTATGAAATTATTTTTTGGTTTCTATACTCAGATTTAACAGTCTTTACAGACTTTTCATGAGAATTAATAATCTCAATAATTTGAGACTCGTGCTCTTTCGTTAAAACTTTTATCATATATTATCTCCAAATACAAGAATCTTTATACTTAACTACGCTTCGGCTAAACAAGTCAGATAATTTGCTAGAATTAATCTTTCTGAAAAATAGCAATAACACTAATCTGTCACATTCTCTCTCTATGTTACCCTCAACCCCATGGCAACCTCTGATTGAATTTAACATAAACGCAAACTTACCTGTATTATTTTTCACACATAGTTTTTTAGAATAATCGTAATATTTGCTCAGATCATTCTTTTTTGTTATTCCATTTTCAATAATCCAAGTGGTCGGTCTTGTTTCAAGTTCAGTGTAACTTGGATGGTAATATAATGTAGATCTATTGGATTCTTCTGAAAGGTAAACCCTAAACCCAAACCAAGGATCAGGGTCTGTGTGCGGAAATGCTTCTGTGTTTTCTTTTTGAGCTAGTATTTGACCCGAAGCTAAATCATCTATTGAGTCTATTGGGAAGTTTGATATATAGTTTACCAGCTGTGGGAATTTTGTATCAAATCCATTAAACCAAACATTGTCTCTAGACTTTATCCAAGCGGTTTTCCAAGGATATTTTACATTCGCCCAAGACGCAAACCTATCCGATCCTGCAGATTCTATGTTTTTTAATACAACGGAATCATTGGTCTCATTCACAAAACGTTCTAAATCTATTTTATTGAAATCTGGAAGTTCAGGCAAATCTAATTTACAATACAGTAGGTTTTTGTATGGACTCAATAGTTCCATGTCTAATGGCGATTCGCAGTAGTCAACGTCAAATTGTTTCATAGTAGAGAAGAATAAATAGTAGGTAAGATTTATTTATGTTAAATTATAGGAGTTTTTTATGTCAGCATTTCAATTAGTAATGCGTGGTTCGAATGATGTTGAGCAGATCATGGTCTACGACCCAATGACTTCTGAGATGTATTGGGAAGAGACTTCCGATAAACCAGACTTAACAGTTATCTCGCCTAACTTACAGTATAATGTAAACCTCAAGGTATGGCGTCCAGCGCCAGTTACCAACCCATCTTCACCAGAAACGCACGGTAAGAAAACAAAATCTGTTAAGATTCTGAAGATTACGATGGGATTAAAGTGCAACTTTGCTTGCTCTTATTGTAACCAAGCACACCAACCGCACGATCCAGTCGGTGGTCCAGAAGACGCTGAAGAATTGGTTAATAAGATTCGCAATAACTTCAATATCAGTAAATACGATAAAGTTCGTATTGAATTTTGGGGTGGCGAACCAATGGTGTATTGGAAAACCCTGAAGCCTCTGGCAGAGAGAATTCGTGACTTCTTCCCAAATGCGTCATTCAATATGGTCACTAATGGTTCTTTGCTGGATAAAGAAAAGGTTAAGTGGCTCAATGATTTGGCGTTCAGTATCGGCATTTCTCACGATGGACCTCTTCATGCGCAAAACCGTGGTCCTGATCCACTAGACGACCCTCAAATGCGTGAAGGTATTGTAACAGCCTTAAAAGTTATGGGTCAAAATCGAGTAGGGTTTAATGCAGTGTTGACTCGAGAGAACGTCTCTCTTGTTGCAGTTCGTGACTTTATTTGGGAGAAACTAAAGCCTGAGATAGAACAAGGGCAAATTCATGTAACTACTGAAGAATTGATGCTACCTTACGATGAATCTGGAATGCAACACTCCTTAAGAACTACTGACGAGCAGAAAGAAATTCTTCACGCTTTATTCTGGGAAACAATCAAAGGCGAGAATCACTTTAGTATGACTATTCATACTAAATTAAAGAGCTTTTTCGAGGGTATTGCACAGGGTCGCCCAGCAAACACTATCGGACAGAAGTGCGGTATGGATCGTGACGATAACATTGCGATTGATATGAAGGGTAACGTCACAACTTGTCAGAACACTTCTTCTTTAACGAAGCACAATCTTGGAAACATCGAAGACTTTGATAATATCCGTCTTCATACTTCTTATCATTGGTCTACTCGTCCAGAATGCCCTAACTGTCCAGTTGTTCAACTGTGCCAAGGTGCGTGTTTGTTCCTAGAGAATCAATACTGGGAGCAGGCTTGTGAGAACTTGTTCTGGTACAATAACGCCATGTTAGCCGCTAGTTTATTCTTTATGACTGATGGACTAATCCTAACAGAAATTAGGGGACAGAAGATCCGCCGAGATGGCATCACATCTGTCCCCGTAATTGATATCGACTTTGTTAAGTCGAATGGAACTAAGCGTTCTTGGAAAGTCCGAAAGTCTGTAGGAATTCCAGTTGTTGCTGGTTAAACAGCATTGGCATTCTTAGAAGTTGCTGTTGCAGACCCTGAGGTGTAACCTACCATAACATTGATGGAAAGATATGTTTGGCTATCTAGGTTACTCTCAGTATATCGAGTTAGGTAACCTGGAGTTGCAATAATTTCGCCTTCGTGGGCGTTGATTCCAAAATAAGTTCCGACTAGGTTTTGACTAACCTTTTCACGAAGTGTTTGGACACCACCACGAGGGTCGATATAATATGTAGTCGGTGTCACTTGCTCAGGCTCATTGACAATATATGTTAGAACGAGCGGAACGAACTCATACGAGTGCGCTGGAATGTGTTCGTTTCTTTGTTGGTAGATAACGTTAGATCCCATAATAAACGGGTATCTGTTATCAAAGCCAAATTCTTTCAACTCTGCACAAACTGAGAAAATTGCTTCTTTTAACAATTTTACAGCTGGCTCATCTTCAAGTTGAAGGATGTCGCCATCGAACCCAGAAGATTGCATTTTATCAGCCAACTTGATGAATTCTAGTTTGAACTCGTCGTGTTTTTGATTGATATAGCTAATAATTGGGGTGGCGAACGCCTGTTTTTCAAAAAATTTGACCACATTAGGTTCGTCTGCTGACGATGTTTCGTTTTGTGGTGCTTGGTTATTTTCCATATTATCTCCATTAAAAGTGATGTTATCGCTTCGCAGCTTTTATATTTAGCGTTCTCAAATAACATAAATAAGATTGTATATTGGGAGATTTTAAGTGGCCACAGTTTCAAACCTATATGTAGATCAGGGTTCTTTCTATAGAACATATGTCACGGTATCTGGCACCGACGGCACACCCCTGGACCTAACAAATTTCACTGTTGCTTCTCAGATGAGAAAGTCATACCAGTCTTCGACTGCGTATAATTTTACTAGTTCTATAACGAATCCAGTACAAGGAAGAGTTCGTATTGAACTGTCTTCAGAAGAATCTAGACTAATCCCCGCAGGAAGATACCTGTACGATGTAGAAGTTCGTTCACCCAATGGCGAACGAACACGTGTTGTAGAAGGTATTGTTTTAGTGAACCCCGAAATAACAAAAATTTAACATGTCTGACATCATTGCAATTGTTTCCGACCCGTATGGAACATCTAATGAAGGTGTAGCTGTTACTGCAGCCACAACTTCTATAGCGCCAAATAGCATTGAAAATATGTTAGACGTAGATTTGCAACAATTAACTAACGGGGCGGTGTTAGTGTATAAAACAACAACTAATAAATGGACAGCTTCCACTACGCTAGATGCACAGAATATGGAAGCTGGAGAATATTAACGGAGAAATAAAAGATGGCTTCTATTATTAGAATTAAGCGTTCCTCAGTTAGCGGTAATCCAAGTACCCTAGCTGCTGGTGAATTAGCATATTCAGCACTAGCCGACAACGGTTCAAATGGTGGTGATCGCCTATACATCGGTATGGGAACAGAAACTGCTGGTAACGCTGCTAACCGTATCGTTATCGGTGGTAAGTATTACACTGGTCTTATCGACGCAGCTGGCGCTGGCGGTACATTAAACACAAGCGCTAAGTCTATTCCTATTCTTTCTGCAACAGGAACTATAGACAGATGGTTGGTTGGTAACTTACAACTAACATCAAACACGCTATCTTCTACTAATACTAACGGCGATATCGTTCTATCCCCGAACGGTACAGGCAAGCTAGTTCTTAATAATGCATATGTTAACGGCACAACTGATACTCTTGCCGAGTACATCTATGACTTAGTTGGTGGTACTGTTGTTGCTGGCACAGGTATCACTTCTACTGTGAACGATGCTGGTAATACCACAACTCTTTCTATCACCAACACTGGTGTTACTGCGGGTAGTTATGGTTCTGCTACTTCGATCCCAATTTTAACTATCAATGCGCAAGGACAGATAACTGCAGCTTCTACTGCTTCGGTAGCATCTAACCTAAACATTGCTGGTGATACTGGCACTTCAGCGTTTGCACTACTAACAGATACAATGACGTTTGTTGGTGGAACTGGTATCGATTCCATCGTTTCCAAAGTTGGTGCTGCAACTAGCGTAACCTTTAATATCGATGGTACAGTTGCTACACTAACTGGTACTCAGACTCTTACAAATAAGACTCTAACTAGCGCACAGTTAACTACTCCAACAATCGGTTCTGCTGGTGCGATTTTCACTGGTTCAACATCTGGTACTACTACTGTAGTTGCAAGTGCTGCTGCAGGTTCTACTACACTAACTCTACCAGCAGCAACTGATACACTAGTTGGTAAGAATACTGCTGATACATTTACAAACAAGACTATTAGCTTTGGTTCTAATACCATTACTATGACGTCTGCTCAGCTGGCGACTGCTGTTTCTGACGAAACAGGTTCTGGTGCTCTAGTTTTCGCTAATAGTCCAACTCTTGTAACGCCTGTTCTTGGTGCTGCAACTGCTACATCTATCAACGGTTTAACAATTAGCTCAACTACTGGCACATTAACTGTCGCTAATGCTAAAACTCTAACTGCAAGCAATACATTAACATTTAGTGGTACTGATGGGTCATCTGTAGCATTCGGTTCTGGTGGAACTGTTGCTTATGTGGCAAATAAACTAAACGTATTTGCTTCTACTAGTTCTGCTGAGTTGGCTGGAGTTATCTCCGACGAAACAGGTTCTGGTGCTCTAGTTTTCGCTAATAGTCCAACGTTAACAACACCAACACTTGGTGTAGCAACTGTCACAAGTATTACTGGTGCTTCTGGTAACCTTTCTGTTACTGCTGCCGCAGGTAACAATAGTGTTAACTTGGTTCCAACTGGTACTGGTACTGTTGATGTTGCTAACAAGAGAATCACTTCTGTTGCTGAACCTACTCAGTCTAGCGATGCCGCAACAAAGTCATACGTTGATGCAGTTAAGACTGGTCTAGATGTTAAAGATTCAGTTCGTGTAACAACTACTTCTAACTTAACAGCTACTTATTCTAACGGCTCTTCTGGTGTTGGTGCAACTCTTACTAACTCTGGAACACAAGCAGCGCTTACGATTGACAGTATCGTTCTTTCTGTTGGTGATCGTGTTCTTGTTAAGGATCAAACAACTTCGTTACAGAACGGCTTCTACGTAGTTAGCAACGTCGGTTCTGCTTCTACAAACTGGGTGTTGACTCGTTCAGTAGACGCTGACCAAAACACTGAAATTACTCCAGGCGCATTCACTTTCGTCGAAGAAGGTACTGTAGGTAACGATAACGGATACGTTTGCACTAACACTGGCGCTATCACTATTGGCACTACTGGTATTACTTTCGTTCAGTTCTCTGGCGCTGGCCAAATCACTGCTGGTGCTGGTTTAACTAAGAACGGCAATACAATAGATGCAGTTGGAACCGCAAACCGTATTTCTATTACTGCTGATGCTATTGACATCGCTTCTACGTACGTTGGTCAAAGCTCTATCACCACCCTTGGTACTATCGGTACTGGTACTTGGCAAGGCACTATCGTTTCTCCAGTCTACGGTGGTACTGGTGTAAACAACGGTTCTAGCACTATTACTCTAGGTGGTAACCTTACTACTAGTGGTGCATTTGCTACCACACTAACTGTAACTGGTACAACTAGCGTAACACTACCTACTACTGGTACTCTAGCTACTTTAGCTGGCGCAGAAACGTTCACAAATAAAACTCTAACATCACCGACTATTAACGCTGGTGCGCTGTCTGGTACTTTCTCTGGTAACCACACAAATTCTGGTGTTGTAACATTCTCTAACATCACAGCATCTTCTAGCAATACAAGTGGCGCTGTTGTTGTGACAGGCGGTGTTGGTATCGGCGGTACTGTTAATATTGGTGGTAACCTAAACGGTGCTGGCGTTTCTGTTTCAACATTAGATAACTTCAACATCGATGGTGGAACATACTAAATAATTGAGTAATGGGGTAGTTTTTACTACCCCTCTTACCTTTTTTAAGGGATTGCAATGGCAAATAAAGTATTACTGAAGAAGTCTTCAGTCACATCAAAAGTTCCTCTAACTACAGACTTAGACTACGGTGAATTAGCGTTAAATTACACCGATGGTAAACTGTTCTTTAAGAACGCATCAAACGTCATCAAGAGTTTCACGATCGACGACAACGTCGTAACACTAGCTGGAACTCAAACCCTAACAAATAAAACTCTAACATCACCGACAATTAACGGTGGTGTGCTTTCTGGTACTCTTTCTGGGGCAGTGACTTTATCTGGTATCACTACATTCTCTGGTGGTGATGGAAATAACTCTTCAGTTAAGCTGGCTGGTTATAATCAGCGTGGTGGTGCTGGATATCATGGGTTCTTAGAAGCAACCAATACGTTTGGAACCGCAACAAATCCAAACAAGTATTTTAGAATTAATAGTACTGGCGCTCTAGAAATCGTCAATAGTGCGTATACTTCAACTATTCTTGCTCTTACTGATGCTGGTGCATTATCTGTGCCAGCTATTAGTATTGGCGGAAATGTTGGATCTAATGGACAAGTTTTAGCATCAACTGGTAGTGGATTGCAGTGGATTACAGTTGGTGGTACTGGTACTGTAACTTCAGTCGCTCTATCTCTTCCCAATATTTTCAGCGTTAGCGGTTCTCCAGTAACAACAACTGGAACATTAACTGCTGCCTTAGCTTCTCAAACAGCTAACACTGTTTTTGCAGCGCCGAACGGTGCTGCAGGTGCTCCAACGTTCAGAGCATTAGTAGCAGCTGATATTCCAACACTTAACCAAAATACTACTGGGACTGCGGCAACAGTTACTGGCGCTGCGCAAGCCTCTATTACTTCTGCAGTCAACTTAGCAACTGTCGGTACAATCACTAGTGGTACTTGGTCTGCTTCTTTTGGCGCAGTTTCTGGCGCAAACTTGACATCTCTAACTGCGGGCAACTTGACAGGAACTATTCCTTCTGCAGTCCTTGGCAACTCTACTGTTAACATTGGTACTACTGCAGTCGCTCTAAACCGTGCTAGTGCCAACTTAGCGTTAACTGGTATTTCTAGTGTAACACTTCCAGGTTCTACTTCTGGTACTGTACAGATTATTCCGACTGCTGCTGTAGGTACTGGTACAGTTTTAACAATCCCAGCTACCACAGGAACTATCGTAACAACAGGTGATACTGGTACAGTTACTAATACAATGTTGGCTGGTTCTATCGCAACCAGCAAAATTACTGGGCTAGCTGCGTCAGCTACAACAGATACAACTAACGCAGCTAACATCAGTAGCGGTACATTACCACTAGCTCGTTTAAGTGGCATTACAACCAGTCAGCTAAGTGCTACAGCTGGTATCCTTAATACTCAATTAGCCAACAGCACTATCTCTGGTGTTGCGCTAGGTGGCACTCTTAACACATTAACATTAGGCGTTTCTGGAACTGGTCTTTCTGGTTCAGCTACATATAACGGTTCTGGCGCTGCTACATTCACAGTAACAAGTAATGCTACTAACTTGAACACAGCTTCTACTATTGTTGCTCGTGACGCAAGTGGTAACTTCTCTGCTGGTACTATTACTGCAGCATTGAGTGGTAATGCATCGACTGCCACTACTCTTGCAACTTCTCGCAACATTAACGGTGTAGCATTTAACGGATCTGCTGATATTACTATTACTGCAGCAAATCCAAACGCTCTAACTATTGGTACTGGTTTATCAGGAACTTCTTATACTGGTTCCTCTGCAGTAACTATTGCACTAGCAAACACTACAGTAACAGCAGGTTCTTACGGTTCGTCAACATCTGTACCTGTTATCACTGTTGACGCACAAGGTCGTATTACAAGTGCATCTACTGCTACTATTTCTGGATCTTTGACATTCACTGGTGACGTAACGGGCACTGGTTCTACTGGTGGATCTACTGCTCTTACTCTAGCAACAGTTAATGCAAATGTAGGTACATTTGGTTCTTCTACTCAAATTCCAACAGTTACTGTTAACGCTAAAGGTTTGGTAACAGCAGTTTCTACTACAGCAGTATCAATTCCTTCTGGATCAATTTCTGTAACTGGTGGCGATTTAACTCTTTCTGGTACTACTGGAACAGCAATCACTAATGCTACCTTAGCAGCATCTGGTGTGACTGCTGGTACATATACTAAGATTACTGTTGACGCTAAAGGGCGTGCAACTAGTGGTACTACATTAACGTCTGCTGACTTACCAACTTATACTGGATCAATCAGCTCAAGCCAGGTTACTACTGCTCTTGGCTTCACACCATACAACAGCACTAACCCAAGTGGATATATCACTAGCTCTGCGCTGTCGAGCTACTTATCGCTAAGTGGCGGTACTGGCACTGGCAACTGGTACACATCTGGCAACGTGGGTTCTGCTCGCATTACGTTGCGTGATGACAGTCTTGAGCAACGTGCTGACGCAAGTGACACCGCTGGTGTTGCGGTCAATTACTTCGGATACAACGGAGGTGCCTCTTACTTTCGCAACTTTACCGTATTCGACGGTAAAGGCAGCGAGAAATTCAAAGTAACTGGCTCTACTGGTGCAGTCACTGTCGGTGGCAACCAAGCCCTGCATGCAGGTAACTACACCAGCTATTCACCATCTCTGTCTGGATCTGGCGCAAGTGGTACTTGGGGTATCAACATCAATGGTAATGCTGCTACAGCTACTGTTTTACAAACAGCTAGAAATATAAATGGTGCTTCGTTTAATGGTTCTGCAAATATTGATATAACTGAATGGTACCATTCTGACAGAGACTTCCCAAATGGTACGCTAATCACAACGAATATCAACTACGCAGTCACCAACGGTGACCCATTTGTTCTTGAGATCAGAGGTAATAGTTATGGTAATATTATCCCTGTAGATCTGCTATATCAAGGTTATATCTACTCTGATACGATAATTAACCATGGTGGTATTTCTAATGGTTTAAATATCACTGGGCTTGTTGCTATTAATAACGGTGGAAATCTTTGCTTCTGGTTCCCAAGTCAAGGATATTGGAATGGATATAATGTTAAAGTTTATACTGCATACGGATCAAGAGCTTCTAATAGAGTAACATCTATTACTGGGGTTGCAAAACCCACCACAGCTAAGGAAGTGGCATTAAGCGCTAACATTCGTCAAGCAGTACATTCAGGTAACGTTGGTAGCTATGCGTTGGCAGCTACTGGTGGAACTATGAGTGGCAACTTGGCATTCAGTGGAAATAATAAATCAATATATGGACCAAACTCTAGCTGGGGTTCTTACCTACACGTAGGTGGCGATGGTGTTAATGGTATCAGCAGAAACGACTCTATTACTTCTGTTGTTACTACAAATGGTAACTTACACCTAGATGCTGGTTCATCTCGTGGAATTTATTTAAACTGGTATAGTGGTACTGGTGGTATTTATATTGGTAACGGAGCTAGTGGACAAGCAGGCTTCATTAGTTCTGGGGGTGTATTTAACGGCTCAGGATTCCAAGTTTCTTCTGACATAAATCTAAAAACAGACATCGTAGATTTATCTTATGGTTTAGATGAGGTTCTACAATTACGTCCTGTTAAATATGTTAAGAATAACGCAACAGAAATTGGTTTAATCGCTCAAGAAGTAGAACAGGTTATGCCAGAGTTCGTCGGAGAGCAAACCGACGGGTTTAAGTCTCTAAATTACGCTCAGATGGTTTCAGTGCTCATCAAAGCTGTTCAAGAACTTAAAGCTGAAGTTGATGAACTACGTTCTAGATTAGGAGAATAAAATGGCAGTTAATTCAAGAGAACAATTAAAACAATATGCACTGAGAGCACTTGGTGCTCCTGTGGTAGAAATTAACGTAGACGATGATCAGCTAGAAGATCGCCTAGATGAAGCTATTGATTATTGGCGTCTATACCACTATGATGGTATCGAAGAAATGTATATGAAGCAACAGATTCGTGCTTCAGAAATGACTCTAACTACGAATAATGCAGCTGCATTCAATATTGGAGAGATCGTTACTGGTCTATCTTCTGGTGCCAAAGCAACAGTTACAAAAGACCATAGAACTTCTACTGGTAACCTGTTGTTGGTTAGAGATGTAAAAGGAACATTTCAAGGCGGTGAGGTCTTAGCTGGTACATCTATAACAGCAACTTTAGACAGCAATACACCATTCACACTTCGTGAATATGACAACAAGTATATCAATATTCCAGACCACGTGTTCGGTGTGACAGATGTTCTTTCTATCGGATCTGCATCATCTTCTAGAAATATCTTCGACTTACAATATCAACTACGTTTGAATGACTTGTATGATTTGACTTCTACGTCTATCATCTACTACCAAACTGTTATGAATCATCTATCTTTGTTGGACTTCACTTTGAATGGTAAGGACAGCTTTAGATATAACAGATTACAAGATCGTCTATATCTTGATATTAACTGGAAACAGAACGTGGTCTTAGGTGACTTTATGATCATTAAAGGATACCGTGCCATGGATCCAAATGAATGGTCTAAAGTATGGAATGATAATTGGTTAAAAGATTATACGATCGCATTATTCAAACGTCAATGGGCTATTAACATTAAAAAGTTTAAAGGTATTCAACTTCCAGGTGGCGTTATTCTTGATGGTGATTCTTTATACCAAGAAGCTGTAGAAGAAATCTCTAAACTAAAAGAAGACCTAACTAATAAGTCTGCGCCATTAAACTTTATGATGGGTTAAAATGACTACAACTAATGTTTACTTTTCTCATGGTACTAGAAATGAACAGTACCTAATCGAAGACTTGATCATAGAATCTCTACGAATCTATGGTCAAGAGGTTATGTACATTCCAAGAACATTAGTTTCTAAAGATGAAATTCTTGGTGAAGATCGTCTAAGTAAATTTAAGTCTGCGTTTCCTATCGAAATGTATTTCGAGAACGTTGATTCGTTCGGTGGGCAAGGAGCCTTTATTCAAAAGTTTGGTTTGATGATGGAGCAGTCTGCTACTCTAGTAGTTGCTCGTCGTCGCTGGGATCAATTTGTTGGTCGTTATGGAGTAACTACAGTTCCAAATAGACCAAATGAAGGCGACTTAATCTACTTCCCTCTTTCTAAGGGTTTATTTGAAATCAAGTTTGTTCAGCATCAGGATCCATTCTATCAGTTAGGTAAACTATACGTCTACAAACTTCAAGTAGAACTATTCCAGTATGCTTCTGAAGCTATTGATACTGGTATTGCTGCAGTAGATGCGTTTGAAACTCTTAAAACTTTCAATACCAACACCACTAGAAACCACACTGGCGAAGTTAAATCTATTAGTCTTACATCTAACGGAAGTGGATATATTAATGCCCCAACAGTGACATTTGTTAGTTCGACTGGTAGGGGTGCACTAGCTGAAGCTGTTGTTAACAATGGACAAGTCACTTCTATAAACCTTCTTTCTGGTGGATCTGGTTACCAAACAACACCATCAATAGTGATCACTGGTACAACTGGTAGTGGTGCTGCTGCTACTTGCGCTATTGACATCAATATCGATAAAGCAGATTCATTCGGCGATAATAATAAATTCAAGCAACAGTCTTCAACTGTACTTAATTTTGACGACTCTAATCCATTCGGAGAAATAAACAATGCTTAATGGAAGTGTTTATTACCATGGCACTATCCGAAAGGGTATCGTAGCGTTTGGTCGTTTATTCAGTGACATTTATATTGATCGTAAACAGGGCGATTCTGTTAATGGAACAACTTTACAAAGATTACAAGTTCCACTAGCATATGCTCCAAAAGAAAAATGGTTAGTTCGCTTGGACTCTGACCCAACCCTAGAGAATCATACAATGATTTCTCTTCCAAGAATGTCTTTTGAAATAACAGATTATGCATACGACTCTGCTCGTAAGACTAACCGTATGCAGAAGATTAAATCTGGCGAATCGACTATTCAGTCTACTGTTTACACACCAGTGCCATATAATGTTAGCGTTAATTTGTACATTCTAACAAAAACTCAAGAAGATGGTTTACAGATTCTTGAGCAGATTCTGCCAACATTCACACCAGAATATACGTTGACTATAAATACCATTGACACTCTAGGTATTAAAACTGATGTTCCTATCGTTCTAAATGCAGTGTCAGTTCAAGACGAATACGACGGTTCTTTCCAAGAAAGAAGATTCGTTACACATACACTGAACTTCACTATGAAGATGAATTTATTTGGTCCAGTATCTGGACAGGGAGTTATCACCCAAGTTAATGCTTCTGTTGGCAACAACGAAGATTATTCAAACCCAAATAGAGTATATACAGCTGAAGGTGATACTCAATCTGTAACAGTAACTAGTGAGAATTGGTTAGACACATTCTAAATGGCTGAGTTTTATAATAACAACCCGAACCTGAAAGCAGCTGGCGTTCAGATTAGCTTCACGCCAGAACAGATCCAAGAATATATTAAGTGTTCACAGGATCCAGTTTACTTTATTGAAAATTATTGCTACATCGTTTCTCTTGATCATGGTTTAGTTAAATTTGCACTGTACGACTGCCAGAAAAAGAAAATTGATGTTATCCATAATAACCGTCGAGTTATTCTTATGGAAGGGCGTCAACAAGGTAAAACCACTACATCTGCGGCATATATCTTGTGGTATACCTTATTCCAACCAAATAAGAACGTAGCCATCTTAGCTAACAAAGCTACTGCTGCTCGAGAAGTTTTAGATCGTTACCAGATTATGTATGAAGCATTACCTATATGGCTTCAACAAGGTGTCACTACTTGGAACAAGGGTGACATTGAATTGGAAAACGGCTCTAAGGTATTTACTGCAGCAACTTCTGCGTCTGGTATTCGTGGTAAGTCTGTTAACTTATTGTATGTTGACGAAGCTGCGATCATTCCAAATGGCGTAGCTGAGCAATTCTTTACTTCTGTTTACCCAACCATTTCTGCTGGACAGACAACCAAGATTCTACTTTCTTCAACTCCACTAGGTTATAACCATTTCTGGAAGTTCTGGAATGACGCTGAGAATGGTCGTAATGGATTCGTCCCATTATTCATTCCTTACTGGGAAATTCCAGGTCGTGATGAGAAGTGGGCTGAAGAACAAAAGGCTATGCTTGGTGAACTCAAGTACAACCAAGAGGTTGCTTGTAAGTTCTTGGGTTCTAGCTTAACCCTAATCAACGCCGACACTATCGCTCAGATGTCCATAGACCCAACAATCTATCAGAAAGAAGGATTGGATGTTTATGTTAGACCATCAGCTGGTCATACTTACTGTTTAGTCGCAGACGTTGCAAAGGGTGTTGGCGGCGACCACTCTGCGTTCCAAGTAGTCGATATTACAGAAACGCCTTACAGAATCGTGGCTAAGTATAGAAATAATGAGATTAGCCCACTATTGTATCCTAACGTTATACACAAGGTTGCAAAAGAATACAACGAAGCCTATGTCCTGATCGAAACTAATATCAGTGAACAGGTTGCATATATCCTTCACGCCGAATTAGAATATGAAAATATCCTAATGGTTAATAGTTCATCTACTGGTCAACAAGTCGGTGGTGGATTTGGTGGAGGAAAGACACGTTTAGGTGTTAATACAGACAGACGTGTTAAAAGAATCGGATGCCATAACTTTAAGTCTATGGTTGAAGAGAAAAAGATGATTATTAGTGATGCTGATACCATCTCCGAAATCTCTACTTTTATCGAAAAGAAGGGTTCTTATGAGGCGGATGAAGGATATCATGATGACTTGGTTATGCCTCTTGTGCTATTCGGTTGGCTAACAACCCAGCCGTATTTCAAAGAGCTAAATAATGTAGATCTTCGACGAGTTATGTATGAAAAGAAAATTCAGGCTATCGAAGAAGAATTGACTCCATTTGGGTTTTATGATGACGGGCAGGAAGCTGCCCCATTAAACTTCTAATGAAAACTTGTAAATCATAAATAAAATATGTAGACATAAAACCTGTCTAGAGTAAAACTTATCAAATAAGGAGAATTACAATGCCTTTCCAACTATCTCCAGGCGTTGCAGTCGTTGAAAAAGATTTTTCAGCAATCGTTCCAGCTGTTTCTAGCTCTCGTGGCGCTTTCGCTGGTCCTTTTGCGTGGGGTCCAGTCTTGGCTCCTACTAGTGTCACTTCCGAGAATGAATTAGTTCGTATCTTCGGTAAACCATCTGACGCTAACGCTCAGGCATTCTTTACTGCTGCTAACTTCCTATCTTACACAAACAGTATGCTTATCAGCCGTACTGATAGCGCAGCAGCAAGAAATTCTGTCGCTATTCAGTCTGGTAGCGTTTCTAGTATTGCAATTAACGTTGCTGGTTCTGGTTACACTAGCATCCCAGCAGTTTCTCTTTCTGCCCCTCAAGATGCAGGCGGTACTCAAGCAACTGCTACTGCCGTTCTTTCTGGTGGTGGTGTTACTGCAGTAACTATCGCTTCTGGCGGATCTGGTTATAGCGGTACTGTTACTGCCACATTTAGCAATCCACAAACTCAAGGTGGTGTTGCTGCTACTGGTACAGTCACTATAGCAGGTGGTGCAGTTACTGGTATCACTATCACTAATGCTGGTTCTGGTTACACTTCTGCTCCAACAGTGAGCATTACTGGTACTGGTACTGGCGCAACTGCTGGTACTGTAACTATCTCTGGTTCTAGCGTTGTTGGTTTTACTATCACTAACGCTGGTTCTGGTTACACTTCTGCTCCATCAGTTACTATCGCTGCTCCATCATCTGGTACTACTGCGACTGCAACTGCAACTGCTGCAGTGTCTGGTGTTAAGATCAATAACTCTCAAGATTACCTAACATCTTTCGCTAACGGCGCTGGTGTGTTTGGTGAATGGGCTGCTCGTTATCCAGGTGCTCTAGGAAACTCTTTGTTAGTTTCTATGGCTGACTCTGCAACATTTGCTACTTGGGCATACAAAGCTAACTTCGATAGCGCCCCAAGCACATCTACATACTCTGCTTCTGTTAATGGTTCTAACGACGAAGTACACGTTGTAGTTATCGACGAAGATGGTCTATGGACTGGTACTCCAGGAACTGTTCTAGAAAAATTTGCATTCGTTTCTAAAGCATCTGATGCTAAGAAATCTGATGGTACTAACAACTACTACAAAGACGCTATTAACGCAGGTTCTGAATACATCTATTGGATGGATCACCCAGCAGCTGTTGCAGCTAACTGGGGTACACAAGCTGCAGCTAAAGCATTCTCTTCTTTGAGTGCTGCGGTTACTCGCTCTCTAGGTGGTGGTGTTGATAGCTTGACTGCTACTGACGGTGAAACAATGACTGCGTTCGCTCAATTTGCTGACGATGTGCAATACGACATTTCTTTAATTCCAGTAGGTAAGGCTTCTCCAACTGTTGCTAACTACGTTATCGGTATTGCAGAATCTCGCCTAGACTGCGTTGTGTTTGTATCTGCACAAGATGTATCTTCTGGTGACCCAGTTATCGGTACTGGCTCTGCTGCTACTGACAAGATCGTTGCTTACCGTAACGCTCTACCAAGCACTTCTTACGCTGTGCTTGACTCTGGTTACAAGTACCAGTACGACCGTTACAACGACAAGTACCGTTGGATCCCATTGAACGGTGATACTGCTGGTCTATGTGCTCGTACTGATTACACTAATGACCCATGGTTCTCTCCATCTGGTCTAAACCGTGGTCAGATCAAGAACGTTGTTAAATTGGCTCACAACCCAACTAAAGCAGACCGTGATGTTCTGTACAAGATTGGCGTTAACCCAGTGGTTTCCTTCCCAGGTGAAGGTACTGTTCTATTCGGTGACAAGACTCTATTGGCTAAGCCAAGTGCTTTCGATCGTATCAACGTTCGTCGTCTGTTCATCGTTATGGAAAAGGCTATCGCTACTGCTGCCAAGTTCCAGCTGTTCGAATTCAACGATCCGTTCACACGTGCTCAGTTCAAGAATTTGATCGAACCATTCCTACGTGACATTCAAGGTCGCCGTGGTATTACAGATTTCGCTGTTAAGTGCGATGAGTCTAACAACACTGGTCAAGTCATTGACTCCAACCAATTTGTTGCAGACATCTTCGTCAAGCCAAACCGTTCTATCAACTTTATTACTCTGAACTTCGTGGCTGCTCGTTCTAGCATTAGCTTCACTGAGCTAGGTGCGTAATTAGAGAATAAATAAGAAGAACAAAGGAGAATTAAATGGCAAATATTGCTGATTTTAAGTCACAAATGATTGGGGGCGGTGCTCGCCCTAATCAGTTCCGTGTTGAACTGACATTCCCATCATTCGTAACTCTTGGTGCAGTAGCAGGACAACGTGCACAATTTTTGTGTAAAGCTGCCCAACTACCAGCTTCTACTATTGAGACTATCCCTGTATTATTCAAGGGTCGTCCAGTAAACTTTGCTGGTGAGCGTACTTTCGCACCTTGGACTGTTACGATTTACAACGATACTACTTTCGGTATCCGTAATGCACTAGAACAGTGGCAATCTGGTATCCAGAACTATGACAGTACTCGTGGTAAGGTAAACCCAACTGACTACCAAGTAGACTTACAGGTTCACCAACTAGACCGTTCTGGTTCTATTATCAAAACATATAAGTTCGTTGATGCATTCCCAACATCAATCTCTGCTATCGGTTTGGATTATGAGCAACAAAATGCGATTGAGCAGTTTGATGTAGAGTTTACATACAACTTCTTCACATCTGGCACTGGTGCTTCTTCTGGATTCGGAGTTAATGTTTCTATTGATACACCAGTTGGCTCTATTCCTCTATAATTGATAGAAGGATTATATAATGCAATTTTTTGGATTCGAGATTACACGTAAAAAAGAGAGGGAGCTTGACAGTGTCGTAGCTCCCCCTCCAGTTGACGGCAGTACCGTAATAAACACTGGTGTTAATGCTGGTGGTTATTACGGTATGGTTATGGACGTCGAAGGCGTCGTTAAAAACGAAAATGACCTTATCCGCCGTTACCGTGAAGTCGCACAATATTCCGATTGCGATTCAGCAATTGAAGACATCGTCAACGAAGCAATTGTTGTAGACGAGCAGGGTAAGTGCGTCAAGATGAACTTAGACGCAGTAGATGTTTCTCCAAATATCAAGAAAAAGATTAACGAAGAATTTGACAATGTTCTCAAAGTTTTAAAGTTTGAAGAGCGTGCACATGATATCTTCCGTTCTTGGTATATTGATGGACGCCTTTACTATCAGATTCTAATCGACGAAAAGAATTTAAAGCAAGGTATCGTTGAATTGCGATACATTGACCCACGTAAGATTCGTCGTATTAAAAACGTTATTAAAGAAAAGAACCAACAAGGTGTTGAAGTTATCAAAGCTGTTGAAGAGTTCTATCTGTTTAACGACAAAGGTATTACTGAACAAACGACACAAGGGATCAAGTTATCCATTGACTCTATCGTTTATGTTCCATCTGGTTATCTAGACCAGAATACTGGTATGATGATGTCATACCTACACAAAGCAATTAAAGCTGTTAATCAGCTGAAGATGATTGAAGACGCATTGGTCATCTATCGTATTTCTCGTGCACCAGAACGTCGTATTTTCTACATCGACGTTGGTAACTTACCTAAGGTTAAGGCTGAGCAATATGTTACGGACATTATGAATAAGTTCCGTAATAAGATTGTTTATGACGCTACAACTGGCGAAGTGCGTGACGATCGTAAACATATGTCTATGATGGAAGACTTCTGGATGCCTCGCCGTGAAGGTGGTAAAGGTACAGAAATTACTACACTTCCAGGTGGACAAAATCTTGGTGATATCGAAGATATTCAATACTTCCAGAACAAGTTGTATCACGCACTCAACGTACCAGTTGGTCGTTTGCAAGAACAACAAGGGTTCTCTATTGGTCGTTCTGTTGAAATCTCTAGAGATGAAATTAAGTTTCACAAGTTTGTTTCTCGTTTGCGTAAGAAATTTGCAACTATGTTCACTGACGCACTACGTGTTCAGTTGGCTGCAAAGAATATCATGCGCCCAGAAGAGTGGGACGAGATCAAACAAGATATCCGCTATGACTTCGTAGAAGACAACCACTATTCAGAGTTGAAAGACAATGAAGTGATGATGGCTCGTATTGCTACTATCCAACAGATGGAGCCATACATCGGCAAGTTCTTCTCTATGAACTGGGTTAAGAAGAATGTTCTTCAACAGACTGAAGAAGATATCGAGCAGATGCAAAAAGAAATGGATGCTGAAGAAGACTTCCATATGGACTTTGCTTCACGTGATGGTGAGATAGCAGGTGCTACTCAAGCTGCTCAGCAAAATTATTTACAAGCGAATGCTCCACAGGCACTTGAAGCCCCAACGAGCGACACACAAACAGGAGATAACAAATGAACCAAAATGTACAAGAACTAGTGAATGCGATGATGGCTAAAGATGCTACTCGAACAGAGAATGCATTTCAAGCAGCCATGGCAGAAAAGATTTCTGCTAAATTAGATGATATGCGTCAAAATATGGCGCAAAGTATGTTCAGATCTCCTACAGAAGAATCATCTGGTAATACAGTTGTTGAAGAAGATTACGATTTAGAAACCATTGATTCTTTGACTGAAGAACAACTTGATGAAGTTTTAACTAAGAAAACTCCAGCAAGTAATGTTATTAAAGATTTCGTTCACAGTGACAATCCTAAATTTGAAGGTAAGTCTAAAAAAGAGCGAATCAAAATGGCACTAGGTGCATATTACGCTAAACATCCAGAAAAGTCTAACAAGTAATGTACTACTCAGAGTTCACAAAGTCAGTTAAAAAAGCGAACATCGCAGAGAGTGTTCGTTCTTATATGCATCTGATTGAAAAAACAGATGAAGGAAAAGTGCTAATTGATGGATCTGAAACTCAATTCAAAAGTTTGGAAGAAGCTAGACAATACGTTAAGCAAGAATATATTAGTGAAAAATTAGAACAACAAGTATCAAAAGATTTATATGAAGAACTATCTGGCAACAAAGTAGCTAGTATTATTAAAGAATATTACGAAATCAAAGTAACAGATACACTTATAGAGAATTATATTAAACTGGCTTCTTCCAACATTTTTACAGTAGACCCAGTCGTACAAAGAATCCGTCAGCTTAATAAGTTAGATAAGATTGTTGAGGGGAAACTTCATTATGTACTTAATGACGAATGTATCATCGCAATCTCTGAACAAACGCAAGAACGCCTAAATAACTTATTATCTGATCAAGCAGAGATTATCGAGTACATGAGAGAAAGCAGTAGCAATTTCCTTCATGTGCTTGAACAAATAGAGGAATAAAAATGGCTGTCATTTTCACAACAACCAAAAACACAAACCAGGAGACTGTGATTCATTTCTCATCTTCTGCTGCAGAAACAGGCACTATTACTATCGCTGATCTAACTGCGCCAACACAGCAAAGAAACTCTGACGCACCAAAAGTTGACATAGTTAAATTTGTATGTTCAGGTGAATTGGGTGCGCATGTTAGAATTGATAGAAATAACAAACGTGTTATTTCTTGCGCTCCTGAGAACGATATTAATATTGAATTCAATACAGTTGGCATCCCTGTTAATAACGACAACACATCTGACATTGTTATTGATAACCACTCAGCAAAAGATGTTACTGGATGGTTAGTTCTTCGTAAACTTGCTGGTTGGAACACTAAAGTTGAAACTGCTACTTACGGTTCTTACGATGATGTGACTCGTGTTGGTGCTTCTACTACTGTGTCAGGTTCTCCAGATAAGGTCTAAAATGAAACTAATTAGAGAAGACATCCAAGAAGCCAAGCTGATCGTTGAAGAGAAGCTAGGCAAAGGCAAGACATACTTTATTGAAGGTGTCTTCCTACAGTCAAACATCCAGAACCGTAACAAGCGTATGTACCCAGAGCATGTTATGGACAAGGAAGTTGCACGTTACTTACAAGAACAAGTTCAGAACAACCGTGCTTACGGTGAACTTGGTCACCCAGACACTCCATCTATTAACTTGGACCGTGTCTCCCATCTTATCGTTGACCTTCGCAAAGAAGGTACTAACTACATCGGTAAGGCAAAGATTTTAGAGACTCCAATGGGCAACATCGCTAGAGGTCTTCTAGACGGTGGCGCTAATCTTGGTGTTTCTTCAAGAGCACTTGGCTCTCTTCAATTAAATAAAGAAGGGGTTAATGTTGTTCAGGATGACTTTATGTTATCCACTGCTGCGGACATCGTGGCAGACCCATCTGCCCCAGACGCTTTTGTCCGTGGTATTATGGAAAACAAAGAGTGGATTTATATTGATGGAAAGTTTGTGGAGCAACAAATCGAAGCTGCTAAGGCTTCAATCAGAAAGGCTTCTACTCGACAACTAGAGGAAGCTAAATTGCACGCTTTCCAAAATTTTCTGAGTAAAATCAGATAAATAATAAATAATTTAATAGAACTAATCCAGTTACAGGAGATAACGAATGTCTATCGAACAAAAGATTGCACAGATTCTAGCTGAATCTAAAAAGCAAAAACTAGATGAAGCAAAACTAGGTGGTGCTGAGACAGGCGCTAAAGATGTTGCTGCTGGCGCATCTGGTGAGAAAGCTGTCATCCGTCAAGGTGACGCAGTACCAAGCGGTGGTGAAACACCTAATCCAGACTCTGCACGTAATAACGTGGACGACGAGAAGCAAGCTGAAGTTGCACCACAAGGATCTCAAAATCCTAAAAATGGTGACCAAGCTCCTATCCGTCAAGGAACTGCCTCTAAAGGCATGAAAGAAGATATGGATGCTCTTTTCAATGGTGAAGAGCTAACAGAAGATTTTAAATCTAAAGCAGCTACAATTTATGAAGCAGCTGTTTTAGCACGTGTTAACGAAGAAGTTGCACGTATTAGCGAAGAATTCGAAGCTAAACTTGCTGAGCAAGTCGAGCAGAATACTCAGGGAATTGTTGAACAAGTTGATGGATATCTTGGCTATATTGCCGAGCAGTGGATTGCACAGAATGAATTAGCCCTTGAGCGTGGTATCAAGTCTGAGATCTTAGAAGGTTTCATTACTGGCTTGAAAGGTCTCTTTGAAGAGCATTATATTGATATTCCAGAAGAAAAGTACGATGTACTTGGCGAAATGGAAGAAAAAATTACTGCTTTGGAAGCTAAGCTAAATGAACAAGTCGAAACCAACGTTGAGTTGACTAAGACTTTGGCAGAAGCTAAGCGTCAAGAGATTGTTAAACAAATCAGCGAAGGTTTGACTGACTCTGAAACTGAAAAGTTCATGAGCCTAGTTGAAGAACTTTCTTATGAAGACGCAGGAACTTATGAGACTAAAGTCAAGACTATCCGTGAGAATTATTTCTCTGGTAAGAAGACTGAAGTAGCATCTGTTGTTACTGACGCTCCAGTAGAAGTGTTGACTGAGGAAAAGAAGGTAGCCCCTGTCGATCCAAAAATGTCTGCATATCTATCAGCACTCAACAAAATCTAATTTAAAGGAAAACAAAAATGACAACTCGTCAAGCTCTAATGGAAAAATGGGCACCAGTGTTGAATCACGAAGGTGCACCAGCTTTCAAAGATCAGTACCGTAAAGAGGTTACTGCCGTTCTTTTGGAAAACCAAGAACGTGAAATGCAAAAGCAAGCTGAAGCACTTTTCGAAACTGCTCCAACTAACTTTGGTGGTACTGGCGTCTCCATGGGCGGTGCAGGTACTAACGGTCAAATGGCTGGTTTCGACCCAGTATTGATCTCCCTAGTTCGTCGTGCAATGCCACAGCTTATCGCTTATGATATCGCTGGTGTTCAGCCAATGACTCAGCCAACTGGCTTGATCTTCGCAATGAAGTCTCGCTACGCTGCTCAAAACGGTACTGAAGCGTTGTTCAACGAAGCAGATACTGACTTCTCTGGTACTGGCACTCACGCTGGTTCTTCTTGGGATCCAGCAAACAACACTACTGGTACTGGTATGGCTACTGCCGCTGCTGAGCGTCTTGGTCAAGGCGGTAACGGTGACGGTGCTTTCGGTGAGATGGCATTCTCTATCGAAAAGACTTCTGTAACTGCAAAGACTCGTGCTTTGAAGGCTGAATACTCTATCGAATTGGCACAAGACTTGAAATCTGTTCACGGTCTTGACGCTGAAGGCGAATTGAGCAACATCCTTTCTACAGAAATCCTTTCTGAAATCAACCGTGAAGTTGTTCGTACTGTTTACACTGCTGCTAAGCAAGGTGCTGCAGTTGGTACTGCTACTGCTGGTACTTTCGACTTGGACGTTGACTCTAACGGTCGTTGGTCTGTTGAAAAGTTCAAAGGTCTAATGTTCCAAATCGAACGTGAAGCCAATGCTATCGGTCAACAAACTCGTCGTGGACGTGGTAACATCATCATCACTTCTGCAGACGTTGCTTCTGCTCTAGCGATGGCTGGTGTTCTTGACTATTCTTCTGGTATCACTGGTAAGAATGCTCTAAACGTAGATGACACATCTACTACTTTCGCTGGTGTTCTAAACGGCAAGTACAAAGTGTATGTTGATCCATATACTTCTAACGTTTCTAACAGCCAGTTCTTCGTTGTTGGTTACAAAGGCGCTTCTGCTTTTGACGCTGGTTTGTTCTACTGCCCATACGTTCCATTGCAAATGGTTCGTGCTGTTGATCCAAACAGCTTCCAACCAAAGATTGGTTTCAAGACTCGTTACGGTCTAGTTGCTAACCCATTCGTTAACTTGGATGACGGCGCTGCTGGTCAAGACAACTTGACTGCTAACGCAAACTACTACTACCGTAAGGTTAAAGTAACTAACTTGCTGTAATCAGCAAGAGCCTGTTACTAGGTACTAAAAAGGGAGCTTCGGCTCCCTTTTTTCATTTCCTAAATAATAGTATGGCTACATCTATTCCTTCAAATCTAAATCCACTGTCACCGAATGGGTTCAAGTTTAGTATAACTAAGCTACCTGAAATTTCATTCAATTGTCAGCAGGCAAATCTTCCAGGGATTAATCTTGGAGAACCAGCGTTTTCTACGCCATTCTCTACACAACCAGTTCCAGGTGATACATTACAGTACGATCCTCTGGTGGTGCAGTTTTTAGTTGATGAGAACATGACCAATTACAGAACACTATACAACTGGATTGTTGCTCTAGGGTTCCCAGAAAGTTATGACCAATACATCTCAGGTAACGCAAACGACACAACTGCTTACGGTGAACTGGCTAAGAACTACTCTGACGCTACGCTACAAATCCTAGATAGTAACAACCAAGCTATCCAGACAATGCAGTTCTATGATGTGTTTCCGACTACTATCGATTCATTGACATTCGCTTCTACCAATGATGATGTCAACTACGTTGTTGCTTCTGTAACATTTAAGTTTGGATGGTATAAATTATTGTAATTGATGTTTAGCCACGAGGCTATTATAAAATGGAGTTATTATGAATATTGAGCAGATACAAGAAATGTGGGACGTTGATTGCGAGATCGACGACAACTACCTCGGTGAGACTACCACCGCTACACCAAAGCTACACGCTAAGTACGTCAAACTTCTAGTCAATGTGAAACTGAAACACACAAAGTTCAGTTCTGACTACAACATCTTACGCAAAAACAAATTCAGATACTATCGTGGTGAACTCTCACGCGAAGAGTTGACTGCACTCGACTGGCCACAATGGCAGGGTGTTAAACCACTAAAGAATGAGATGGATGAATTCCTCTCAGGCGACAGCGATCTCAACACAATGAAAGTTAAGATCGACTACCTTGAAACAATGATATACTTTTTGGAATCAATCCTCGGACAGATTAAAGCCAGAGACTGGCAAATCAAGACTGCCGTTGAATGGAAGAAGTTCCTAGCAGGGATGTAATGATAAAAATTGAGAAACTCGATGAGGTTTATGTAAGAGTCTTTTCTGATGCCAGCATCGAACAAG
>Ga0222712_10001851_pt1 | contig 25282 bp, 19 predicted proteins | sample C33_657DmetaG_FD_165043 | JGI IMG/M metagenome (GOLD analysis project Ga0222712, IMG submission 165043) | Estuarine water microbial communities from San Francisco Bay, California, United States - C33_657D | ecosystem: Environmental > Aquatic > Marine > Unclassified | place: USA: California... | reverse complement strand
CTGCAGAGCCGCCGCGGCCGTCACTTCACCGATGCCCCGATATCTCTGGAGCGAAAGCTCCGTATGCCCGCCCAGGTCAGCGACCTTGCGGAAGCCCGCGGACTGCAGCGGCCCGACGGTCGCTCCGAAGTCTTTCAATTCGTCAATCGCCGTGGTCTTCATCTCGGCGAGTGCCGCCTCGGCCACGATAGCATCCGCCGCCGCGATGATCTCCGCCCGCGCCGCCGGCAGCACCTGCTCGATTCGACGCAGCTCCCCATAAGCCCGCAGCCGCTCCGCCTGGGCACGCCCCTGCCCCGCCCGGACCTTCATAGCCAAGCCAACCCCGGCCAGATAATCTGCGATACCCTTGAACACTGCACCCTACTCTGCCCATCCGCCCCCAACCCGCCAGCGCCAACCTAAGGTAGGGGCAGCACCGCGTGCTGACCTAGTCGCCCATGCCTCCGTGTGTTCCCAACCCCCAACCGCCAACCGCTAACCGCTAATACCTGATATAGGTAGGGGCAGCACCGCATGCTGCCCTAGTTGCCCTAGGTAGGGATGACCGGCCCGGTGATCCACGGGCGCGCGGGCCGCACGCCCCTACCCTCAGGCGCCCAGATCCCTTAGCAGCTTCGTCTCCACCACGGGATCGTGCCGCTGATGCTTGATCGTCCGGATGACCTCTTGGACATCATAGGTCGTCCGTCGGAGCGTCACCTCCCCCGCGGCGGGGTCATGCGTCGCCCAAGCGGCTCTTTTGTCGTCCCCGCGCGGCAGACCCACGCTGCCGACATTGATGACCGTCTTACGACCTGGCTCGAGACGATAGCAACCTGACTTAGGCCAAGCCACCGGGTCTTCCCGTCCCTCGGTCCAGATTTCCGGGACATGAGTATGTCCGACGAAGCATAGTGGAGCTTTCTGAGCTGCGAAGTGGGCCTTAAGCGCCCGAGGCGTCAGCAGGTAGTCGAAGACCGCATCCGGATTCAGGGAAGCATGGGCCAGCTGGATACCCTCGTGCTGCCCGGTCGGGCGCCACTTCGCGATCTGCTCGCGGTCGGCATGGGTGAGTTTCTTGCGGGTCCATTCGATCGCACCCCAGGCCGCATCGTTGAACCACTGCTCATCGAGAGCACCGATCACCCCCGCCTCATGATTCCCCTGCAGGCAGACCTCCGCCTTAGCGACCATGCGCAAACAGTCGTTCGGAAACGGCCCGTAGCCGACCACGTCGCCCAGAACCAGTATCCGCTTCACTCTCAACTGCTCCATCTCCGCGAACACCGCCTCCAAGGCCGGACGGTTGCCGTGGATGTCGGACAATATCGCGATCATCAGGAAGAGGTGAGGATTAAACTCACCGGGAAAAGGCTACTTGGTTTCGAAGATCTTCTGGACGATTGACTTCTTGAGTTCGACGTCCAGCTGCTTCTTGAGTTCGGCGACTTCTTTGTCCAATGCCGTTTCATTTTCTTCGGCGCGGGCAAGCTTCTGCCTGAGCTCCAGGTTGTCGATTCGTCCTTTAGAGGCGCCGGCCTCGGCGCGACGAACCTGAGACTCAAGGGAAGACAGGAGCTTGGACTGCTCCTCGGTGCCGCCCTTGATGGTCTCAGCGATCATCGTGGCGTTGCGGATATCTGTCTTGAGCCTTTCATTCGCCTCTTGGACCTCCTTGAGAAGACGCTCGGCATCATCCTGACGACGCTTGGCGATCTTGGCCTCAGCCTGAGCTGTATTCATCTTATCGGTCGCCTTGATCGCCTCGATTCGAGCCAGGCTGGCGGCCTGACGTTCCAGACGAATCTCCTCGCTCGCGTCATAACTGGGCATCGCGAACAGGGCGATGGCGATGGCGGACGGGACCATGAACGAAAGACACAGGGCTACGCGGACACGCTTCGTCTTCGAAAGTTCGGCGTCGATCTCGGTGCGGGCGGCGGCTGCGTTATATCCGAGCTCCGGAAAATCCTGCTTCTTCCCCCAGACGCCCGAACCGACCTGGGTGATGCGGTCACCCTCACCTACCCTGCCTTCGTTGACCCACTTGCGTAGTTCTTCGAGGGAGATCGGAGGTGACACCTCATTCCGCGCATTGCGGATCTGATAACGGGGGGAAGAGTTCTGGTTCATGGAAATCAGATGCTGTCCTTGGCGTCTTTCTTCTTCTTTTCGCCCTCACGCTCGGCCTCTTTTTGAGCAGGTGTTCGCTTGTCTTCGGGAGTCGTGATACGCTCGCTGAAGGTGACCTTGCCTTCGAGGACGTAGCGGAAGCTAAACCCGTCCTCTTTCTCGACGCCATTGGCATCGACGTAGGTGTAGGTCACATCGATCTCAGTGGAGGCGACGAGGTCCCGATCGAAGGGAACGAGCTCATCCAGGAACTCGCCCTGCTCCTTGACGCCATCGGAGAGAGTCCAGGTGACTTCCTTCACCTGGCCTTCGCCATGATACCTGAGACCGAGATGGAGCCCCACGGCAGGCGGACGCTGCAGCAACTCAGCAGGCTTATGGACATAGACCTCGAACCTTCCGGGAGCGATGGGCTTACGTTTCTCGAGCGGCGTGAACTGACCTGACCTGGCCTTCTTTTCTTCGGTCTGCGTCTCTTCCTGCCACCACTCTTGGGCCTTTGGCTCGCGATAGCTTGGCTTGCCTGGAACCTCATCGGTCGAGAGTTTCGTAGCAAGTCCACGGTCGTCGGAGCAACCGGTCGGCGTGCACTGGGAAAGCAGCAGAAGCAGGAGGAAAAGCAGGAAAGCGAATAGGAGCAGCCAGAGACATCCGCGCCAGCAGCCACGACGGCTCCATCCTTCTTCGGTCACTACGGTGCCTCCATGTCCGATACCACCCGCACCGAGAGCCCCCGCTCCGGCGCCGCCCGCGCCTGATCCGGGAGCAATACCTACAGGTACGGCCCCGCGTGTGGGGCCGCTCCCTTGATCGCCAGCAGGACTTTTCGGCGGCAGGCCGCCCGGGACAGGGATGACAGGCGCGACAGTCGATGAGCCGTTAGGCTTGGCTCCTTGATCATTCTCACCCTTTCGTTCTCCCGTCTGTCTGGTGCTCGGGGCATTCCCCGCTCCGGCGAGGATCTTGATGACAGGGACTCCGCCGGTGCTCGAGGGCTCAAGTCCCCAGAGCACGAAGAGACGGTCAGAAGTGTACCAGCTGGTCTTCAGGATTCGGTAAGCAGCGGGAAACTGATGGCGGTCAGGCAGTTTGAAATCCGTGATGAAACGCGACTCATCGGGAGTGAGTCCCGCGTCGTTGGCCATGGCCTTGAACTTCGCCAAGGCGTCCATGAGCTTGTTATAAGTCGACTCAGGCATCTTCACGCCCGGCTCGTCCAAGCCGAGGGTCTTGGTCAGCAACTCATCGTTGCCGCTGTACCGGGTATAGACCACCCTGCAGCCCGCGTCGCTGAATTCGGCGCCGGGCAGGAAGAAAGCGAGATCGGCGCAGCGCCGCACGACGGCCATCAGGTTCGGCTTCCAGTAGAAGTCCCCCGACGGGCTGGTCAAAGGCCTGAACTGATGCCCTTGGGCACGGTCGAAGACGAGTCCCGGAACAGGCGCTTGCTGGATCTGCGGAGAAAGCGACATGGCTCAGCGGACGATTCCGCGCGCGTAGATGCCGCCATCGGCGGCCTTGATGATCCAAAGCTGGACCTCGGAGACCTTGGTCAACCCGGGCGGGGCCGTGACGGTCGTGGGAGCACTCTGACCTAGGTCAGGGACCACCAGCTGATAGCCAGCACCTGGAAGGTTGTTAAGGAAATCCTGCCATTGGGCGAAATGAGCATGGATGGTCTTGGCTTCTTGGGCCTTGCCCGACCAAGCGGAGTAGAGCGCCGACCCGATGGATTTGACGGCGGCAAGCCTATCATCAGGTCCCGCACCTTGGACGAAGGCGGCCCTCAACTGGGAGAGGCCGGCGATGACGCGCAGGGCTGATGCGTCGCCCGCGGCGGCTTCATCATCGAAGGCGACGACCTGGGCGCCGATCTTCGACTCCAAGATGCCATTCGGCACGAATTGGGCGAGACGACGGGACATCGTGCCCCGAAGATCTTCGATCTCTTTTCGCAGGCCATCGACAGTCTGTTGACCGGTTAGGACCTGAGTGCTGAGATCAACGATCGTCGCCCCGAGTTCGGCTTGCTTGGCCTCAAGGGCGAACACCGATTCTTGCAGGTACTTATGGGCCGACTTGAGCGATTCATGGGCCGATTGTTCGTTCGCCAGAAGTGTCGTTACGTCGGCGATTTCGTTCCTGACCTCGACGATCTCACGCTCACGCCGGAGGACTTCTTCCGATTTATCGAACAGGTCCTTGTTCAGCTTATTCAGGTCGTTGGTGCTGTCCTCAAGCATTTGAGCCTTCTGCTTGATATCCTTGTCACGCGCTTCCACGGCGGCATGCCATCCTGCGATAGCCTTCCTGAGCTCGGCGATTTCTCGGTCTTTCTCGCCGGAAAAGAGTTTGAAGTTGCTCTCCTGAATTCGCTTATGCTCCTCGTTAAGCTTCTTCAACTCGTCGAATGCGTTGGCCATACGGACAAAACTGCCCCTGATCGCCTCCACGCTGGATCCGTCAAAAACAACGCTCTGCGGCTTGGGCGGCGGAGGAGTCTGCGGACCAGACTGGGCAGTAGCGCCCGAGCCTTGGGGCGAACCCGGAGCACCCGTAGTCTGTCCATGGCTGGTGTTGTTGGAGGGATTAGGCCGCGGCGGAACGGCACCAGGCGAACCGCTGCTCATTTTTTTAACATCCGCCTTATTATCCGTGGGACTATCTTTAGAACTAAATGGCCACATTTTCGTGAAATTAGGATAGGTCGAGTTCGCCGGTGTCCTGCCAGGGCTCCTGCTCCTGCAGCAACGGATAGAGGCTGAGGAAGACCTGGCCGGCAAGGTCATCGCCGGTCTGCATGTCGGCGACGCTGCGGATGGTGATGGAATCCGCGCCGCCGACCTCCTGCGACACGCGGTCGAAGACGACGCGCACCGTGGTCTGATCCTTGCTGCCGTTGGCCCACAAGAGCCGGTAGACGGGCTCCGGCTCGCAGGAAATACCTTCGAACATCTTACGGCCGATCCGGTTAGTGACGTTCATGACGACCTCCGCCGAAGTGTCTTGGTCGGAGTTCAGGATCATGGAGTCGAATTCGGCGCCCTTGATGGGCATGACGCCCCACATGTTCCTCACGCCTGCGCGAGGTACGTTGGTCAGCTTCCAGTTGAGGATCATGCTCTCGGACATGGCCCGATCCAAGGCGGCACCCACGCAGGTCACGGTCTTGGCGTCACGGATCGCAGCATCACCGTCATCGCTGAAGGGATACCAGTTCCCTGCCTTGAAGCCTCGGGCGAACTGGATGCGCTCGATCGGCACCGGGATCAGGCGTTCGATCATCTCACGGATGGCCGGTTGCTCCGAGGGCTTTCCGCATACGAAGAGCATGTGGACGTCGAAGGCGCTCGCATGCTTGGCGAGGGAGCGGAGATAGATCCCGAAGACCTCCACGATGAGTGCGTCGAATTCACGCGGGGTCACCGGGAGCGAGAAGTTAAGGTCGAGCTGCAGGCCGAACTGGGCCTTGAACTCATTCCAGACCTCAAGCTGGACGCCCGCCTCACGCGGATTGCAGTCAAGCGGCTTGCCGTCGCTTCGCTGACGCAGGAGGGAAGTCGCCATGGGGATCAGCACCGAGATCATCAGGGAGACGCGCTTAGCCTTCTCGGCGACGTTGGCGGTCTTCGTGAAATAGCGCCGGAATTCGGTACGTGCCGCGTCCGGATCGCCCGCCGTCTTGACGAGCTCACCAATCACGATCTGCTCCACCAACTTCTTGAGCAGGACGTCGCCCGCGGCGATGGTCGAGGAATCCTTGAAAAGCACCGTCGCGTGTAGGTCGACGAACATGCCCGGGGCCTTGTCCGTGTACTCGACGATCGACACGTCGGAGGTGCCGCCTCCGATGTCGACGTTCATGATGCGCAAGGTCGGATGCGGGTGGGGCCCGCCGGAGACGCCGTTCACCTGGATCCAGTTCTCGCCGACCTTGTTGGTCGCCATGCGGGTCATGCAGGAGTAAAGGATCGGGATCTGGCTGGCCACCGACTCGTCCAGCTTCATGACCAGGCCGACAGGTTTGTCCCCGGGCTGAACATGGGTGGTCACGTAGATGTCGACGGCTTCCTGCCACTTGGCTTGGTACTCGGCGATCTCGGTCTTCGTCCAACCGGACGGGTAGGTCCCGATCACGTTCCTGATACGTCGGCGTTGGAAGACGCCGGACTGCTTGACCCAAGACTCGCTGTTGATGCTGCGATGGGTGGTCTCAAGGATCGACAGGATGGTCCACGTCAGCGTGTCGCGGCGTGGATAATTCGCATGCGAGGGGCTGATGGAAGGGCGTTCGGCGTACGAACCTGGCAGGGCAATATGACGGAGCATCAGGCCTGACACCCCTTCGAATCGCCCCTGTTTACCGAAATTATCGTCTCCATAGTTGGGTACGACCGACCACTCCTTCTGCGAAGGCGAGGAATCCCAGAAGAAACGCTTGGCGGAACTCTGCTGGACGAGGACGCCGTCGCGATGCAGGCGGCGGAACTCCTTGCCGATATCCGTCACGCCTCCGACCATCTCTTCCATATCCGCTCCGAGGCAGACCGGGGAATTCTTGACGAACATCTGCGGAACCCGCACCTCGACGCTGTCCAGCTCGGTCTTCTGGGTCTTCCAGAAGAGCATGCCGTCGGTGCGCGTCCTGTACTCAGGGATGCGGCAAAGCATCGTGAACGGATTCCGGGTGGCGATTTCGGAGTCAGGGTCGAAGTTGCGGAATTCCGGACGCTTCAGCGTGAAACGCGAGCTCACGATGGAAGCGGCGTCGGGAGACTGATGCTTGAGGCCGGCAGGATGCGGTACTCCGTCCTCGGTCAGCAGCGGTGAGTGGTAGAAGGAGTGCGCGAGCGGCACCGGACGGCAGATCTGAGAGAAGTTCGCGTTACCCCCGCCGATCGAATTCGGCGACACGTGCTCGAGGACCAAGGCGCAGGTACGCGAGTTGCCGAAGTCGATGACCAGGTCCAGTTCGGCGTCGATCTTCTGCAAAGGCTTCCAGGTGATGTGCTGGATGATGCGGACGTTGTTTCCCAATTGGATGCCGATCTGATCCTGCTGATCGAGGTTGGCCGCGGTATCCGTATAATACGGTGAATAGGGAGTCGGATCCTGGGCGAACTGGTCCCTTTCCACCTGGGTAGGATTGGCGGGCGGCTCGTAGGTCCAGCCGCGGTAAGCGTCGCCCACGTTGGTCTCCACCGCCAACCAGACGCCGAGGATGGTAAAGTTGCCATGGGCGCAGCTGCCCACCTTGCCACGGGCGTAGGATTTCTCGCATGGCTGCCAGCCGTTGAGTTTGATGTCGGCGACGAGGCCCTGAAGTTCGGTGTTGCCGGGCCAGCCGATGGAATCGTCCGCATCCCAAGCCACCACCATGCGGTTATGTTCGACGATGGGACGGAGTTCTGCGGGCACGCTCGAAAGCTGCGACGAGTCGTAGGCCCGGAGCGGGAAGAAGAACATCTGGAAACCAGAATCAGGCGTCAGCAGCAGTTCTTCGCGGCTGACGTTCGGATCGCTGAGGTCCGTGGGGGTGAACTTGTGCATGGGTTCAGGAAAGCTGGGGGCGGAGGGTGCGGAGTTCGTCGTCGCCGGCCTGCGGCTGACGCTTGGCTTCGGCCGGCTTGATGGCCTCGATTACGCCGAGGAATCCGTCGATGATCGCGATGTGATGCGGGGAACGCTCGGCTTGATCGCCGTCCTCCCATCGTACCTGTTGGTAAAGGAGCTGTACGGGATCCTGCCCTTCGGCCGCCGGGACGAACAACTGGCCCTTGCGCATGATGTTGCCCATGGCCACCGCGAGTTCGCGGCGCAGGGCCTTGGATTCGGCCTCGGTCGAGACGAATCCGAGCTCCTTTTCAAGCCAGCGGACGAGTTCCGTCGAGGGACGCTGCTCAGACAGAAGCCGCAGGAGTACGAGTGCGTCGGATTCGCCGTCGAGTCCGAAGACGGACCAGTCGAAACCATGCACGGCGACCATCCGCTTGATCACGGAAGCCTTCCAAGAGTCCCAGATGCTCTCGACGTAGTCACGTCGCTGCTGCAGGGTGAGCTTGGCGTAGTTCTGCGGGACCTTGGCGAGATCCTCCTCTTTCACGTAGGTGAGCTGACGGATCCAGAAACCGTAGAGGGAGGTGGCGTCTTCGGCGACGAACAAGGTCCGGTCGCGCGGCACGCGCTCGGCCCAGTCCTGCAGGTTACGCCGCACGGCGTCGAGCACCCGCCTGAGCACGCGACGTTGCTGGGCGCCGACGTCGTCACCGGAAGGCAAGGCTTCCTCCAGAAGTTCGACCAGCAGGCTACGGTCGGCCGCGTCGGCCTCGGAGAGCTTGGCCCGTCGCTTGGAGCTGTTGATAGCCGAAAGCTGCTGATCGAGGAAGTAACCGACGCCGCCGTCGGCATCGGCAAGCATGCGTTCGAACGACTCGCGCGACTCTTCCGAGGCGAAGGCACGCTGGAAAGAGGCGTCCTGGCGGATGAAGTCGGCGGCAGTGGCGATCGCCTGAGGCGTTCCTTGGATGGCGCCTCCGGCGGCGGTGAAGTCCTTGTAAGTCGTGGAGAAAAGGACCGAGTTGCCGGGCAGCGTCAGCGGCCGGAGTTTGCCGAGCATGTCGGAAAAGACCGACTCCATGCCGGCTCCGCTTTGGATCTGGGCCTTGGCGTTGATGACCGCGGCGAAGAAGGTGAGGCAGACCGAAAGCGGCAGGGGCGTGCGCGTGGTCGAGGTGGAGGCCTGCGGATCGAAGTGTTTGTCGATGCAATGCCACCAATGCTCGATGCCGGCGGTGATCTGCTGTGGCTTCGCCGGGAAAGTCTGGGCCTTGACGAGGACGGCGAAGGCGTCGATCGCGACATCTTGGGCGTACCCTAGCACCATGGAGGCGGTCTTGCCTCGTTTGAACACGCGCGTCAGCCAAAGAGGATCGGACGAAGCGAGCTCGCGACTGTCGAGCAGCGAGGAATCGGTGGCGTTGGAATCCTGAAGGGCGACCCCGGGGAAATCGAGGATGTCACAGGTCTCGATCAGCTTGAAGAAGGCGTCCTTGCCATCGGCAGGGCTCTTCACCGGGATGACGAGTTCGCGGACCAACGCCTGGAAGGAACCGAACTCGAAGCCTGCGAGTTCGGCGGAGGGCGTCCCGCATTCGATGAGGGTGTCCGACCCTTCGGTCCGGAAACCGATGCGCGAGACGGCATCGCGGACACGGGCGTCGTCGATGTTGCCGGTGGAGGAAAGCGAACGTCGATAGGTGTCGATGTCCAGCAGCAGCGAGGCCACCTGATAGGTGCAGAACACTTCTCCCCTGCCCCACTGGAGCCGGGTGGACTTGGCACGCAGCCTGTCGAAAGTATCGGAGATGGCGGGCGCGTCGTCCCACAGGAGCCGGCGGGCGATACGCAAGACCTCTTCGGTCGAAGTGAGGGCCTTGGAGAATTCGAGGAAGTCCGTACGGATGGCCGTCCAGTTGTCGCCAAGGTTCACGTACCGGTCTTCCCCGGACGCGATGAAGAGCTCGACGATGCGCATGAGCTCGCGCATGAGCTCGTAAGCCAGACGGTCGACGGCGGCTCCGGAAGGAAGGCGCTCGCGCAAGAAGGTCTCATCGACTTTCTCACGGTCCCAGAAGGTCTTGCCCTCCGCGGCCGCGTTCTTGCACTCGGTCAGATAACCGCAGGCGAGCGCGTGCATGATGTGCGAGACCGCGTTGAAGCGGATCCGCACGGGGTGCTTCGGGTGAGGGACGAAGGACGCCGAGACGTAGCGGGTGACGCAGCCGGAGGCGTCAGATCCGTTATTGTAGGGATTGAGCACGACTGCCTCCGGGGGGCGCCCATCGTGGTGAAGGAAAGAGACAGGCTGGGAAGCATCCCAGGTCAGACAAGGGCTGGAGGGGCCGGCGGGGCCGCGCCCTCGGTCCAGATAACGGGCCAACAAGGTCGACTTACCCGACTGCGAAGGCCCCCAGACGCCCAGAGCATGCTTCTTGCCGCTGGCTGCGTCGAGCTGGGTGAGGATCTCCCGGCGACGGACGATGCCATAGACGGAATCGAGCCAGGTCCCGCGTGGCAACCGGTGCTCCCCCTTCCGCATCTGGCCATGAGTCCAATACCAATCGATGAGGCGTTTCATTCGTGTCCGATTCTAGGGGGTTATACCTAACGAAAATCGTTCAGCGGGATAGGGGTGTCAACCCGCTAAACCGGACAGAAGAAACCACAATAAAGCGATGTAATACCGGTCAACGGACGGGCTGCATCAGCACCTCGAGTCCGAGGAAGCCGAGGCTCGACGCAGAATCGGCCTGACCCGGATCGACATCCACGACCATGAGAGGCAGGCCGAGGACCTGAGCGGGCACCGTGACGCGGAGGGACTTGGCTCCGTCGAACAGTTCAAGACGGGTGCCGACAGGCGGACGCTGCGCGACAAGTAAAACCAACCTGCCCTTTCCTTGGTTGGTCGAGGGCAGGACCCTGGCCATCTTGGGATTCGAAAGCGCCTGCAATAGGTCGCTTTTGCCGGCAGACTTATGCCGTTCCACGAGCGATTCGAATTCCTGTTTCAGGCTGGCCTCGGTCTGGCTCACCCTGGACTCGAAGGAAGCATCCATCGCCTCGAACCTCTTGCGATAATCCTTCTCGAGCCGTGCGAGTTCCGCCAAGGCCTTTTCCTTCCCCTTCGTGGCCTCGGCGCCGGCCGAGCTTGCGGCCTCGAGTTCGCCTTCCAAGCGACTGACATTGGCCTTTTCAACGGCAAGTTTCATCTCTGAGGTGCGGAGCGCCTGCGCGGTCTTGCCCAGATCGGCAGCGATCTTGGACTTATCGCCCTCCCACTGCTTGAGATTGGCGTCGAACTCGGCGGTCCATTGCTTCTTGGCGACCGCGACTTCTTCATCTAGCCGCTTGCGGAAATTGGAGTTATCCAACTTAGCCTTGGCTTCGATGGCCAAGGCCTCCTTCATCTTCGTCTCGGCCTCCTGGAACGGGATGAAGAACATCCCCACGAAGGCGACCAAGGTGATGACCAGCAGGGCGATGCCTACGGCCCATAGCCTCTTGGCCTTGGCTTTGAGGTGATACACCTCCTGACGACCCGTCGGACCGGCGTAACCGAAGACCGGGAAATCCTTAATCTTGCCCCACAATTCTTCCTTTTCGATCACCTCCCACCCCTGGCGGCGCATCTCGCCGTCATTTGAGATCTTCCGGGCATCAAGCTGCGCTTTCACCTCAGCGAGAGTGAAGGGGCCGAGGACTTCGCCTCCGCGGCTGCGCAGGAAATAGACGGGGGATTCAAATCGGGGCGTAGCCATTGAAGCGATGCGGGGGTTATATAAGGCTGATAGATAAACATGGCGTCACGTACAAGTAGCAAAGAAAGGCCCGAGCCCGACCGACAAGATGTCGATTGGCGGATGATTCCCCCGGCAACCCGTCCCACGGATGCTTTTATGTTTAAATAAACACACTATCACCTAAAGGTGACTTATGAGAATAAAAGTCGCCCGTAAGGGCTTGGTCATCGGCGAATACCTGATCTGGGAAATCTGCGAGAAATGGACGGCAGGAGAAATCAGCATGACCGATGACTACTGGCGCGAAGGCATGACCACCTGGGGGAAGCTTCAGGAGATCAAGGAAGAGATCATCACGGCGAAACGACCTCCGACCTCGCAAGCCGCCACGCCCCCTCCGCCGCCCTTGCCTTCCGCGAATCAGTCCAGTCGTTCCGAAGAGAAGCCCGGAGGAGGCTCATCGCTCGTGGGATCGATCATCTTCGTGATCGGCGTATTGACTCTTTTGTCCGGTCTCACGGGAAGCCCTGACGGCAGCGCTATCAGGCAAGGCGTGCTGGCCCAACACATGACAAACGGCATACTGCTGATGATCCTGGGGAAGCTCATTTCGGCGAAGTAATCGATTAGCCCGAGGCATCCCTCCTCGGATCAAGGAAGCAGGCCGTGTCCCCGCCTTACCAATCCACTATGACCTGATACAGGTAGGGTCGGGACCGCGTCACGACATAGCCTGCACCGATGCAACTAGGGAAACACCGCGTGCTGCCCTAGTTGCATCGGCAGGCATCACCGGCCCGGCCATCCTCAGGGCGACCGCACCCCGCCCCATTGACAATCCTCAGAGGCGAGGCACACCTAGCCATACAACCCATGCACGACTACAAAATGTCCGATGAACCCATGAACGATACCGTCACTCTAGGTAAGTTCATGCTCAGCCGCGGAATCTATTTCGTGGCTTCGAAGGTAGACAAGACGATCACCCCGGATGAAGGAAAAGCGCCTTACGCCATCAACTTCGTGGGAGCGGTCAGAAGCCATACCCCTGACTACCGTTTCTTCATCGTGGACATCTTCGGTGTCGCGGAAGACTTCGAGTCCGACGAAGACACCACGATCGGCCACAGGGTGATGCGGCTCGAAGACCTGCTGAAAGCCACGTTCTTCGCCGACTTCGAAAGCCTCAAGGCCAACGCCGGCGAATACACGGGCAATTACGAGTCGCTCAACATCGACTGAAGCCGGTCAGCACTCGGGCGGGAAGATGCGGAAGACCTGGCCGCCGTCTGATTCCGAAGCGAAGAAGATGACGCCGGGAGCTAGCGTGTCATCGGCATAGACCCAAGCGGTACGGCCGACGCCGGCAACCCAGGCCTTCAACAACGCATCACCTATCACCAGGTTGGTGACATGTTGCAGCATTTCCGGACGGGGGGCTGGCACGCCTTTGCGAACTAGCTGGATCGGCGAAGCTCCGCCATTGGAAACTGCCAGGATTTCGGTGGGCTGACCGAGCAGTTCGAGGACCTGCAGGCGGGTGGTTTCACGCATGATGGACTGCCACTTCTTATGAAGCTCCGGACTGACCGTATAGATCATGCGCCGCTGATCGGTCTTGATCGCGGCGAAGGGCTTCAGGGCCTCGAGTTCAGCTGACAAGAGGGCATGCCTAGAATTAAGTTGCTCGAGTTCATTCGTACGAGAAATCAGTTCGGCAATAATCCTATCACGTTCTATCCTAGCATTGACCATTTCAGCCTCCCAATGACGGCGCTCATCATTAAGCTGAGCATTTATTTGGTTTAGGTCCTTGATAGTAGCTTCAAGAGTCTTGATCAGGTTCTGCGCCCTAAACAAATCTCCCTTGAGCTTATCTACCTCCGGGATGGGAACATTGCCAGGTGGCTTTACCGGTGCGGAAAGGGGTTGAGGCGGAAACGCCGCCCGCGAAGACGACGAATTCGTGCTCTTGGGGTCTGGGTTATCTTTTGATCCGAAAGGCCACATAGCTGGGGTTGGGGTAAGATTCGACGGAAGATTCATGTCAGGATTATCCGCTGACTCCAGCAAAGAGTTCGGCTCCGGCTGCGTGCCGTCGTGCGCAAGAGCGAACCCAGGCCGGATAAGAACAGCGCTCAAGCCAAAGGCCGGTCGGCGATAATCGTCCGTAGGCGGCCCCAAGCCGACACTTCCCGCCATGCCACTTTCCAGTTTTTATATAGAAATTATATACGTTTAACTAAAAATCGCTTGAGCCTGCCTAATGAACCACGAACATAAGCTTACCCCACCCCGAAAACCATGGCCACCACGATCGAAGAAGTGAAGAAGTTCCTCACCGAGGAAGGTAAGAAGTTCCGCGAGGTTCCCGGAGAAAATTACCTCCGGACCGGATTCATCACCGAGAACTACACGGATCTCGAAGGCGAAAAGCTATGCCATCTGGTCGTGGCTGTCGAAGAGGACGGCGAGTTCCTGAAGGTCCTCGCGCCCAAGGCATACCAATTCTCCAAGGATGTGAGTTCGTATAACAAGATGGCGCTTTTCCAGACCTTGCTGCAGATCAGCTGGGAAACGAAGATGTTGCAGTTCGAATATGATCCGGATGACGGCGAGGTGCGTGCGATCATCGAATTCCCTATCGAAGACTCCATCCTTACCCGGAAACAGCTGATGCGTTGTATCTTCGGCATCACCGGCATCCTGGAGAAGTACCACGATCAGATCATGGATGCCATGCGCAGCGGACTGACCCCTGAGACTGACCAACAGCGCAAACAAGCCTTCGAGGAGTTCCAACGACTTCGTCGCGAGGAACGTCGCCGCGAACTGGGCGGCTGAGCGAAAGCTCGCAAGCCTACATTAGGACCTTAAGTATATCCAAAGCATGCCCGTGGAGCTTGGTATCCTCGGTCGGAGACACCTTCAGGAATAATCCCAAAGAACTCCGGAGCTTCAGCACATCCACCTCGCTACCCATGAGCGTCAGCGAAGCCACCCTGCCCTGACACAGCTGTCCGCGTACGACCTCGAGACATTCCTGATACCGGGCGCCTAAGACGGGATGCTTGAGGTAAGCCCGCGCTTCGGCTTCGTCAGCTAGGCCGTAATAGGTCGAGTTGTGGGACGTACCTAGCCCTCGCAGCTGCGGAAAAATCCACCAAATCCAATGACCGGTCTTCGCACCGGACTTCAACTCAGCCAGCGCTCCCGCGTAGGTCTTTTCCTGGGCTTGGATGAAGCGATCGAGGGACATGGTGGTTGAGTAAGCGGTCTGACCCCTTACTCAAATACAGATGACCTATCCTCTTGCAATGCTAACAGTTACTGTCAGGGTATGAATAATCCTCTCAAAACCCAATAAATCCTGCTCATGAGCCAATTTGACCCCCGTATCCCCCGTGAACTCGCCGTACGACTCGGCGAAGAAGCCGTGGCCATCTCCAAAGCCGGCAAATACGTCGGCCAAGCCGGCCAAGTAGACATCTCCGCCCAAGTCCTGACCTCGCTCAAGAAGACGACCTTCTACGACGCAGACCATGCGCACGCGCCGGCTTCCCAGGGTGCACACTCGACCCGGATCGAAGTCACCAACGAGACCACCCTCTCGGCGCACCAGCGCCACCTCGCCAAAGGCCATAACGTCGTCTCGCTCAATTTCGCCTCGGCGACCCAACCCGGCGGCGGCTTCCTCGGCGGCGCACGCGCCCAGGAGGAATACCTCTGCCGCTCGAGCGCGCTGTTCCTCTCCATCAAGGATTCGCCGATGTATGAATATCACCGCGAAAACTGGACGCCCTTCTACAGCGACGCGATGATCTACTCCGGTGATGTCCCCGTCTTCCGCGACGACCAGCATGAGCTCCTCGCCACTCCCTACCTGGCCTCGTTCATCACCTCCGCCGCCCCCTTGGCCAAGAAAGTGCTCCCTCACGACTACCCCAAGCTGCCTAACGTGCTGATGCATCGCATCCTCAAGATCCTCTCCTTGGCTAAAGCCAAGGGACATGACTCCATGATCCTCGGAGCGTGGGGCTGTGGCGCCTTCGGTAACGACGGAAACCTCGTAGCCGAGCTCTTCCACCGCGCCCTCACCGTCGAATTCGCCGGATCTTTCAAGGAGGTTACCTTCGCCATCGTAGACACCTCGCCGGAAGAGCGCTTCATCAGTCCGTTCGCGCAGCGCTTCCAAGCCCAAGGCTAGGCCATGCGCAAGAAGCCGGCATTCCCGTGCACGGGACGCACCGCCATCGAGGGCTTTGACGAGTTCCTCAAGGGGGAGCTCAACGATAGCCGTGGCAACATCAAGAAGCTGGCTTCGGAGCTCAGCCAAGTGACCGGAGATGCCTACGTCACCTTGGTCAACTCGGGTTCTTCGGCCAACCTCACGGCCGCCATCCTGGTCAAACAGCGTTGCGGACGGCGCAAGCGCGTGCTCATGGCCGGCTTCAGTTTCCCGACCACGATTTCCAGCTTCAGCCTGCAAGGATTCGACGTCGAACTCGTCGACACCGAAGGCGATGGCTTCAACCTAGACCCCGCAGCGCTGAACCAAGTCATCCGTGATGACGTCGCCGCCGTCGTCGTCACCCACTTCCTTGGCTTCCCGGCGCGCCTTGCTCAGATTTCGGACCTTTGCCGTAAGCACGGAGCGCTGCTGGTCCAGGACGCCTGCGAGACGATGAACCTGCAGGCCGACGGACGCCTCATCTACGAGTACGGGGATGTCGTCACCCATAGCTTCTATCATCCGCACCATCTGAGCGCCTTCGGTGGCGGTGTGGTGGCGACCCGCTCCAAGGAACTCCACGATCAGCTACAGTCGATCGTCCACTGGGGACGGGAATGTCGCTGCCACTACGACCCCGCCTCCTGCACGGCGCCTCATGGCCTGAACCATAACTTCTGGTATGTCCGCGAAGGGGTTAACCTCGAGCTGTCTGAACTGAACGCCTGCTTCGCCCGCTGGCAGCTGCGCACCTGGCCGCAGCAGGAGAGCCTTCGATGGGAACACTGGCGGACCTGGACCAACGCCCTCAACGGTATCCAAGGCGTGCAGATCTGGCCTGCTGACCAGAACATCTCCCCTTTCGTGTTCCCGATCGCCGTAGAAGCCAGCCGGTTCACCGAATTAACGGACGCCATTCAGGCCGCGGGGGTCGAAGTCCGCAGCCTCATGGGCGGGGCGATTCATCGTCACCCGGCTTACCATCACCTGGGACACGAGCGTCTCACGCAGTGCGAGCGAACCGGCAGCCGAAGCTTCTTTGTCGGAATCCACCAGACACTCACCCGCCAGCAGGTCGCCGAAGCGTCGAGCATCGTCCGCCGCATCCTCAGCCAGCCTTGAGAGTAGACCTGTCAGCCTGGTTGAAGTTCGTGGAGGCGCATCCTCACGACTTCACCATCCAGTATCCGGCCCGTCGCGAGTACTTCATCCAAAATTACCGCCGCATACCGGTTCCCGCAGCCCGTGAATGGCTGCACGATGCACCAGAAGCCTTGCTCTACCTCCATGTGCCGTTTTGCGAGGCAAAGTGCTTCTACTGCAACTTCGCCGTGGACGTCAGCGCGGATGAGCAAGTCCACAGCGGCTACGTCGACGCCCTCTTACGCGAATTAGACAGCCACTCTGACTGGCTAAGCCGCACCCAGATCCGCGGGATCGATATTGGCGGAGGTACGCCCACCCGTCTGCCGTCCAAGCAGCTGGAACGGATCTGTCAGGGCATCGCACCCTTCGCCCAAGGCTCCGGGCACGCCTTCCCCGTCAGCATCGAGACCACTCCCCGGATTGCGTCCCAAGAACCCGAGAAACTCGACGTCCTGAGCCGGGGAGGCGTCCAGCGCGTCAGCATGGGCGTGCAGAGCTTCAACGCCGCCACCTTGGCCTTGGTCAACCGACGTCGCCAGATCGAGCAGACCGAAGTCGCCATGCGGAATCTGCGGACTGCCGGATTCAAACGTCTCAACCTGGATATCATCTTCGGTCTTCCCGGACAGACCATGCAGGACTGGGAGGCCGACCTCGAGCGGGTCATCGCTTTACAGCCCGACAGCATCACCACCTACGATTGCCTGTACCGGGGCAAAGGACGCGCCCTCACCAAGATCGCGCCCTCAACCCCCTCTCCTGAGGCCTACGGCGCCATGTATGACGTCGGCTACTCCAAGCTGACTGCGGCTGGCTGGCATGCGCCTTACGGCTCGGTCAACTTCAGCCGACGGGCCGACGAGACCGGTACCAGCTCCTGCTTCGAGGGACGTCTCCTGGATGGACTGCCTTACCTTGGCGTAGGCAACTACGCCTCGTCGCTCAGGGGCAATCACTGGTCATTCAACGCCTATGCCGTCGGTGATTACGTCAGTCGGATCAACGCGGGTACCAATCCCTGCGAGTATTACTACGAACTCCCTCAGGCGGAAGCCCAGGCCAAGTACGTGCTGTACTCCCTGAACTACGGGTTCATCGACGAAGCACGCTTCCAACGCCGTTTCGGAATCACCCTCGCCGAAGCCTACCCCCGAGAACTGGACTTCGCCCTCAGTTCCGGCCTCCTGAAGCACCTCGGTAGCCGCTGGCAAATAGCCCCGGGCCGCTTCGACAGCATGCACATCGTCCGAAGCCTGTTTTATGCAGATAAGGCGAAGGAATGGCTAAAAAGATTAACCGATAAAGTTAATCCCACTAACTAGCATAGTCTTGGGGATACTTAACGTTCAAATTGGCCAGCAATCCCCAAGCACGATTGCTGGATCGAATTGGTAATGCTTTTTATCCATAGGTGCGGATGCCAAAACAAAAAGGGAGTTTGTGCCACTGAACTTACCATTAACCGGAAGCGAAGGCTCTCCGATTATTGGATACAAGAGACAAACAGGAGGGAAGTAAGTCTTACTAATTCCCGTCTTAGTCTTATATGGAACAGAGTAGGTAGTGGCATACGCATGAACCTGATAAGCATCAGCCTGCCTCGCATCAGACATAGAACCGTCATACTTCTTCCACTTCGTGTCGATAATCAGATGGGCCCGATCTTCGTGAGAATCCCAAATAATAATGTCAGGTAAAATCTGGTAATAATCGATATCATCAGCGAGCCCCTTGACCAATGGACGTGAGCATTCCTTCTGCGTTCTAATCTGATACCTCACCTTCCGTTTCTGCGCTTCGCGCAATTTGGTTTCCAGATAATTCGCGATATGCCGCTCATACAAAACAGCCGCATCCCAGACCTGGGAAAAACCTGACTGAAACGTCGGGACTCCGGGTGATGATCTGGCGTCGAAATCAATCGGGGCAGAGCACTTGATCAACAACTTCGCATAGTGGAAGATATCGCTATAGCGAGATTCCAAGCTGCTCAATTGCACGCCAGCTACGTCTGCCCACTGCAAATCAATGTCTGCAACACGGATGAGCTGCTCTAGCAGCTCATCACAGACTCGCATAATTTCATCACGGAGAAGTAAAAGCTTCTCAGTGAGTTGGTCAGGCTGGCAGGATATAAGTCTAAAACGGATAATCACCAAGGCACGACGGAGAATCTGATTGTGCAGGGTGTTCTCTTCAAATTCTTCGTACTTACATGGTATAAGTTCAGGCGAAACACCTGCGCTAAGCGCAAGCCGGTCGGTATCCAAAGTACCCCGTAAGCTCTTCAAGTCATCCCTGGCGGCCACGTAGCCGCATCTCAATCCATATCCTATCACATTAGAGAGATCTTTTGCGAACCTCTCGGCGTGAAGAAAAAAAATGTCGATATCCATAACGCCGGGCTCGGCATACTCCTCACTGGGGAGATTAGGAGACCTAGCCGACTTCACTAGCACGGACAGATCGACGCATCCCTCATTGTTCCGCTTACCGCTTCTGCCAACTTCGTCGACCTTTGGAGAAATCAGGATGTTTAGATTCGAAGTCGAAATGGCACCTACATATTGACCGAGTTGCAGATACTGACCGCCCTTAACTATTCTTGCCCACTTGGCAGAATTTACGTCCCTGAATCGCTCACATAGCAACTCTACCTCACGGGCATCAGCTTTGGTAATTTCCGATTCAACTCCTTCAGCGTTAACAGTCATACGCTGAGACAATTCTTCCGCAGGCACTATCCTAAGCCTGGCGTTTTCGAAAGTTTTTATAAGTCGCTTATCAGACATGGCATCAACGATGTTGTCCTCACTCGACGTCATCATCGCTTTCGCGAATGAAGTAGTTAACGAAGTTCTCCGCAGAGCAGAAAGTCTCCGGGCCTGTCAGCTCATCGTTTAGCCTCTGGATGGTTGATGTCCCTGGATCAACATACTTGCCAGCGCCTCCGAAGAGCCGCTTAAGCTGACCAGGCTCATTCCAAAACCACTCGGACAGCAAAGGGAAGACCTTGTTGTTGAACGCAGCACAAAGCAGTTTCGTGTGAGAAAATGGCAGCGCAACGCCGTCCTGAATCAGCCATGCATGCCCGAGAAGACAACCCGACCCGGGCTTAGCCTTATTCAAGCGTCTATTAAGCACCTCGAGGAAAGATTCGAGCTTCGGGTTGTCGCTCAAAACGCCAGGACGAGGAGGCATGTCGATAAAATCAAATCTGCGACGTAATGCTGAATCCATACGTTGCACGGACTTGTCTGCGGAATTCATCGTTCCGATGATATGCAAATTAGGCGGAAGGCAGAATGTCCCGTCGGAGAACTCCTTACACACTTCCTCCCCGTCTTCATCGGACTTTTCCGAAGCATACAACAAAGGAATCCTCAAACCTGAGCCGCCCGGACGATCACGCTTATCTATCTCAACCAAGGTTATCAGTTCACCGAAAATTTTCGCCACGTTACCCCGGTTGATTTCATCGATAACAAGCGCAAAGCCTTTCTCCTCACCTTTCTCCAAGGCAAGCATGGCACGATTTGCCATCCTCCACAAAGGTCCACGAACCAGAGCATAGCTTAGCCCGCCGTCTGACTTCATCCTTGGACGTATGCCCTGGATGAAGTCAGAGTAGTCATAGTTTTGGTGAAAAGTTACGGTCTCTATTCTACCCTGCTCCCGGAGCTCTTTATGCTTAAGACGGAACTCCCACATAACATAGTCCTCTGAGCTCTTTTTCAGTTTTGAAATCTCTTCGATAAACGGATCGTCTGGCGGTAGGCACGCTTTGACCGCATATCTTGTCGAGTAGTAAGTCTTACCGGTACCCGGAGGGCCAGTTAGGATCAAATTCTGGCTAGCTGACTCTTTGAGTTTTCTTTCAATGGCATCGGCTGTTTTTGTATTCCAATCCTTGTATCGCTCAGAGCTTATATCTGGGATACCAAAATCAACCGGCAGCCATTCCTTCCACGAAAACAGCGCGTCACGGAACTTCCACCTGATGCCTATTGTATGCCGAAAACCTTCGCGTCCACGACCTGGCCTTGAGTCAGACCCTATGTCGTTAAACCTATAAGCATCCACAATTTCACCGCTTGCATAAATGATGCCCTTGTAACTGGTGAGAAAAACCCGGTCACCGACCTTCGCCTCCTTTGCAATCTTCCAATACTGGTCAACGGGCATTTTTTCGGGCAGATTTTCCGCAGAATAGTTAGCTAAGATTCGTGCCTTAAGCTCCTCTTTTGTAGAACATCCGGTGATATCAAAATTACTTTCCGACATACCGAACCCGAAAAAACCTTCGGCCAAAAAGATCGGCATAGCGTCGATATTGTTCGGCTTGGGCTTATTCTTATCGCCTATGACGCATGAACACATCCAACTATTTCTGACCGGGGTAGTTTCGGAGGGCATACCACCTTGCTAAGATTAAGTAATCTTATATCAACCCCACATTCATGAGCCTCCCTGCCCTGTCCAAGTCCCTCTTCAAGCTGGGGCTGGGATGTCCGCTGAGGCTGAAGCATTCGCTCGCACGGCCGGCTTTGCCGCGGCAGACGGATGAGGACAGCTATATGCAGCAGCTCGCCCGGGGCGGCTACATGTTCGAGAAGCTGGTAAAGGTCTACCATCCCGGGGACGACATGTATGTGCCGAAGGAAAGCCATGCGGATGCTTCAGCCCGGACGATCGCCAAGATCAAGGACGGCGACTGCATGCTCCACGAGACCACCTTCGCCTGCGGCGACCTCATGGCACGCTGCGACATGGTGCGCGTGACCGGCGACACCCTCGACCTCATCGAGATCAAGTCCGCCTCCGCTGAGGTCGAGTCCAAGCTACATGCCGACGCCAAGGAACTCCTCAAGAAGGATTGGCAACCCTACGTCGTCGACTTGGCCTACCAGGTGCACGTCGCCCGACGGGCCCTGCAGGCCGCCGGCGTCCAAAAGACCATCAGGGCATGGTTCTATCTGCCCAACAAGCAGGGCTCCGCCGGCCCGGAGGAGGTGCGTGGGCTCTTTACCCTCACCGAGAATGGCCCAGGAGGACGCCCGACGGTCGAGTACAAGGGCAAGGCCGGTCCAGGCGACGAAACGTCCCTGATCGCCATCCTGGAGGCCACGGAAGCCGTCTCCCAGGCCTACCCCGGCGAGGAATCTATAGCCGAGGCGACCGAGCGCATGACGGGGTATGTCGCCAGCGGCCACTGGCCGAAGCCTGAGGTCGGGATGAAGTGCAAGGCCTGCGCGTTCAACGTACCTGGGCAGGCCTCCGGATATGACCTCTGCTGGGGCACCCAAGCCCGCGCCGAACACCACCTCTTCACGCTATGGCATCTGGGCAGCATGGAATACCGCCAGCCGGGAACCGTCCGTCGCATCGTCGAGCAGACCGCCCCTCGGGCTCCTCGTATCACTGACCTGCAGGACGAGGACGTCGCCGGCGATGGCGAACTCCAGCGTGGCTGGAAGCGTCAGATCATGGCCGTACGCACCGGACGTCCGTTCATCTCACCCGAAATCGTGCGGGATGCGGCGACCCTTATGCGCTGCAAGCCCGAGAACTACCCGCTATTCTTCTTGGACTACGAAGGCACGCGCTGCGCCCTGCCCTCCGCTCCGGGATGTCGTCCTTACGGACAGGTCGCCTTCCAGTGGAGCTGCCACGTCATCGATAATCCCGGCGCCTCGCCTCGGCACGTCGAGTGGCTCGACACCGAGAACGAGAACCCGAACCTCGGCTTCCTTGAATCCCTAAGGAAGCTCCTCGGCGAACAAGGCACCATCTATCATTGGGCGGACTACGAGGTGGTCGTCACCCAGGAACTCGCCAACGAGATCCGAGGCGACGCATCGAAAGCCGACCTCGTCTCATGGGTCGACCGCAACTGGGGGATGAACGCCAAGATCAAGAAGAACATCGTCAAGAGCGAGCGCTGCCTCGACCTGGTCGTCATCTCACGTGGGCATTTCTACGATCCGTCAATGAAAGGCAGCCATTCGATCAAGAAAGTACTCCCCGTCGTCTGGAAGAATCCCGCCATCCAGAAACTCTTCCCCAAGTACGCGCTCGATCAGCACGGTCAGCCCGTGAAGAGCCCGTATGACGCCCTGCCCGCCCTTACCCTGCAGGATTCGAAGGACAACGCCCTGGACCTGTCCAAACTCGACGAACTCGACATCGTGAAGAACGGACCGGGAGCCATGCTCGCCTACGAGCACGTCCGCTATGGCCTCGCCGCCGGCGACCAGGCCGCCCGCCGCTCCATCCGCCGCCAGCTCATGCGTTACTGCGAACTCGACACCGCCGCCATGGTGATGGTGTGGAAACACTGGTTGGGGTAAACCCCAACCAGGGGGCACGTGGGCACGGTGACAAGGGGCGCACACGAGAGGCCCGGAGGCCCAGAGGCTCGGTGGATCAGAGAGAGGCAATCAAGGTAGGGCGTGGCTCTCCGAGCCCGCCGTTGCCTCTCTGTGTTCCCAACCGCTAGCCGCTTCCACCTCGCGGCTCTGCCGCGCTGGGTAGGGTCGGGACCACGTCACGACATAGTTGTATTGAGGTAGGGACAGAACCACGAGCCGTCCTAGTTCCCGTTGCAAATTTTCGGGTGCCGGTTGGGGGCAGCTATTTGCCGCCCCCAACCGCCATGACCTGACATGCTTAGGGTCGAGGGAATAAAGTGGTCAGGGTTCCGTGTTCGGCACAGCAGACTATCGGAATAATTCCATTCCACGTTTCCCGATGATCAATCGGAAAAGTGTCCTGAACACGAAAGTGACCGGGCGTACGAGGATGATGAACCCGAGAAAGCCTCCGATAGCTGAACCCACTCCGGACAGGCCTCCGTTTCCGTACCCGAGAAGACCCGCGATGAAGACCCCGCCCAAGACGTAAAGCAGCCAAGACAAGAAGAAGTCCGTAAAGACTTCGCCCCAATTAACACCTTCTCGAGGAACCTCCGGCGGTGCGTGCGCGACCTTGTAGGACGAGACCTGGGACCAACTTGGCATACCTTGGCACCAGAAGTGGTCTGTCATCATTACTTGGCCTTGCATCACCAACGTAGGCAGGTTCTGGAGTTTTACGTCATCGAAGATGATCTGCCCCCGGCGGGAGATCATCACGGACGCTGGCCGGGCGTAACTTGAGTCCCCAAAGGCAGGGGCGATGCCATGATCAATCGGGGGCGGCGGGGGTGCGGAAGGCTTAGGAACAGCAACGGGGGTCGGCACGACCAACACCGGATCGGCATCAGGCAACTGCGGATGCCAAGCTGGGGTGACTTCCCTGGGCATAGACCTACGTGCTATCTGCAGGGCACGGGCTCGGTAGAAACCACCAAGGGCGAGCATCCGATGCAATACCGGATGAGTAAGCCGATCGGCCTCTGCCTGGTATTTGACTCTTTCTTCGGCTGACATGTAATGCGATGGCTGAGCGCCCAGGAAATCCACATATTCGGTGACGGAAGTGAATTCGCCGATGCGGTATTCCTGCAGGCATTGAGCTAACGACACCTCAACTTTCCGTCCATACAACCTAAGCTTTGGAGAGCCGGAGGCTCCGACCTCATTGAAGTAATGGCCCAAGGATTCGTCTTGCAGCCCTAAACGTTTGAGTTCCCCAAGCCAATGGAGGTACGAGTCCATTCCGCCGGCCTGAGCGCAGAGGCCCAGATGCCGCTCAAGCTCGACGAGTGCGACGTCATAAAAGAAGTTCTTGTCGCCAATAACAGTGCTGACGAATAACCAGTAGTCATCGACCGAAAGCCTCAGGGCGCGGAAATTACGCACATGCAGCGCGACATAATGCTCGTAGGTCTGCCGGCCTTCATATGCGTTGCGGCTACCGAAAACCGCGGCGAGCCGATCGGTGAGCTGTGTCGCATCGTTTTGGGTCACGCTATGCCGCCTCGCGAGAGTTTTGATCGCCTCTTGATGTTCCGACTCCCCCGACAGCGAATCATACATCGAGTAAACAGAATAGCTCACGCCGATGACAAGAAACACAGCTCCCAAGACCAACTTTTCATCCATGAACGTGATCGCCATCGGGAACTCGGTCCGCGCTGCCTTCGCGACAAGGAAACAACCGATCGGAAAAGGGGCCAGCCAGAGGCTGATAAACAACACGTTCTTCAGGTAAGACTGGGCGTCTGAAAGCAAGTAATGGAAAAAGGAGACGCAGGCCGGAAAGACAAAGATGGATAGAAGCACCCAGAACGCAGCTGGTCCGTATTGCGTCACACCCCCATCCATCCACATGGCATCGAGCTTGGGATGCGCAGAGACCATGGAGGTCACGTACAATCCCAGAAAAACGGGGATAGCGATAATGTAAAACAGCACCAGCAATCGGCCGATGAAGACACTCATTTCAAGCGGGGTAAGCAGAAAGGAAAGAATACGGACCATTCGTATTCAAGATGTATATTCATAAGACGTGAGCCCTTATAATTCGGCGAAAAAGCCCAGGATTG
>Ga0222712_10001850_pt1 | contig 25291 bp, 21 predicted proteins | sample C33_657DmetaG_FD_165043 | JGI IMG/M metagenome (GOLD analysis project Ga0222712, IMG submission 165043) | Estuarine water microbial communities from San Francisco Bay, California, United States - C33_657D | ecosystem: Environmental > Aquatic > Marine > Unclassified | place: USA: California... | reverse complement strand
CGCCCGGCCCTCCCGGACGCGCCCGCCTCCCGCGGGCGCGTCCGCCGCCGTCTTCCCGATGATCCCCGTTGAGCTCGGAACCTTCCTCGCCCTCGTCGCCGGCCTGGGCTGCGCCCTCCTCCTCGGTGCCTGGGTGTGGTACGACCGCCGCGAGGCCCTGCTCGCCGACCCCCGCCGCCTCCGCTCCGCCTTCGCCTGCGCCCGCTGCGGGCGCACCTACTCCCGGCCCCGCCTCCGCGAGGAGGCCCCCTGCCCGGGCTGCGGGGCGAACAATGTTCGCCTCCGCTTCTGAACGCCCCCATCCTCCCCTCCTCCCCATGGCCAACCAGACCATCGCCGTCCTCGATTTCGGGTCCCAGTACACCCAGGTCATCGCCCGGCGCATCCGCGAGTGCCGCGTCCACTCCCGCATCTACCCGTTCGGCGTCGACGCCGCCACGCTCCGCGCCGACGGCGTCCGCGGCGTCATCCTCTCCGGCGGCCCCGCCAGCGTCCGCGCCAAGGGCTCGCCCCGCCCCGATCCCGCCGTCTTCGCCCTCGGCGTGCCCGTCCTCGGCATCTGCTACGGCGTCCAGCTGATGGGCGAGATGCTCGGCGGCAAGGTCGCCCCGTCCGCCCACCGCGAGTACGGCCACGGCACCCTCCGCTTCCGCGCCGGCTCCGACCTGCTCCACGGCCTCCGCGGCCCCCTCCGCGTCTGGAACTCCCACGGCGACAAGGTCGCGCGGCTGCCCCGGGGCTTCCGGGCCGTCGCCAGCACCGAGAACTCCGAGCACGCCGTGGTGCAGGACGCCGCCCGGCGCTTCTACGGCATCCAGTTCCACCCCGAGGTCGCCCATTCCGAGCGCGGGATGGACATCCTCCGCAACTTCCTCTTCCGCATCTGCCGCTGCCGCCCCGACTGGGTGATGGAGGACTACGCCGGCGCCGCCATCCGCCAGATCCGCGCCCAGGTCGGCAAGTCCCACGTCATCCTCGGCCTCTCCGGCGGGGTCGACTCCTCCGTCGCCGCCGCCCTCATCCAGAAGGCCGTCGGCCGCCAGCTCACCTGCGTCTTCGTCGACAACGGCCTGCTCCGCCTCGGCGAGCGCGAGCAGGTCGAGCGCATGTTCCGCGGCCGCTTCAAGGTCGACCTCCGCGTGGTCGACGCCTCCGACCGCTTCCTGCGCAAGCTCCGCGGCGTCACCGACCCCGAGCGCAAGCGCAAGATCATCGGCCACGAGTTCATCCGCGTCTTCGACGCGGAGGTCGCCAAGATCCGCCGCCGCGGCAAGGTCGAGTTCCTCGCCCAAGGCACCCTCTACCCCGACATCATCGAGTCCGTCGCCATCGACGGCAACCCCGCCGCCACCATCAAGAGCCACCACAACGTGGGCGGCCTGCCCAAGCGCATGAAGCTCCGCCTCCTCGAGCCCCTGCGCGAGCTCTTCAAGGACGAGGTCCGCGCCCTCGGCGAGGCCCTCGGCCTCCCCAAGCCGATGGTGTGGCGCCACCCCTTCCCCGGCCCCGGCCTCGCCGTCCGCGTCTGCGGCGAGATCACCCGCGAGCGCCTCGACGTCCTCCGCCAGGCCGACGCCATCTTCATCGACGAGCTCCGCGCCTCCGGCCTCTACGACAAGGTCTGGCAGGCCTTCGCCGTCTTCCTCCCCGTCCGCACCGTCGGCGTGATGGGCGACGAGCGCACCTACGACCACGTCTGCGCCCTCCGCGCCGTCACCTCGTCCGACGCCATGACGGCCGACTGGGCCCACCTCCCCCACGACTTCCTCCGCAAGGTCTCCTCCCGCGTCATCAACGAGGTCAAGGGCTTCAACCGCGTCGTCTACGACATCTCCTCCAAGCCGCCGTCCACCATCGAGTGGGAGTGAGCCGGGGCCGTTGACACCCGCCCCCGCCCGCGCCACCCTCCGGCCAGTGCCCGAACCCGCCTTCCAGGTCATCGCCCGCCGCTGGCGCCCCCGCGCCTTCGGCGAGATCGTCGGCCAGCAGCACATCGTCCGCACCCTCGGCAACGCCATCCGCGGCGGCCGCATCGCGCACGCCTACCTCTTCGTCGGGCCCCGCGGCACCGGCAAGACCACCACCGCGCGCATCCTCGCCAAGGCGCTCTGCTGCGAGGGCGGCCCCAAGGCCGACTTCGACCCCGACGACCCCGTCTGCCGCGAAATCGAGCAGGGCTCCTACCTCGACGTCGTCGAGATCGACGCCGCCTCCAACCGCGGCATCGAAGACGCCAAGTCCATCCGCGAGGCCTGCCAGGTCCGCCCCGCCGGCCGGTTCAAGGTCTTCATCATCGACGAGGTCCACCAGCTGAGCAAGGACGCCTTCAACGCCCTCCTCAAGACCATCGAGGAGCCCCCGCCCTGGGTGAAGTTCATCTTCGCCACCACCGAGTCCGACAAGGTCCTCGAGACCATTGTCTCCCGCTGCCAGCGCCTCGAGTTCCAGCCCATCCCCGACGCGCTCATCGCCGACCGCCTCGAGGCCATCGTCAAGGCCGACGGCATCCAGGCCGACCGCGAGGCCCTCCTCGCCATCGCCCGCCTCGCCCAGGGCGGCATGCGCGACTCCCAGTCCATCCTCGACCAGATCATCGCCTTCGCCGGCAAGAAGGTCGCCGAGAAGGACGTGCTCGACATCTACGGCCTCGCCTCCGCGCGCGAGCTCCAGGACCTCGCCGCCGCCCTCGCCAAGGCCGACGCGCCCGCCCTCCTCGCCCTCGCCGACCGCTTCCACGCCGACGGGCGCGACCTTCTCCGCATCCACGCCGACCTCCAGTCCCACGTCCGCGACGCCATGCTCGACGCCGCCCGCTCCGGCGGCCGCAGCGCCCGCCTCGGCGCCGAGCTCGGGTCCGACACGCTCGTGCGCATGCTCGACACCCTCCAGCAGGCCGAGGCCTCCCTCCGCCACGGCCTCTCCCCCCGCGCCGTCTTCGAGGTCACCCTCCTCAAGGCCGCCGAGCAGACCCGACACCGATCCGTCGACGCGCTCATCCGCGACCTCAGCGCCGCCGCCAACGGACTCCCCCGGGAGCCCGGCCAAAAAAAAATAGGGACCCCGCCTCCCGCGGGCTCGCCCGCCAGGCCCGCCCCGACGCCGCCCGCCCCCCGCGCCGAGGCGGCAAGCCAGCCCGTCTCCGACGGCCCGCCCGACGAGGCGCTCGACACGGGGGAGGCCTTCGACGCGCCTCCCGCCGAGGCCTGGCCCGAGCCGTCGACCGCGTCCGCACCCAAGGCCGTTCCCGAGACGCCGCCCGCCCGCCCCGGCACACCCGAGTTCGACCAAGCCCTCGGCGCCATCCCCCCCGGCGTCCGCGCCCGCCTCAAGGAATCCCTCGGCGCGGAGTTCTCCCAGCTGCGTCCCCTCAAGCCCGGCGCCCTCCGCCGCCCGCGCTGAGCCCGAGGCCATGACGCGCATCGGCCTGATCGCGGACACCCACGGGCTCCTGCGCCCGCAGGCCCTCGTCGCCCTCGAGGGGTGCGACGCCATCCTGCACGCGGGCGACATCGGCGAGGCCGACCTGCTCGACGTCCTCGGCGACCTCGCCCCGACCGTCGCCGTCGCCGGCAACTGCGACGACCTCCCCGCGCTCCCCCTCGAGCGCGTCCACCTCGCCGGCAATTTCCGCATCCTCCTCCACCACGGCCACCGAGCCGTCGACGAGCCCGCCCACCGGCCCGACATCGTCGTCACCGGCCACACCCACCAACCCCTCGTCCGCCGCGACGCCGCCGGCCCCCTCCGAGTCAATCCCGGCTCCGCCGGCCCCCGCCGCTTCCGCCTCCCCGTCACGGTGGCCATCCTCACCCTCGGTCCGGGCGAGCCCGCCGCCGAGATCGTCGAACTCGACGTCCGATGAGCTCCGGCCTCCCCATCGAGGCTCTCCGCGAGCCCCTCCGCGAGGCCTGCGCCCGCACCCGCCGCCTCGTCCTCCGCGCCCCCACCGGCTCCGGCAAGTCCACCCAGGTTCCCCAGATGCTCGTCGACCTCGGCCTCGTCCACGGCCAGGTCGTCGTCCTCCAGCCCCGGCGCATCGCCGCCCGGCTCCTCGCCGCCCGCATCGCCGCCGAGCGCGGCGGCCGCCTTGGCGACGAGGTCGGCTATCAGATCCGCTTCGACCGCGTCGAGTCCGCCGCCACCCGCATCAAGTTCGTCACCGAGGCCCTCCTCCTCCGCCAGATGGCCGCCGACCCCGCCCTGCGCGGCGTCGGCGCCGTCGTCTTCGACGAGTTCCACGAGCGCAACCTCCACGCCGACGTCGCCCTGGCCCTCGCCCGCCGCCTCCAGTCCGCCGAGCGGCCCGACCTCCTCCTCGTGGCCATGTCCGCCACGCTCGACACCGACACCCTCGCCGCCTGGCTCGGCGACGCCGTCACCCTCGCCGCCGACGGCCGCGCCCATCCCGTCGCCATCGAGAACGTCGCCACCCCCAAGGTCGCCGGCCGCTGGCCCTGGGAACCCGCCGCCGAGCAGGTGCGCCGGCTCCTTCGCGAGGAACCCGCGGGCGACATCCTCGTCTTCATGCCCGGCGCCCACGAGATCAGCCGCACCCTCGGCCTCCTCCGCAACGCGCCCGAGTGCCGCGGCGTCGACCTCCTCCCCCTCCACGGCGACCTGCCCGCCGACGAGCAGGACCGCGCCGTCCGCGCCGGCGGCACCCGCAAGGTCGTCGTCGCCACCAACGTCGCCGAGACCTCCCTCACCCTCCCCGGCATTCGCGCCGTGGTCGACGCCGGCCTCGCCCGCGTCGCCCGCTTCGACCCTGTCCGCGGCATCGACACCCTCCTGACCGAGCCCGTGTCCCAGGCCTCCGCCGAGCAGCGCGCCGGCCGCGCCGGCCGCACCGGGCCCGGCCGCTGCGTCCGCCTCTGGTCCCGCTCCGAGCACGAGGCCCGACCCGCCCGCCAAACCCCCGAGATCCGCCGCGTCGACCTCTGCGAGACCCTCCTCCTGCTCCGCGCCGGCGGCTGGGGCGACGCCGCCGACTTCCCCTGGTTCGAGCCGCCCGAGCCCCGCGCCGTCGAGCGCGCCCGGGCCACCCTCGCCGACCTCGGCGCCCTCGGTGCGGAAGGCGACATCACCCCGCTCGGCCGGCGCATGGCCGCGTTCCCCGCCCATCCCCGCCTCGCCCGCATGCTCCTCGCCGCCGGCGAGCTCGCCTGCGTCCCCGAGGTCGCCCGCATCGCCGGCCTCGAGCAGGGCAGGGACATCCTCCTGCGCAACGTCGACGCCTCGGTGGAGGCCGCGCGCGACGCCGTGACTTGCCCGCCGGGGTCCGACTTCCACCTGCGCCTCGCCCTCCTCGCCCGCGCCGCCGAGCTCCGCTTCGATCCCGACGCCTGCGACCGCCTCGGCATCCACGCCCAGGGCGCCCGCGAGGCCGAGCGCGCCGCCCAGCAGTTCCTCCGCATCGCCCGCGGGCAGGGGCTGCCCACCGAGACGCCGCCGGCCGACCCCGACGCCGTCCGCCGCTGCCTCCTCCTCGGCCATTCCGACCGCATCGCCGTCCGCCTCGACGCCGGCACCCTCCGCTGCGCCGTCGCCCACGGCCGCAAGGGCGAGCTGCGCCGCGAGACCTGCGTCCGCGACGCCCGCCTCCTCGTCGCCGCCGAGATGGAGGAGGTGCAGGTGCGCGGCCAGGTCGTCACCCTCCTCGCCCTCGCCACCGCGGTCGAGGAGGCCTGGCTCCGCGACCTCTTCCCCGGCGACTTCCACGAGGTCGCCGCGCCCCGCTACGACCCGGCCCTCCGCCGCGTCGTCACCCGCGTCGAGCGCCGCTTCCGCGACCTCGTCCTCGAGTCCAGGGAGCGCGACGACGCGCCCTCCGACGAGGCCAGCCGCCTCCTCGCCGCCGAGGTCGTCGCCGGCCGCCTCGCCCTCGACCGGTGGGACGCCGCCGTCGACGCCTGGATCGCCCGCGCCAACTTCCTCGCCCGCCACGCCCCCGAGCTCGCCATCCCGACCTTCGACGACGCCGCCCGCCGCCTCGTCATCGAGGAGGTCTGCGCCGGCGCCACCTCGCACCGCGACATCCGCGACCGCCCCGTCATGCCCAGCGTCCGCGGCTGGCTCACCCATGAGCAGGCCCTCGCCCTCGACTCCCAGTGCCCCGAGCGCCTCGAGCTCCCCCGCAGGAAGCACCCCGCCCGCATCACCTACAACCCCGACGGCACCGCCGAGATCGAGGCCACCGTCCAGGAACTCTACGACGTCCCCGGCTCCCGCCTCCGCGTCTGCGGCGGACGCGTCCCCCTTGTCGTCTGCATCCAGTCCCCCGCCCGCCGCACCGTCCAGAGGACCACCGACCTCGACGCCTTCTGGAAAGGCTCCTACGAGCAGGTCCGCAAGGACCTCCGCGGCCGCTATCCCCGGCACGAGTGGCGCTAGCCGCCGCAACCCGGGACCTTGCCCGCTGTCTCATGCGGATGGACCGAAAGGAATTCCTCACCCTCTCCGGCGCCCTCGCCCTCGCCGCCGCCGTCGGCGCCCAGGTCGCCCCGCCCGCCCCCAAGCCCCTCCGCAAGAAGGGGCTGTGCCTCGTCGCGAAAAAGGACGGCAAGTGGCTTCCGTCCGTCCAGCGCCTCAAGCCCCGCTGGATCTACACCTGGGGCGCCGAGCGACCCGAGCTGCTGCCCAAGGAAATCGATTTCACCCCGATGGTCTGGGGCTACTGGGGCCAGGACGCCCAGATCGCCGCCGCCGCCGCCCAGGCCAAGGCCCAGGGCATCGGCACCCTCCTCGGCTTCAACGAGCCCGACCAGCACGACCAGTCCAACCTCAGCGTCGAGCGCGTGCTCGACGTCTGGCCCGTCCTCATGCGCACCGGCCTCCGCCTCGGCTCCCCCGGCTGCGTCCATCCCGACCGCGATTGGATGAAGGCCTTCATGAGGGGCGTCGAGGAGCGCAGGCTCCGCGTCGACTTCATCTGCATGCACTCCTACGGCGGACCCGACCCCGACGGCCTCGTCGGCCGCGTCCGCAACGTCTCCGGGATGTTCGGCAACCGCCCCGTCTGGATCACCGAGTACGCCGTCGGCGACTGGAACGCCAAGGCCGCCGAGCAGAACCGGTTCAAGCCGGCCCAGGTCGCCGACTTCATGCGCAAGGTCTTCCCCAAGCTCGAGGCGCTCGAGTGCCTCGAGCGCCACGCCTGGTTCCCCTCCTCGCCCACCTCCGCTCCCCTCGGCACCAGCGCCCTGACCAAGGCCGACGGCTCCCTGACCGAGCTTGGCCAGCTCTACGCCTCGCTCTGACTTGGCCGATCCCCGCCAGCCCTGGACCGAGGTTCCGGTGCACGTCCTCGACTTCGAGGGCGGCCCCCGCACCGGCGTCGTCGAGTTCGGCGCCGTCACCCTCCTCGGCGGCCGCGTCGTCAGCCTCCTCACCGGCCGATGCGCCCCCCGCGCCGGCATCCCCGCCGAGGAAACCCGCTGCCACGGGCTGGCCGAGTCCGACCTGCGCGGCGAGCGGCCCTTCGAGTCCCGCTGGCAGGACTTCCTGTCCCTCCGCGCCAGCGGCCTCCTCGCCGCGCACCAAGCCTCCGTCGAGGCCCGCCTCCTCGCCGCCACCTGGCCCCACCCCTCCGCCGTGCCCGCCGTCGCCGAGACCGCCGAGGCCCGCGCCGAGTGGGGCCCATGGATCGACACCCTCGCGCTCGCCCGGCTCCGCCGACCCGGCCTCGTCGATTACTCGCTCGAGCCCCTCGTCGAGCGCCTCGGCCTCGCGCCGCGCCTCGCCGCCGAGGCCGAGCGCCTCTGCCCTCCGGGCCGCCGCCGCTACCACGCCGCCGGTTTCGACGCCCTCGCCGCCGCCCTCGTCCTCCTCGCCCTCGCTCCCTCCGCCTCCGACCGCCTCGGCCGCCTTCTCGCCGACTCCGCCGCCGCCGGCACCGACGCCTCCCTCGGCCAGGGCGAGCTTCCGCTCTGAGGTTTTTCCTTCCCCCGGTTCCCGCCGCAGGGTTGGATGCCCCATGGCTTCCGCGACCTCCCGACCTCCCATCCGCGTCGCCGTCACCGGCGCCGCCGGCAACATCGGCTACGCCGCCATCTTCCGCCTGGCCTCCGGCGCCGTCTTCGGGCCCGACCAGCCCGTCGCCCTCAACCTCATCGAGGTCGGGCCCGGCCTCGACGCCCTCAAGGGCGTCGTCATGGAGCTCGAGGACGCCGCCTTCCCGCTCCTCGCCGACGTCGTCGCCACCGGCGACCTCGACGCCGGCTTCAGGGACGCCGACTGGTGCCTCCTCATCGGCGCCGTCCCCCGCAAGGCCGGCATGGAGCGCAAGGACCTCCTCGGCATCAACGGCAGGATCTTCGTCGGCCAGGGCGAGGCCATCGGCCGCAGCGCCAAGCCCGGCGTCCGCGTCCTCGTCGTCGGCAATCCCTGCAACACCAACGCCCTCATCGCGCTCCGCGCCGGCAAGCTCCGCCCCGAGAACGTCTTCGCCATGACCCGGCTCGACGAGAACCGCGCCAAGGCCATGCTCGCCGCCAAGGCCGGCGTCCACGTCTCCGCCGTCCGCCGCGTCGGCATCTGGGGCAACCACTCCTCCACCCAGTTCCCCGCCTTCGCCCACGCCACCCTCGGCGGCCGCCCCGCCACCGCCGCCATCCCCGACCATGCCTGGCTGCGCGACACCTTCGTGCCCGCCGTCCAGCAGCGCGGCGCCGCCGTCATCAAGGCCCGGGGCGCCTCCTCCGCCGCCTCCGCCGCCAACGCCGCGCTCGACACCCTGCGCAGCCTCCACTTCCCCACCCCCGAGGGCGACTGGCACTCCGTCGCCGTCCTCTCCAAGGGCGACTACGGCGTGAAGCCCGGCATCCTCTTCGGCTACCCCGTCCGCACCAAGGCCGACGGCTCCTGGGAGATCGTCCAAGGGCTCGAGCTCGACGCCTTCGCCCGCGAGAAGGTCGCCCTCACCGAGCAGGAGCTGCTCGAGGAGCGCGCCACCGCCGCCGAGGCGCTCGGCGTCGCCCTCTGAGGTCGCCCTCGCCGGCGTCCTTAGCGCTCGCCCAGCCGCACGAGCGTCACGTCCGCCGGCCTCGCCGGGCCGAGCGTCGCGCCCCCTCCCGCCGCCGCCTGGAACAGCGCGGGCTCGCCGCCCGCGTCCGGCCCCTCGCCCCGCGCCGCCCGGATCCGCAGCAGCGCGACCTGGTCGAGAATCAGCGGGTTGGCGCTGCCCAGCAGCGTGCGCTCCGAGCGCATCCAGCCAGCGTCGAAGGCGGGACCTCCCCGGATCTGGAAGCGCTCGAGGGACATCAGCGTGATCGCGCGGCGGGCGTCGACCGCCGGCCAAGCCGCCATCTCGATCGCCGCCATCGCCGCGTTGCGCGGGTTGCCCGCGAAGCGAGCCGTGTTCGTCGCGTTGCCCAGCGAGGCGCAGGCCACCGCCCCATGCACGCCCAGGTCGGCCGAGTCCGTCGCCACCGGCAGGTGCACCCAGAAGTCGAACTCCTCCGCCAGCGGTCGGGGCAGCAGGCTGCGCCGCGGGCTGTGCCATCCCGGCAGCTCGGCCCCGGGCGCGGGCGGCACCGGGTTCTCGTAGGCGTAGCGGTCGTCCGCCGCCCAGGCCTGGCATTCCAGGTCCCAGGCCCTCACGGGCAGCTCGCCGAGTCGCGCGGGCTCAAGCGGGTTCAGCGGGAGGAAACCCGCGCGCCGCATCCGCCGGCTGTCGCCGTCGCAGACCACCACGCTGCCGGGGGCGAAGCCGCGCCGCGTCAGGGCCGCCGCCGTCGCGCCGACCAGGTTGCGCGGGGTCGACATCCCCGGGCCGGGCGCCGTTGAGACCTTCAGCGCGCACCGCCCGCGCTCCCCCGGCGCGAGCCGCCGCCCGGTCCGCAGCTCGAACTCCGCCAGGGTCGCCTCCACCGCCCGCCCGTAGGCCGCCTCGCCGAAGTCCTCGAGCCGGGTCTCCAGCAGGAGCCGCCGGGGCTCCGTCGCGCCCAGTCCGGCTAGGGCGATCAGCAGGGCCGGAAGGGCGATTCTCATGTCCTCCACCCTAGGCGCCCCGGCCTCTCTCGCAAGCGGCGGATGAATGGGGTTTGCCCGTGGCCGTCCCGGCGCCAAAGTCGCCCCATGGCCGACCGCTCCGACCCCAGCCGCCGCGTGCTGGGACTCATCTTCCTCACGGTGTTCATGGACATCGTGGGCTTCGCGATCGTCATCCCCATGTTCCCGAGCCTGCTCGAGCATTACCTCCGCACCGAGGGCGCCGCGGGCAGCCTCGTCGCCGCCATGGTCGACGCCGCCCGCTGGCTGGCCGGCGGCGAGCCCCGCCCCGCCCTCGTCGCCGTCCTTTTCGGCGGCGTGCTCAGCACCCTTTTCTCCACCCTCCAGTTCATCTTCTCGCCGATCTGGGGCGGCCTTTCCGACCGCATCGGCCGCCGTCCCGTCCTGCTCGGGACCCTCGCGGGCAACGCCCTCTCCTACGCGCTCTGGGCCGTCGCCGGCGAGTTCTGGGTCTTCGTCGCCTCCCGCCTCCTCTGCGGCATGTCCGCCGGCAACATCGCCGTCGCCTCCGCCGCCGCCGCCGACGTGACCGACCGCGCCAACCGCACCAAGGGCATGGCCGTGGTCGGCGTCGCCATCGGCCTCGGCTTCCTTGTCGGTCCCGTGCTCGGCGGCCTCGCCTCCCTCTGGGTGCTTCCCCACCTGCCCGCTCCCGGACCCCTCGGCCTCAACCCTTTCTCCGGCGCGGCCATCGTCTCGGCCTCCCTCGCCGCCCTCAACCTCCTCCTGGTCTGGCGCCTATTCCCGGAGACCCTCCGGGTCGCCGACCGAGCCGCCGAGGCCCGTCCCACCTTCTTCGCCCTCGCCCGCGTGGGCGATGGCGGCGTGCGTCGCGCCTCCCTCGCCAATCTCCTCTACCAGGTCGCCTTCACCGGCATGGAGACCACGGTGGTCTTCCTCACCGCGGCCCTTTTCCTCTTCACCCCCGCCGACAACGCCTGGCTCTTCCTCACCAACGGCCTTTGCCTCATCCTCGCCCAGGGCCTGGCGGGCAGGTTCCTCGGGCGCCGCATCGGCGAGCGCGCCGTCGCGCGCATCGGCTTCGCCACCGGAGCCGTCGCCCTCGCCGCCATCGCCCTCATTCCCTATCCCGCTCCCGGTTCTCCCGCCCTCTCCCACCTGGTCGTGCCGTTCTTCGCCGCCACCGGTCTCCTCGCCTTCTCCACCGGCCTCATTCTCCCCAGCCTCTCGTCCCTCGTCTCGCTCTACTCCCACCCCGACGAGCAGGGCCGCAATCTCGGCATCCTCCGCTCCGCCGGCGCGCTCGCCCGCATCTTCGGCCCGATGACCGCGGCCTACGCCTTCTTCCACACCGGCACCCACCAATGGGTCTACCTGGCCGGCGCCCTCCTGCTCCTGCCCGGTTTCTGGATGGTCGGCCGGCTCCCCGCCCCCGCCGCCTCAGCCAACAGCTAGGGCTGAACCCAGCTCGCGCCCTCGGCGGAGGGTCGACATCAGGGAGACGCCGCCCCGGAAGCAGCCGACAAAGGACAGTCCCGGCAGCGCGGCCTCCGCCTCCGCCATCGCGGCCAGGAAGCGCCCGTGCGCGTGGGTGTACTGCGGGATGGCGCGCGGCCATCGCGCGATCCACTGGCGCTCCGGCGCGCCCCGCGCGCCCACCAGCGCCCCCAGTTCCCTGTCCACCAGCGCTCGCAGCGCCGCGTCGTCCAGCCTCGCCAGCGCGGGAGCCCGCGCCCCGCCGATGAACGTCGCCAGCAGCGCCTTGCCCTCCGGGCAGAACGACGGGAAGACCGAGCCCGGGAAAAGCACCCCGAGCACCTCCCGACCCTCCGCCCTCGGAACCAGCAGGCCGAACCCGTCGAGCGCATGGCCCACCTGCGATCGGTCATAGCCCCTGACCACCAGGGCCACCGGCGGCGCCTCCACCAGCTCCGCCTCGCGGAGCAGGTTGCCCAACGGGGCCTCGATCGGCAGGGCGGCCCATTGCCAGGGCGGCGCCGTCACCACCAGCTGCCGGGCCCGTCCCCCGCCGACCGTGCCATCGGCCTCGCGCCAGGCGACATCCCAGCCGCGCGCGGCCGGGCGCAGCACCGAGGCCTGCGCGCCCAGCCTCAGCGCCCCCGCGGGCAGCCGCGCGGCCATCGCGTCCGTCAGCCGTTGCAGCCCGCCCGGGAAACTCACGATCCGTCGCGCCGGCCCCTTGCGCCGCGCCAAGCCCAGGAAGAGCGAGCGGTGCTCCGCCTCCATCCGGGTCAGCGAGGGCAGGGCGTGCTCCGCCACAAGCCGCCCGGGGTCGCCGGCGAAGATTCCCGAGACCATCGGATCGACCAGGCGTTCGGCCGCCTCCGCGCCCAGCCGCCGCTCGGCGAACGCGCGCAGCGTCTCGCCCGGGCCGCCGCCGCGCGGCCGCAGCACCTCCGACAGCAGCCGCAGCTTGCCGCCGAGGCTCAGCAGATCCGATCCGAGGAGGGAGAGCGGCGAGGGCGTGACGCCGTGCAACCGCCCACCCCATGCGATATGGCGACGGGCGGAGGCGATGTCGGCCTCCAGGATTTCCGCGCCGAGGCCGAGATGGCCGAGCAGCCGCGCGTCCTCCTCCGTCTCCAGCTGCAGCGTGTTCGGCCCCAGCTCGACCGTCCAGCCGTCCTCCGCGACCGACCTCACGGCTCCTCCGCAACGGCCCGCGGGCTCGATCACCGCGACCTTTCCCCCGCGCTCCGCGAGGGCCGACGCCGCGGCGAGGCCCGCCGGGCCGGCTCCGAGCACAAGGGCGTCGAGTTCCATGCGGAAGGTCCCTTTCAGTTCAGCCCGGAACTTCGCGTTTGGCAATCCCGCCCGCTCCCTCCATCCCCTCCCCATGCGCATTCCCCCGTCCCTCGTGGCCCTCCTCGTCGCCGCCGCGCTGTCCGCCCAGGGCGTGCCGCCGGCCAAGCCCGCGCCGCCCACCCAGGACAACGGCGCCCCCCTCGAGCCGGTCTGGAAGTTCGAGGCCGACCTCGATGTCAACGGGCGGTCCGGCAATGTCAGCGCCTCCGGCTTCGCCGCCGGCGTCCGCGCCGCCCGCGAGCACGCCAACGTCTCCCGCACCACCCTCTCCCTCCGCGGCAAGAACGCCACCCAGGAGGACGCGTCGGGGGCCGATGTCACCTCGGCCGACGAGCTCCGCGGCCAGGCCGCCCATGAGCGCTCCCTCGCCGAGGCGTCCTTCTGGTACGTCCGCGCCGACGCCGGCTACGACAACGTCCGCAACCTCGACCTCATCGCCCTCGGCTCCGCCGGCCTCGGCCGCCGTTTCCTCAAGGATGACCGCGGCTCGCTCGATCTCCGCGCCGGCCTCGGCTACCGCCGCGAGGAGGGCGCGACCGGCGTCGCGGATGTCAGCGCCGCCGCGCTCGACGCCGGCCTCAACCTCGGGCGCGACCTCGGCTGGGGCCGGCTTCGCATCCAGATCGACCTCGTGCCTTCCCTCGAGGACCTCGCCGACCTGAGCCTGCGCCACGAGGCCTCCCTCGAGCTGCTCGGCAAGGCCAGCCCCCTCTCCCTGAGCCTCGGGCTTCTCCAGGATTACCGCTCCGAGGCTCCCGTCGGCGAGGAGAAGCTTCAGAACACCTATTTCGTCCGCCTGGTCTACCGCTGGGACTGACGCCCAATCCCTTCCCCCGCCATGCTCAGCGAGTTCAGGAAGTTCATCCTCCGCGGCAATGTCCTCGACCTTGCCGTCGCCGTCATCGTCGGCGCCGCCTTCGGCGCCATCGTCACCTCCCTCATCACCGACCTCGTCACGCCCCTCCTCCTCCAGCCCGCCATGGAGGTCCTCGGCGTCGCCGAGCTCGAGAAGGTCCAGTGGCGCGGCATCAAGTACGGCAAGTTCCTCGCCTCCGTCATCACCTTCCTCGCCACCGCCTTCATCGTTTTCCTCCTGATCCAAGCCGCCCGCCGGCTCAAGGCCACCGAGGAGGCCAAACCTACCCCTCCCTCCCAGCCATCACGCCAGGAACAACTCCTCGAGGAAATCCGCGATCTGCTTCGGAAGCGCTAGTTCGAAATTGACCAAAAAACGACAACCAGCAGACAGCTTTGATTTTTTTTAATCAAAATCCCCCATTTTGCATTTTTTAGTCCAATTTAAGCACCTACCCCACCCCTTGGCACGGCGGGTGCTCATTATTGGCACATTCTTACCACAACCATGAGCGCTCATCCCTCCCGCATCCACGCGATCGCCTCGATCGCCGCCCAGCCCCGTCTCGCGGGCACCTTCGACTTCCGGTCGGAGAAGCTCGACCTCATCTACGGCCAAAACGTCTTCTCCCTCGACAAGATGGAGAAGCGCCTGCCCAAGGGCGTCTTCAAGTCCCTCAAGAACGCCATCGAGAACGGCGCCAAGATCGACAACAGCGCGGCCGACATCGTCGCCGCCGCCATGAAGGACTGGGCCCTCGAGCGCGGCGCCACCCACTACGCCCACGTCTTCTATCCCCTGACCGGCTCGACCGCCGAGAAGCACGACACCTTCTTCGAGCCCTCCGGTTCCGGCACCCTCGCCCAGTTCTCCGGCAAGGCCCTCATCCAGGCCGAGCCCGACGCCTCGTCCTTCCCCAACGGCGGCCTGCGCGCCACCTTCGAGGCCCGCGGCTACACCGCGTGGGACGTCACCTCGCCCGCCTACATCTTCGACACCGAGAACGGCTCCACCCTCTGCATCCCCACCGCCTTCGTCTCCTGGACCGGCGAGGCCCTCGACAAGAAGACCCCGCTCCTCCGCTCGATGGCCGCGCTCAACCGCGCCGCGCGCCGCCTGCTCAAGCTCTTCGGCCACGAGGAGCCCGGCTACATCGCCGCCACCGCCGGCCCCGAGCAGGAGTACTTCCTCATCGATTCCCGCCTCTACCACCTCCGCCCCGACCTCTACACCTGCGGCCGCTCCCTCTTCGGCGCCCGGCCGGCCAAGGGCCAGGAGTTCGAGGACCAGTACTTCGGCACCATCCCCGCCCGCGTCCTCGCCTGCATGATGGAGGCCGAGCTGGAGTGCTTCAAGCTGGGGATCCCCATCAAGACCCGCCACAACGAGGTCGCGCCCGCCCAGTTCGAGGTCGCCCCGATCTACGAGACCGCCAACGTCGCCCACGACCACCAGATGCTCACCATGACGGTGCTGAAGAGCGTCGCGGCCAAGCACGGGTTCGTCTGCCTCCTCGCCGAGAAGCCCTTCGCCGGCGTCAACGGATCGGGCAAGCACGTCAACTGGTCGCTCGGCGGCGCCAAGGTCGGCAACCTCCTCGAGCCCGGCTCCAACCCCCACGACAACTCCCAGTTCATCGCCTTCACCACCGCCGTCATCCGCGCGGTCGACCTCCACCAGGGCCTGCTCCGCGCCACCGTCGCCTCGGCCGGCAACGACCACCGCCTCGGCGCCAACGAGGCCCCGCCCGCCATCATCTCGATCTACCTCGGCGACATGCTCGCCGACGTCTTCGAGCAGCTGCGCAAGAGCGGCAGTGCCAAGACGTCGAAGTCCGGCGGCACCATGCAGCTCGGCGTCGACTCCCTCCCCGTCCTGCCCAAGGACGCCGGCGACCGCAACCGCACCAGCCCGTTCGCCTTCACCGGCAACAAGTTCGAGTTCCGCGCTGTCGGCTCCTCGTTCTCCATCGCCGGCCCGCTCGTCGCGCTCAACACCATCGTCTCCGACTCCATCGAGTTCATGTGCGACCGGCTCGAGGCCGCGGCCAAGGGCCGGAAGGGCGACTTCAACGCCGCCCTCGCCAGCGTGGTCAAGGAGGTCCTCGAGAAGCACCACCGCATCATCTTCAACGGCAACGGCTACTCCGAGGCCTGGCACAAGGAGGCGGGCAAGCGCGGCCTGAAGAACCTGCGCACCACCCCCGACGCGCTCCCCGAGATCGCCGCCGCCTCCACCGTCGAGGTCTTCGAGCGCCAGGGCGTGCTCTCCCGCCGCGAGCTCGAGTCCCGCGAGGAGATCTACACCCACTCCTACGTGCTCAGCGTCGGCACCGAGTCCAAGCTCACCCTCGAGATCGGCCGCACCGTCATCCTCCCCGCGGCCTACGCGCACGCCCGCGACCTCGCCGCCTCGCAGGACGCCCTCAAGGCCGCCGGCGGCAAGTCCGCCGCCAAGGCCCTCAAGGTCGTGGCCAAGCTGACCGACGAGCTCGCCGACGCCCTCGACGCCCTCGAGAAGCTGCGCGACCAGGCCATGCCCGACACCCACGTCGCCGCCCGCCACGCCGTGACCAAGGTGCTGCCCGCCATGCTGCGCGTCCGCGCCGCCGCCGACAGCCTCGAGGAGATCGTGGCCGACGCCCACTGGCCCCTGCCCACCTACCAGGAGCTGCTCTTCCTCCGCTGAGCGCCACCCGGTCCGCCCAGGGGCCGCCCGCAAGGGCGGCCCTTTTGTTTCCCCCGTCCCGGGCCCGACCGACAAAAAACCCGGCCGGGCGGCCGGGTTCCTCGGTGAGGGGCCGTCAGGCCCGCCTCACTTGTTCTCCCACTTCTTGCGGAGGTAGGCGTTGAAGTCCTTCACCTTGCGCTTGCGGCGGCGGCGGGTGGTGGGCTTCTCGTAGCCGCGCTTGGCGCGGGCGTCCTTGATGATGTTCTCGCGGTCGACCTTCTTCTTCAGCCGGCGGAGGGCCTTGTCGACGGCCTCTCCCTTGCGAATCTTGATTTCAACAGCCATGGGTGTGAGGGGCGAGGGAAAGGGCAGGGTGGGGGCGGGGTCAACCCCGAAACCGAGGGGTCGCCGACCGCCCGGTCCGGACACTCGGCGCTTGCCGCCACTCCGGGCGGGGACAAGTCTGACCCTCACCCCGCCGATGTATCTCAAGGAAATCGTCGCCCACGGCTTCAAGAGCTTCGCCGACCGCACCCGCATCGGGCTCGGCCCGGGGATGACCGCCGTGGTCGGGCCCAACGGCTGCGGGAAATCCAACATCGTCGACGCCATCCGCTGGGTCCTCGGCGAGCAGAGCGCCAAGTCGCTCCGCGGCGCCTCCATGCAGGACGTCATCTTCGCCGGCACCGACACCCGCAAGGCCCTCCCGATCTGCGAGGTCGAGCTCACCTTCGCCGACTGCGAGAAGGAGCTCGGCACCCAGTTCGCCGAGGTCGCCGTCATGCGCCGCCTCCACCGCGAGGGCGCCAGCGACTACTTCCTCAACGGCAAGCCCTGCCGCCTGAAGGACATCCAGCGCCTCTTCATGGACACCGGCGTCGGCCGGATGTCCTACTCCTTCATGGTGCAGGGGCAGATCGACCAGATCCTCTCCGCCAACCCCGCCGAGCGCCGCTACCTCTTCGAGGAGGCCGCCGGCATCACGCGCTACAAGGCGCAGCGCAAGGAGGCCCTCGCCAAGCTCGCGCTCGTCGAGCAGAACCTCGCCCGCGCCACCGACGTCGTCGAGGAGGTCGCCCGCCAGATCGCCTCCCTCAAGCGCCAGGCCGCCAAGGCCCTCCGCTACCGCCGCCTCCGCCACCGCCTCGCCCACCTCGACCTCGCCTGGCAGGGCCACCAGTGGTCCGAGCGTCGCGCCCGCCTCATCGAGCTCGAGTCGGGCGTCGCCGCCGCCCGCGACGAGGCCTCGTCCCTCGGCGCCGCCCTTGCCGGCCGCGAGGCCGCCCTCGCCGAGGCCAAGGCCGCGCGCGCCGAGGCCGCCGAGCGCATCCAGGCCGCCCAGCAGGCCCTCTACGAGCTCCGCGCCGCGCGCGACGCCGCCGAGGGCGAGGGCCGCACCGCCGCCCTCCGCGCCGACGACCTCCTCGCCCGCGCCGCCGAGGTCCGCCGCGAGGCCGCCGGCGCCTCCGCCGAGCTCGCCGAGCTCGACGCCCGCCTCTCCGGCGGCGCCGCCGAGAAGGACGCCCGCGCCGGCGAGGTCTCCCAGGCCGACACCGCCTTCCGCGAGCGCATGGACCAGGCCGAGGAGGCCGCCCGCCGACTCGCCGCCGCCGAGTCCGCCCTCCGCCAGCACCGCCAGGACCTCCTCATGGCCGAGGGCGAGATCACCCGCCACCGGGCCGACGTCACCAACCTCGAGGTCGACCTCCGCAGCTTCCAGGCCCGCCGCTCCGCCCTCGCCGACGCCCTCTACCAGGCCCGAGACGAGCGCGCCGCCGCCGAGCGCCGCGCCGCCGACGGCGCCACCGTCGTCTCCCGCCTCCACGCCGAGTCCGAGGCCGCCCGCGCCGCCGAGCAGGGCGCCGAGGACCGCGGCCGGGCGCTCGTCGCCGAGTTCCGCGCCCTCCAGCAGTCCATCGCCGAGCAGGACCGCGCCGTCGCCAAGCTCTCCGCCCACCTCGCCCTCCTCGAGCAGATGCAGGGGCGCCTCGAGGGCTTCTCCGACGGCGCCAAGGCCATCCTCCGCGGCGAGCTCGCCGACGCCGTCCCCGCCGGCAAGGCCGCCGCCCTCTCCGCCCTCGTCGAGATCGCCGACACCGCCCTCGCCCCCGCCCTCGAGTCCCTCCTCGGCGCCGCCAGCGAGGCCGTCGCGCTCGACAGCGCCGACTTCGTCCCCGGCCTCGTCGGCCGCCTCGCCGAGCGCGACCTCGGCCGCGCCGTCTTCCACGTCCCCGCCCCCGCCCCCGCCCGCCCCGCCGGCCTCCCCGCCTGGCTCACCCCCGCCGCCGACGCCGTCCGCCCCCGCCTCGCGGCCGCCGAGCCCCTCGTGCGCAGCCTCTTCGCCGGCTGCCACCTCTGCCCCTCGCTCCCCGACTTCCTCGCCTGGTGGCGCGCCAACCCGGGCTTCGAGTTCCTCCTCGTCGCCACCCCCGCGGGCGATTTGGTCGACCGGCGCGGCCTCGTCTACGCCGGCCGCCGCGTCTCCCCCGACGAGGCGGCGCGCGGCGTCTTCTCCCGCGAGGCCGAGATCCGCGAGGGCAAGGCCCGACTCCACGCCGAGAACGACCGCCTGACCGCCCTCAACGAGCGCGCCATGGCCCTCCAGGCGGAGATCGACGCCAACGAGGCCGACCGCGCGGCCCGCCGCGAGGCTTTCCAGGTCGCCACCCGCGAGCACTCCGTCGCCGCCGCCGACGAGCGGGCCGCGCGCGCCGCGCTCGCCGCCGCCGACGAGCGCATCGCCCGCGACCAGCGCCAGCACGAGGAGCTCGAGGCCTCGCAGGCCGACGCCACCACCCGGCTCGACCGCGCCAAGGGCGCCCTCGCCGCCAAGGAGCACGCCATCGAGGACCACCGCCGCGGCATCGCCGGCGGCGAGGCCGCCGTTGAGTCCCGCCGAGCCGAGGCCGAGTCCGCCCGCCAGGCCCTCGGCGAGTTCCGCCTCGGGCTGGCCGAGCGCCGCCAGCTCCTCGAGCTCGCCGACCGCGCCGTCGCCGAGCTCCAGCAGCGCCGCCGCGAGACCCTCGCCCGCCAGGAGTCCCGCCAGCGCGAGGCCGCCTCGGCCGACGAGCAGGTCGCCGCCCTCCGCTCGGCCGCCGACGAGTGCGGGCGCCGGGCCGCCGACGCCGGCGCGCGCGCCGACGCCGCCGCGGCCGCCCTCGAGGCCGGGCGGGCCGCCCAGGCCGCGCGCGAGCAGGCCCTCGACGCGGAGGAGCAGGCCCTTTCCGGCGAGCGCGAGCGCCGCCGCGAGGCCGAGGCGCGCCTCGCGTCCCTCAGCGTCGCCCTCGCCGAGGTCACCTCCCAGTGCGGCTTCATCGCCGAGAAGGTCCTCGCCGAGCACCAGCTCGACGTCGCCACGGTCGACTGGCGCCGCCAGCTCTGGCTCGCCGACGAGCCCTTCGAGCCCTCCGCCGGCCTCGGCGAGCTCGAGGACGACGAGGAGGGCGCCCCCGCCGAGACCCCGGCCCCCCGCGCCGCCCGCGGCGAGCCCTCGGCCGACGACCTCGCCGCCCTCGACGCCGCCGACTGGCCCCCGCTCGTCCGCGAGATCTCCGCCCTCCGCGAGCGCCTCGCCGGCATGGGCGCCGTCAACCTCGTGGCCGTCGAGGAGTACGCCTCCCTCCGCCAGCGCCACGACTTCCTCAAGGCCCAGGGCGACGACCTCTGGAAGTCCAAGGAGGAGCTGGTCAAGGCCATCGACGAGATCAACGCCACCTCCCTCCAGCTCTTCACCGACACCTTCGAGCAGGTCCGGCGCAACTTCGCCTTCACCTTCGAGCGCCTCTTCAGCGGCGGCCGGGCCGACCTCCACCTCGTCCAGGCCGAGGACGTGCTCGACAGCGGCATCGAGATCATCGCCCAGCCCCCCGGCACCAAGCTCCGCGGCATCTCGCTGCTCTCCGGCGGCCAGCGCACCATGACCGCCGTCGCCCTCCTGTTCGCCATCTACATGGTCAAGCCCTCGCCGTTCTGCGTGCTCGACGAGCTCGACGCGCCGCTCGACGACGTCAACGTCAGCCGCTTCACCGACATCGTCCGCGAGTTCACCCGGCACTCCCAGTTCCTCGTCATCACCCACAAGAAGGGCACCGTCGCCGCCGCCGACGCCATCTTCGGCGTGACCATGCAGGAGAAGGGCGTCACCCGGGTCTACTCGATGCGCTTCAACCGCGAGCGCAACGAGGCCGAGGCCGCCCCCGCCGCGCGCTGACCCCGCTTGCCTTCCCGCCGGGGCGGGGTAGGGTGTCCGTCCCCGCCATGACCCGCCTCGCCCTGCTCCTGGTCGCCGCCGTCGCGGCGGCCCAGAAGGCGCCCCTCGTCACCGACCCGCGCCCCCTCGACCGCTCCCGTCCCGGGGCGAGCCACGCCGACATGCTCGCCCGCGTCACCCCCGCCGTGGTCAGCGTCCGCCTCGCCCTCGAGGTCGCCGAGGCCGACCTCCGCCGCGTCCCCGTGCCCAACCCCCGGCTCGTCCGCCGCGACCCCGCCACGGGCAAGTTCCTCGTCCCCGTCACCCTCGGCTCCGGCGTCGTCGTCCACCCCTCCGGCGTCATCATCACCAACAACCACGTCGTCACCGCCCAGGGCCAGGTCATCTCCCGCGTCGCCATGGTCCAGTTCGCCGACGGGCGCGACCTCCGCGGCACCCTCGTCGGCGCCGACAGCCGGACCGACATCGCCGTGATCAAGGTCGACGCCAAGGACCTACCCCACGTCCGCTTCGCCGACAGCGACCAGCTCCGCGTCGGCGACGTCGTCTTCGCCATCGGCAACCCGCTCGACGTCGGCCTCAGCGTCTCCGAGGGCATCGTCTCCGGCCTCGGCCGCAACAACCTCAGCCTCCGCGGCGGGCCCGACTACCAGGACTTCATCCAGACCAGCGCCCCCATCAACCCGGGCAACTCCGGCGGCGCGCTGGTCGACGCCGAGGGCCGCCTTGTCGGCATCAACACCGCCGTCCGCGCCGACGGCGCCGGCATCGGCTACGCCGTCGCCGGCAACCTCGCCCGCTTCATCGCCGAGTCCCTCGTCGAGCGCGGCGCCGTCGTCCGCGGCTACGTCGGCGCCGTCGGCGAGGACGTCCCCTTCGCCGACGCCGTGCGCCTCGGCGCCTCCCGCGGCCAGGCCGCCCGCATCACCCAGGTCAGCCCCGCCTCCCCCGCCGAGCGCGGCGGCTTCCGCGAGGGCGACCTCGTCACCGCCGTCAACGGCTTCCCCATCGCCGGCTGGAGCGAGCTCCGCCTCGTCATCTCCGGGCTCCGCCCGGGCACCCGCGCCGACTTCTCCGTCCTCCGCGACGGCAAGCCCCTCCGCCTCAGCGTCCCCATCGAGGAGCGCCCCAAGGGCTACTGACCCATGCCCGCCCGCCTGCTCACCCTCGCCAGCGGGCGAGTCCCCCTCGGCCCCAGGTTGCTCGCCTGGACCGCCCTCGCGCTCCTCCTCGCCGCCTGGGTCGTTCTGGACCCCGGCCACCGCGCCACCCCGCGCCTGCTCCCCGCCCCGCCCGAGACCTTCCTCCTGCCTCCCCGGTCCCCATGGGTCGAGCGCGCCGAGCTCGGCGACCCCTCCGGCCTCTTCCTCCGCGCCCCCTCGCTCGTCGCCGACGTCCCCGTCACCGCCCAGCCCGAGGCCAATCCCTTCCTCGCCTACGGTCCTGATTTGCGCACCCAGCCCGGACAACCCCTCGCCGCCCTCCCGACAGCCAGCAAGGCAAGTCCCCCGCCCGCCCCAGCCCTCCTTCTCCAGCCCGAGGCCTACCCCCTGCGCACGCTGGGGCAAACCGCCAATTCCACCCCCCCCACTCCCAGGCGGCCCACTGGGGAGGTTTTTTCAGATTCTGGTGAAGTCTTGTTGAGGGTGGAGATTTCCGATGGTCCTCACCTTTTAAAAATTCATAAACTTATAAATAACAATGGCTTAAGTTTAAAAAGCCCCTCGGAGTTCCGAATGGGAATCGACGCTTTCGGCCTTCAGTCCAGGCCTTTTCTCACCCAGTCCTCGGGCGATTCCGGTCTCGATCAAGCCGCCCTCGAGTGGGCTGTTTCCCAGCCCTGGGCGAGCCGTCTCCCCCCAGGGTCTTACCGCCTTCGAGTCGGTCCTTGAGCCCCGGGGAAGACCCCTGTCAAATCCCCGTCAAAAATCCGCTTGACGGTGGCGCAGCCGGTCTTCATCAACCCCCTTCCTTTGCGCGGAGCGCCCCTGTAGCTCAGTTGGTAGAGCGCGTCCTTGGTAAGGACGAGGTCGGCGGTTCAAATCCGCTCGGGGGCTCCACCACTTTCACCACCACCACAAACCACCACCCTCCCACCCGCACCACCATGGCCAAAGAGAAGTTCAACCGCACCAAGCCCCACGTCAACGTCGGCACCATCGGTCACATCGACCATGGCAAGTCGACCACGACCGCGGCCATCGTCGCCGTCCAGGCGCGCAAGGGCCTCGCCCAGAACCGCTCCTACGCCGAGATCACCAAGGGCGGCACCGTCCGCGACGCCACCAAGACCGTGACCATCGCCGCCTCCCACGTCGAGTACGAGTCCAACAACCGCCACTACGCCCACGTCGACTGCCCGGGCCACGCCGACTTCGTCAAGAACATGATCACCGGCGCCGCGCAGATGGACGGCGCCATCCTCGTCGTCTCCGCCGCCGACGGCGTCATGCCCCAGACCCGCGAGCACATCCTGCTCGCCCGCCAGGTCGGCGTGCCCAAGATCGTCGTCTGGCTCAACAAGGTCGACCTCTCCGAGCCCGACCTCATCGACCTCGTCGAGATGGAGGTCCGCGACCTCCTCAACAAGTACCAGTACGACGGCGACAAGGCCAAGATTGTCCGCGGCTCCGCCACCGCCGCCCTCGAGGCCAAGCCCGAGGGTGAGCAGGCCATCCAGAACCTGCTCGACGCCCTCGACTCCGAGATCCCCGAGCCCAAGCGCGAGGTCGACAAGCCCTTCATGATGTCCGTCGAGGACGTCTTCTCCATCACCGGCCGCGGCACCGTCGTGACCGGCCGCATCGAGCGCGGCGTCATCAAGGTCGGCGAGGAAGTCGAGATCGTCGGCCTCCGCGACACCCAGAAGACCACCGTGACCGGCGTCGAGATGTTCCGCAAGGAGCTCGACCAGGGCCAGGCCGGCGACAACGTCGGCCTCCTCGTCCGCGGCATCGAGAAGGCCCAGGTCGAGCGCGGCCAGGTCCTCGCCAAGCCCGGCACGATCAAGCCCCACACCCAGGCCAAGGCCCAGATCTACGTCCTCAAGGCCGACGAGGGCGGCCGCCACACCTCGTTCACCAACAACTACCGCCCGCAGTTCTTCTTCGGCACCTGCGACGTCACCGGCACCGTCATCCTGCCCCAGGGCACCGAGATGGTGATGCCCGGCGACAACGTCACCATCACCATCGAGCTCGGCAAGGCCGTCGCGATGGAGAAGGGCCAGCGCTTCGCCCTCCGCGAGGGCGGCAAGACCATCGGCGCCGGCCAGATCCTCGACATCGTCAAGTGACCGCCGCCTGAAACCCACCTGCGGTGATGCCGCGGGGCCCGCGAGGGCCCTTGCGGCATCGTCGCTTCAACCAACCCACCCTTAGGACGGTAGCTCAATTGGCAGAGTAGCGGTCTCCAAAACCGTTGGTTGTGGGTTCGACTCCCACCCGTCCTGCCACCTCACCCAACCCTCCATGCTCCGCCTCCTCGGCAACCTCCGCGCCTTCTGGAACGAGACCCTCTCCGAGGTCTTCGTCAAGTCGTCGTGGCCGACGGGACGCGAGCTGGTCCACTCCACCCTCGTGGTCACCGCCCTCGTCGCCCTCGCCGGCGCCGTGGTCGTGCTCTGCGACCTCTCCCTCGCCGGCCTGGTGCAGTACGCCACCGGGCTCGTCCGCTGAGACCCCGACCATGTCCGAAGCCTCCCGCGCCCCCGTCTCCAGCCAGGCCCTCTGGTACACCCTCCAGACCTTCTCCAACAACGAGGCGAAGGTGAAGCGCGCCATCGAGCGCGCCATGGCCGCCGACGACGCCGTCCGCGGCGCCATCGAGCAGGTCCTGATGCCCGAGCGCACCGTCAAGGAGACCCGCAACCGCAAGGAGAAGCAGACCAAGGTGAAGCTCTACCCGAGCTACCTCTTCATCCGCGCCCGCCTCGGCACCGCCGACGGCGAGCTCGACGAGTACACCTGGAGCTTCCTCCGGCAGCTCGACGGCGTGATGGGCCTCATCGGCGGCGACAACCCCGTCGCCCTCAAGGAGGCCGAGATCCGCTCCATCCTCGAGCAGGTCGAGGAGAACGAGAACAAGGTCCTGCCCAAGGTCAGCTTCGCCGTCGGCGAGCGCGTCAAGATCACCGACGGGCCCATGATGAACCTCTCCGGCACCGTCGACAGCACCGACGCCGACCACGGCAAGCTCCAGGTCTCGGTCGACATCTTCGGACGCCCCACCCCCGTCGAGCTCGAGTTCTGGCAGGTCGAGCGCGACGACCGCTCCTGATTTCCCCTTCCTCCCAACCTTAAACCCGCACCAACATGGCCAAGAAAGTCGTCGGCGAGATCCGCCTCCAGCTCCCTGCCGGGGCTGCCAACCCCGCCCCTCCCGTCGGCCCCGCCCTCGGCGCCAAGGGCGTCAACATCATGGCGTTCTGCAAGGAGTTCAACGCCCGCACCAAGGACCAGGCCGGCCTCATCCTGCCCGTCATCATCTCCGTCTACCAGGACAAGTCCTTCACCTTCATCCTCAAGTCGCCCCCCGCCTCCGTCCTCCTCAAGAAGGCCGCGAAGATCGAGTCCGGCGCCGCCGTGCCCAACCGCGACAAGGTCGGCAAGGTCACCCGCAAGCAGGTCCTTGAGATCGTCGAGCTCAAGAAGAAGGACCTCAACGCCGTCAACCCCGAGCACGCCGCCCGCATGATCGAGGGCACCGCCCGCTCGATGGGCATCGAGATCGTCGGCTGACCCCCTTTCCACCCAACCCAA
>Ga0222712_10001849_pt1 | contig 25303 bp, 25 predicted proteins | sample C33_657DmetaG_FD_165043 | JGI IMG/M metagenome (GOLD analysis project Ga0222712, IMG submission 165043) | Estuarine water microbial communities from San Francisco Bay, California, United States - C33_657D | ecosystem: Environmental > Aquatic > Marine > Unclassified | place: USA: California... | reverse complement strand
ATCAACGCTGCAGGTGCCTTAACGCGAAGATCCACTGAGCGCTCAGAACTATTTGCCTAACACAACGACTCATTCATCTTTACCCGACTCAACGACTCGTTTAATTAAATGTGTAAACCAGCTAACAAACGAAAGGCCCAACATGTCACAACCTAACTATCTTTCTGAGCGCATGGGTAGTGCGACCGTCTCACCTTCGGGGTCTTTCGAGGCGGGCAGTTTTCAGTCTTTCACGCTGGTATACACGGCAGGCTACTTCGGCGTGGATGACACGGGTTCACTCAAGATTGTTCACCGTTTTGCAAGTGACATGGGTCGGCCTCAATGGAGCGATCCGACTGCAGCCAACTACACCACAGTTGTTGCCTCAAACGGTGCAATCCTTGAAGTACAGTATGACGGCAAGCGTAACGTCAGACCTTGGGACAAGACCTTGTTCATTCGGGTTGTGCGCGGTTTTCTTCGCGAAGGCGATCAAATCATTGTGTGCTTTGGCGACCGCTCAAAGGGCTCACCTGGCATGCGGATTCAAACGTTTGCAGAGCCCACTTTTGAGTTTCGTGTCTTAGTCGACCCATTTGCGACCTATCGTTACTCAGGCCTGCCTGAACAGCCCTGTATCGCCGTCGTCGCGGGCCCGCCAGTGACGTGGAAAGCCATTCTGCCCACCCTACGCAACTGCGGACAAACATTCAGTCTTGGCTTCAAAGGTGAGGATAAATGGGGTAACCCGAGCGATCAGATACAAGGTGTCTTCACGCTGCGTGCCAGTCAACCGATCGAAGGACTACCTGAACGCATCGACATGCAGCGCGGCCAACACGCGATCAGGCTCGATAACCTAACAATTCACACACCTTGTGATGTCACCATCGCGGTCTATGACGCAACAGAAAAATTACTGTGCGCGAGCAATCCCTTGCGTATCGTTTCAAACGCCCCACTCTTGCACTACTGGGCTGATTTGCACGGACAATCCGAAGAAACGATTGGCACCAATTCAGCTCGCGAACTGATTGAATTTGCTCGCGACAGGGCGTTTTTAGATGCGATGAGCCATCAAGGCAATGACTTTCAGATTACGACGCCCTTTTGGAATCATCTGAACGAACTAACGTCTGAGTTCAACGAAAATGGTCGCTTCATCATCTACCCCGGTTATGAGTGGTCAGGCAACACCGGCTTAGGCGGTGATCGCAACGTCATGTTCATGCATGAAGGTCGTCAAATTCATCGGTCCTCGCACGCCTTGGTAGACGACCTGGCCGACGTTGCCAGTGATGCGAATAGTGCGAATGATTTATTCGATGCCTTAAAAACCGAAGATGCCGTTGTCTTCGCCCATATCGGTGGCCGCTATGCTGACATCACGATCGCGCACGATTTACGTATCGAAAAATCAGTCGAAGTTCATTCAGACTGGGGCACCTTTGAATGGTTGATTCACGATGCCTTCGAGCAGGGGTATAGAGTCGGCATTCTCGCGAACTCTGACGGCCACAAAGGACGTCATGGCGCCAGCCATCCTGGTGCCTCCCTATTTGGTGCCTATGGCGGCTTGTCGTGCTTGCTCGCCCGTGACCTCACTCGCGAAGCCTTGTTTGAAGCGTTACGCAAGCGTCATCACTACGCCACAACTGGGTGCAGAGTCCTGCTTGATGTTCGCGCAAACTTCGATCACGAGGCCAAACTGTTCGCAGATGACCCCAACATGGGTGCAACAACGAGCTCTTTAGTAAAAACGGCCCTCATGGGGGACATTCTCGAAGCTCAAGATGCCTACGTTGAACTTAAGATAGAGGCAATCGGTTCTGCAGCGATCGAACGCGTTGAAATTCGCAACAGGCTTGAGGTTCTAGAAACCTATCGTCCCTACAAGCCCAACGAGCTCGGTCGGCGTATCCGCGTCATCTGGGAAGGCTCAGAATACCGCGGACGCGGAAGACAGACGGTCTGGGATGGCCATTGTGCGATCGAGGGCAATCGAGTCGAACGTATGTCTCAATTCAATATGTGGAACCTGGATAAACAAGTTGTCCTTAAAGATCCGCAACACCTCGAATGGTCCGCTTTAACAACGGGCGGCTTTGGCGGCTTTGATATCTGGCTAGACGACCCTCAAGCCGGTACACTGAGTATCGATACTCCGTTGGTCAAATGCAAGATCGCTATCGCCGACATTGGCCTCGAAGACATGGTCTTTGAAGCCGGCGGGATTAAGCGTCAGCTTCGTATCTTTAGATTGCCCGACGAGAATCACCATCATGCAGTCGATATTTCGCGGCGTATCAAACTCAACGATCATGTTGATAACGCTTTGTATGTTTGTCTAACTCAAGAAAACGGGCATCTCATATGGTCAAGTCCAATTTACGTCACGCGCTAAAAGACGGGCGATATTTCGTCAACACGTCACGTTGGCTGAGCGTTTGTATCGCCCTAGTATTAGGCGCAGTCTTCAGCCTGCCCGCTAGCGCTCAAGACTATCCTGACAAACCGATACGACTCGTCATCCCTTGGCCAGCGGGCGGGCTGGTGGATATTGCAGGTCGCACCGCCGCGAAGGTGCTTCAGCCTTCGCTCAAACAAACAATCGTCGTCGAGAACAAACTCGGGGCCGGTGGCATTCTGGGTGCTGATTCGGTTGCCAAAGCACCCGCAGATGGCTACACACTGTTGTTAACAACATCAGCCCTGAGCATCAATGCCGTGCTGCGCACGAAGATGCCTTTTGACATGTCTGCTGATTTGGCGCCCATCGCACTGATCGCTTGGGCACCTTCGGTACTCGTGGCAAGCCCACGACTCAAGGTGACAAGCGTACAAGAACTGATCGCGCTTGCAAAAACTCAACCCGGCAAGCTCACCTACGCGTCGGCAGGAGTTGGCTCGCCGGCCCACCTTTCAGCAGAACTATTTAAGACGTTGGCCGGAATTGACTTATTACATGTCCCGTACAAAGGCGCACCCCAGGCGATGACTGATGTGATTGCGGGTGAAGTAGATTTATTATTTGCCAATGCGACCGTCGCCATCCCGCAAATCAAAGCGAATAAAATTCGTGCGTTGGCGGTCACAAGCGCAAAGCCCTATGCGGGCTTGCCAGACTTGCCGACCATGGCGCAAGCAGGTGTTTTGCAATTTGAGGCCGACCAATGGTTAGGCATCTTCGCGCCCTCAGGCACACCAGAAAATATCTTGACACTGCTGCATCGTGACATTGGCAAGGCACTGGTGAACGACGAAGTGCGCGCGACGCTCGAACAAAATGGCATGACCACCGCCGTCTTGGCTAGCCGGAGCGACTTCAACAACTTTTTGCTGCAAGATAAAGAGAAGTGGGCTGGTGTTGTCAGTGCCGCTAATATCCCTAAAGAATAAAACTCACACCATGCCCAAAGATCAAGCAAGCTCACTCATTTGGCCAACGTTCAATGGCCGTGTTGGCAAAACTCTTGCTGAGTCGACCCCACACTGGAACACCCCAAGCCGGGCGCCGGCGGGTGCACCAAACGTGATTGTGATCCTCATGGATGATATGGGGTATTCAGATCTCGGTTGTTTTGGTGGCGAAATTGAGACCCGAAACATCGATGCCTTAGCGGCAAATGGGCTTCGCTTTACGAACTACACAACCGTGCCGATGTGTACGCCCGCCCGCGCCGCCTTACTGACCGGTAAAAACCCCCACAGCGTTGGTTGCGGTTGGCTCTCACACAATGACCCTGGGTTTCCGGGCTACAAGGGCGAGATCGCCCCCGACGCACCAACCATCGCTGAAGTGATGCGCCAACATCACTATGCGACGATGGCAGCCGGAAAATGGCATAACACCTACGACCGAAATAATTTTCCCGGCGCTGACAATAGTTCTTGGCCTGTTCAACGAGGCTTTGATCAGTTTTATGGCTTCATGGCGCCTGAAACCAGCTACTTTCAGCCCGACAACATGATGGAGGGCAATCAGTTAGCTAGCGCGCTGCGCTATCCAGAGGGATATTTCGCGCCTGACGACTACACTGGGCGTGCAATCGACTGGATTACTCAACAAAAAAGCTGTGCCCCAGAAACACCTTTTTTTCTCTACCTGGCTTTTCAAACGCCCCATGGTCCTTTACAAGCAAAACCCGAAGACTTGGCACGCTATCGTGGGCGCTACGACTCGGGTTGGGACGCGATGCGCGAGCAACGCTTTGAGCGCCAACGCACAAATGACCTGATCGAACCCACCGCGGGCTTCGCTCCTCGTAACCCTGGGGTGCCCGCATGGGCAGACATGAACCCAGACGAGCAGGCGTTATTTGCGCGTTATATGGAGGTCTACGCAGCGCTAGTCGATAACGCCGATCAAAACGTTGGCCGCCTGGTTCAATGCCTAAAAGACACTGGGCAACTCGACAACACAATCATCATGATCACGTCGGATAACGGCGCGAACTCTGTCGCTGGCCCCAAAGGTGTCATGAACCTAATTGGTCGCCGAGTGGGCGCAGTCGATAACATGGCGTTAAACCTGCAACTACTCAAAGACGGTGAGGTCGGCGGAGAGCACACCTACATTTGCTACCCAACCGGTTGGACACAAGTCAGCAACACGCCCTATCGCTTTTTCAAACGCACCCCAATGGCGGGCGGTATCCGTGTACCACTTGTCGTGCACTGGCCTGCCGGAATTTCTGACCCGGGCGCCCTACGTCGCCAGTGGACCCACGTGACAGATATCTTGCCAACCTTAATGGATGTCACCGGCGCCGCTCGACCCGAACACTTCAAGGGGTATCAAACTCGAGGGCTTGATGGGGTCAGCTTTGCGAGCGCCTTGAAAGATTCAACAGCCCCTGCCAGGCGTGAGCGTCAATACTACGAACTACAAGGCAATCGTGCCTACATCTCTGGTCAATGGAAAATCGTTTCGCTACAAACCCCAGACAAGGCGATCGACCTCGATAATTGGATGTTGTTCAACTTAGAGCAGGATCCAGCTGAGTTGACTGATCTGGCAAGCACTCACCCTAAGATCGTGGCCAAACTGATTGCTGAGTTTGACGCAGATGCGGGCACAAACTACGTCTACCCGATCGATACGCGCAATGAAAGTCGCAACACCACGTTTCCGCCGTACGAGCAAAGTCGGCTGTTCATCGAACGTGATTTTTTCCGAACGGCACATTCGATACCTGGGCTGCTTTTGACGCCCATGGTGGGGGATCGTAGTTACGTCATGCGTGCAACTTTCGACTGGCATGCAGGCAATGAAGGCGTAATTTTTGCGTTAGGCGATAGATTCTGCGGCATGACCTTATTTGTTGAAGACAGCGCGTTACATTTTGTGTACCAGTGGTGGCATAGCCCAAAAACGGTCACACCCATCACCTTAAGCAGTGGGGCGCAAGTCTTCGAGTTCAGCTATCACGCAACGGGTGACCGCAAAGGCAATGCCGACATCACGCTCAATGGTAGGCAATGTTTCAACAAAGTTGATTTGTCGCCAAGCTTGTTACGCATCCCAAGTTGCGGGCTGAGTGTCGGCATCTCACGGCGCACAGCCGTTAGCGAGCGCTACGAACATAAAGGCGCCTTTGAGTACACCGGCAACATCGATCGTCTGCGAATAACCCCTGGTGAATTAGCGCCCGCAAGCCTCGAAGAGCCTAGCGAAGAGATCTATCAGGATAAGCTGCGGCACTCTTAAAGAGTTAACTCAGCTTGGTTATCGCTTAAACCATCATTTCAGCTATATTGGCAGTCAGTCGAGTAAAAAAATATTCCGCAGTATCACGCTCAAGTCCCCCACTTGATCAAACATTGCACCTACACCGGAGAACACTTTGTCAACTGCCGCAAAATGCCCTTTCGCAGGCGATACTCAGCCCAATCGTATCTCAGGTGGCCCAACAAATGCTCAGTGGTGGCCACAGCAACTCAACCTCAAGCCTTTGCGCCCGCTCTCTGCCGACGCGAACCCTCTGGGCGAAAACTTTGACTATGCGCAAGCCTTTAAAAGTCTGAACCTCGCAGAAGTGGTTGCGGACCTGCACGCCTTAATGACTGACTCGCAAGACTGGTGGCCCGCCGACTATGGCCACTATGGGCCCTTTTTTGTACGAATGGCCTGGCATAGTGCTGGCACCTACAGGGTGGCGGATGGTCGTGGCGGCGCGGGCGCGGGCGCGCAGCGCTTTGCACCACTGAACAGTTGGCCAGACAATGACAACCTGGATAAAGCGCGACGTTTACTTTGGCCCATCAAGCAAAAATATGGTCACAAAATTTCGTGGGCAGACTTATTCATCTTGACGGGCAACGTCGCTATAGAGTCGATGGGCTTAAAAACGGTGGGCTTTGGGGGTGGTCGCGCAGACTCTTGGACTGCCGATCAAGAAATTTATTGGGGCCCGGAAGGCAAATGGCTGGCCGACGAACGTTACAGCGGCGATCGCGCGCTTGCCAACCCCTTGGCTGCCGTGCAAATGGGTCTGATCTACGTCAACCCTGAAGGCCCGAACGGCAAGCCAGACCCCTTGGCTGCCGCGCGCGACATTCGTGAGACCTTTGCTCGCATGGCGATGAACGACGAAGAAACCGTTGCCTTGATTGCAGGTGGCCACGCCTTCGGTAAATCGCACGGTGCCGCCAACCCAACCAACTATGTAGGGCGTGAGCCAGAAGCCGCTCCGATCGAAGAACAGGGCTTAGGCTGGAAAAACAGCTTTGGTACAGGAAAAGGCGCAGATACCATCACGAGCGGGTTAGAAGGCGCGTGGACCACCAACCCAATCAAATGGGATAGCAATTATCTTGAGAATTTGTTCGGCTATGAATGGGTACTCACAAAAAGCCCAGCCGGTGCCCACCAATGGACGCCCAAAGACGCGTCAGGTGCCAACACCGTACCAGATGCGCACGACCCCTCAAAGCGTCACGCGCCCATGATGCTCACCACCGATCTGTCTTTACGTATGGATCCGGCGTATGAAAAGATTTCACGGCGCTTTCTTGAACACCCTCACGAGCTCGCTGAGGCCTTTGCCAACGCGTGGTTCAAGCTCACGCACCGAGACATGGGCCCGCTCGTCCGCTATCTAGGCCCGCTTGTACCCGCCAAACCTTTAATTTGGCAAGATCCGATTCCATCTGTAAATCACCCGCTGATTCAAGCTACAGAGATCTCCTCATTAAAAGCCAGGATTCTGGCCTCTGGCTTGACGACATCCCAGTTGGTCAGCACCGCTTGGGCCTCTGCCGCCACCTTTCGCGGCAGTGACAAACGCGGGGGTACAGATGGCGGACGGCTTGCTCTAGCTCCACAAAAAGATTGGTACGTCAATCAACCCGCCGAACTGGCAAAAGTGCTAGCAGCATTAAAGGCCGTGCAAACGGCCTTTAATGGTTCGCAGACCGACGGCAAACGTGTATCACTTGCCGACTTGATCGTGCTAGGTGGCTGTGCAGCCATTGAACAGGCTGCAGGCAAAGGTGGGCTTTCGATTGAGGTTCCGTTTACACCGGGCCGTATGGATGCCACGCAAGACCAAACCGACATCGAGTCGTTTGCGGTGCTTGAGCCGACTTCAGACGGTTTTCGAAATTATCTGCGCCCCGAACACGGCGAGTTTGCCGCAGAATTGTTGGTTGATCGCGCAAACCTGCTGACGCTGACCGCACCCGAAATGACGGTGCTGATTGGCGGCTTGCGGACCTTAGGCGCCAATTTTGGCCAGACCATTTTAGGCGTATTGACTACAAAATCTGAAACCTTAAGCACAGATTTCTTTGTGAATCTTCTGGATATGCGCACCGTTTGGCAAAAGTCGGCAAGCGATGTCACGGTTTTAGAGGGGCGTGACAGAACCAGCAATCAGCTCAAATGGACTGCGACCGTCGTTGACTTGGTGTTTGGCTCAAATGCAGAACTCAGGGCAATCGCTGAGGTCTACGCAAGCGCAGATGCACACTCTAGATTCGGACGTGACTTTGTCGCAGCGTGGACCAAAGTCATGAACTTAGGGCGTTACGCTTTGAACTGACCGTCTCGGTTTTGAAGAGCTCGTGATGGGCGCCTCAAGACCGAGAAGGGTTAAACGCTAACAGGCCTAGCGCTTAAGATTTGAGCGCAGATAATTGAGCGCAGAAGACTTCAGCGCTCAATCGTTTAGCCCTTCTGCGCTTTACGAGCAGCTTTTTTATCCATAAAGTCTTTGATAATCACCGCATGCTCAGGCGTTTTATGCGCGATGGCCTGATAAGCGGCTGAGAGCTCAAGCAGGTTTGAAAGTGAAGACGTCTGACCTTCGCGCAACAGGCGCTTGGTCATCCGCATCACTGACGGTGAGTTGACCGCCATCTTGCGCGCAAGCGTATGCGCCGTGCTCAGCAAATCTGCTGCCGGCACCACGCGCGACACAAGTCCCCAGCTCAACGCCGTTTGGGCGTCAATGGGCTCGCCCGTAAACGACATTTCAGCTGCCCGTGCCATACCGATCACACGCGGCAAAAACCACGCGCCACCGTCACCGGCAACGATGCCGACTTTGACAAAGCTTTCAGCAAAGGTCGCAGTATCCGTAGCAATACGCAGATCGCACATGCAAGTTAAGTCAAAGCCCGCCCCAATGGCCGGGCCATTGACCGCAGCGATCGTTGGGACTTCAAGCTGGTGAATCGCCAACGGCAAGCGCTGAATGCCATGCCGATACTCTTGGCGCAACACCTCGCTGCCGAACTCTGGGCCAATCTGACGTTGCATTTCGTCGATTTTGCCACCCGACGAAAAAATCGTGCCTGTGGCAGTGATTACCACCGCACGCACCGATGGGTCGCACTCAATACGATGACAGGCTTCAAGCATCGCCTCAACGATACCCGTGCCAGTTAAAGCGTTGCGCGTTTCAGGGTGATTCAGCGTCAGCGTCACCACGCCCAAATCGTCTTGTTCGTACAATAAAACTGAAGACATCGCGCTTATCTCCCAGCCGCTTTTGCCGTACGGCCACCAGCCACACCCACGTCTGTTGTCGGCAGATCAAACAAAATCGAGCGCACGTTTTGGCTCGTGACACCGATCGACGCTTCAACCGCTTTGGCCATGGCAGCAATCAGCGCCGACTTCAGTTCATCGGTGCGCCCGTGAATCAGGCCCACTGTGATCATGACCATTTCATGACCGATTTCGCCGGCCACAATCACATGCTCAGGCGGGATCTCTTGAAGCACAACACGTACGGACGACAAGGGGGCACTGACGCTGTCGACCACAGACTGGGTCAGCTTTTTTAATAAGTCTGTTTTTTGTGCCGAGTTGTAACCCTGCATAATTTGTACATTGAGCATTGGCATGGTGTGCTATCTTCCTTTTAGCGTTTTGGGAAACCTCTGACCCATACGATAAACCAAGTTTGAGCACATGGCCCCACATCCTTCGCCTTATAAAAGCATCGGCGGCTTCAAGCGGGTCGCCAACGCGGCGCGCTATTCGATGCAGGGGTTGGTTGCTGCACTGCGCTACGAGTCTGCCTTCAGGCAAGAGCTTTTACTTGCTGCAGTGTTAACGCCAGCGGCGTTTTGGGTCGGACAAAATGCGGGCCAAATCCTACTACTCATCGGTTCGCTGGTCTTAGTGCTGATTGTTGAGCTCTTAAACTCGGCCATCGAGGCTGTCGCTGACGCCGTCTCGCTTGAAACCAATCAGCTGCTTGGTCGCGCCAAAGACTTGGGTAGTGCAGCGGTGTTTTTAAGCCTTTTGCTCTGTGGAGCGGTCTGGTTGGTACTGTTTGCCAATCGTTGGCTAACCTTTATCTGACACAATAGCGGTATCCGACCCTTCTACTTGCCTTTACCCACATGTCTTTTATTCAAAAACTCAATGCCGCCTGGGCCTCGTCGCAATCGCTTTTGATGGTGGGGCTTGACCCAGACTTGCCGCGTTTACCGGCAGAATTGCAGGGCAAACCGACCGCAATTTTTGAGTTTTGCCGACAAATTGTCGATGCGACTGCACCCTTTGTCTGTGGCTTCAAGCCGCAGATTGCGTATTTCGCCGCCGCGCGTGCCGAAGGGCAACTTGAAGACTTGTGTGCCTATATTCGCGAAAAATATCCTCATTTACCGTTGGTACTTGACGCCAAACGAGGCGATATTGGCGCCACGGCCACGCAGTATGCTCAAGAAGTCTTCGGTCGTTATCAGGCCGATGCTGTCACCGTTAGCCCCTACTTAGGCGGCGACTCAGTTGAGCCCTACCTAGAGTGGGAAGATCGCGGCGTGATCGTGCTGTGCCGCACCTCAAACCCAGGCGGTTCTGACCTTCAGTTTTTAGTCACTGACGGCGTGCCACTTTATTTACGCGTTGCCGATTTGGTCGCAAATAAATGGAACAAAACGGGGCAATGCGGCTTAGTCGTTGGGGCGACGTTTCCGAATGAATTGGCGGCAGTGCGCAAGGCGGTAGGCGACGGTGTGCCCCTGTTAGTGCCCGGCATTGGCGCACAAGGTGGTGACGTTGCGGCAACCTGTGCCGCTGGCTGTAACGCACAAAAAACCGGAATGATGATTAATTCGTCACGCGCGATTTTGTACGCAAAAGGTGAAGGTCACTGGACCGAAGCCGCAGCGGCGGTAGCCCGTCAAACGCGTGATGACATCAACGCGCATCGCTAGCGCTCGATAACTTACGTTTCTTTCAGCAGCATCTGCCCAGTCGCCAACGAGAAAGCCACCGACGCTTCACGTACGGCTTTGCGATCGCCCTCAAATATTTTAGAAATCGCATGCACCACCACCCCTGACGGGCGGCGCTGTGCAAAACCAAACCACACTAGGCCAACAGGCTTGCCAGGCGAACCGCCACCGGGGCCCGCAATGCCTGTGGTCGTCAAGGCCAGCGTGGCGCGTGGCGCCATGTTTAACACCCCCACAGCCATCTGACGCGCAACTTCTTCGCTGACTGCGCCAAACTGCAACAGCGCTTGTGGCGTGACGCCTAGCTGCGCTTGCTTAGCCGCGTTACTGTAGGTCACCCAACCTTGGTCAAACCAGGCACTTGAACCTGCAATTGCCGTGGCAGCGCCAGACAGCAAGCCCCCCGTGCAAGACTCGGCCGTGGCAAGTAGACCTTTATGTTTTAAAAGAAGCTCACCGAGTTCGGTGGCTAGCTGATCGATCTGTGTTGACATATTTTTGCCTGTGAACGCGTGAACAACAAACGCAAAGAAATGGAAGCCTCTTACAGAGTAACGCCAAACCGAACCACAAGCGCCATCACTAAAAGCGTGTAACCCGCGGCCAAGAGATCATCGAGCATCACACCAACGCCACCTTTAAAACGCGCATCGACTTGTCGAATCGGTGGGGGCTTGACGACATCAAAAAATCTAAACAACACGAAAGCGAGTGCTTGAGCGGGCAGGCTTTGGGGCACGAGCCACAGCACCAACCAGAACGCCACAAACTCATCCCAGACAAGGCCGACGTGGTCGGGTACGCCAAGTTGCTTGGCTACGCGCTCGGCAGCCCAGCAGCCGTAAAAAAAACAGACCAGCAAGAAAAGACCGATGTAGAGATCGCTGACACCTGGCGAGGCGACGCTCCAGAGCAACCAAGCCAACAACGTCGCCCAAGTGCCAGAGCCCGGACGCAACAACCCAGAGCCCATGCCAAACATCAACATGCGGCCCGGATCAGAAAACACCCACGCCGCCTTGGGCCAGCTTGTACGGTGTCTTTTTGAAACGTCAGTCATTGTGGGTTAAATCCTAAGGCAGTCGAAACGACAGGCAATCAAGGTGCAAAGTCAGATTCAATCAAAACAAGGAGTCATCAACAGTCAAGGCCTAAAGTGGTCGAAGCCACTCGGCAACTCAGGAATCGCTATTCCGCTCTGATCATAAACGACTAACCCTGACTCCTTGCGAATCGTACCGATACAAGTCAGGGCAACACCAAGCGTTTGGCCGATTTTTTCAAGCTGCGCGCGCTGAGCGGGCGCTGCGGTAAAACAAAGCTCATAGACATCACCGCCGGCAAGCACAGCCTGGCGCAGCACCTCGGGCGGTAGCGTGTGCGTCGACAATTCAATTAAAGCAGGATTGATCGGCAAGCGCGACTCGTACAGCTCTGCACCGACACCACTCGCGACAAGGATATGCCCAAGATCTTGCAACAGACCATCCGACACATCAATCGCGGCATGGGCATGCGCGCGCATCTGCTGGCCCAATTCAACGCGAGGCGATGGCCACTCAAGGGCACTGCGCGTGGCTTGCAAGAGCTCGGTATCAAGCGGGATTTCGCCCGCGAGCATGCGACAAGCAATATCGGCCGCACCCAAAACACCCGACACCCAGATGTCGTCGCCCACCTGCGCCGCATTTCGTCGTAGCGCCAAGTTGGGTTCAACCTCGCCAAACACTGTCACGCTAAGAGTGATGCCTTGCAAACTTCGGGTGGTGTCACCACCGATCAAGGCGCATCCGTGCTGGTCGGCCAACGCGTAAAAGCCTTCGGCAAACTGCTTGACCCATGCCTCATCAATCGCAGGCAACCCCAATCCAAGCAGGCAGCCAAGCGGACGCGCGCCCATCGCAGCCAAATCTGAAAGATTAACGGCTAGAGCCTTGTGCCCCAGCGAACGTGGGTCAACATCTGAAAAAAAATGCCGCCCTTCAAGCAGCAGATCAGTACTGGTGGCCACTTGCAAGCCGGGCGTGACACCGAACAAGGCACAATCGTCGCCACCTCCTAGCAAACCCACCGAAACAGGTCTGCTAAAGAAACGTTTGATCAGGTCAAACTCGGTTGCCACACGCAGGCTCAGCGACGCACAGGTGCTCGCGCTTCGGCAGCGCGTGTTTCAGCGGCTAATTTGTCAAGCACACCATTGACGAACTTAAAACCATCGGTGCCACCAAAGGATTTGGCAAGCTCAACCGCCTCGTTGATGGCGACGCGGTAAGGCACCTCGACGTGATGAATCAACTCGAAGCTGCCGATCAGCAAAATACCGTGTTCAATCGGTGAAAGCTCAACCAAAGGTCGATCAACAAACGGAGCAAATTTTTCACGAAGCGCGGGTGCTTCTTTCATTGAACCGTGCAGCAAGGTTTTAAACCAAGCTGCATCAGCCAGCTCAAATTCTTCTTCTTCGTGCAAGTGGGCTTCGATCTCACCGGCGTCTTGCAAACTATCGGTACCACTGACCAACCAAGCGTACAAACCTTGCAACGCTAGCTCGCGCGCACGCCTGCGCGCACTGCGCACAGGCTGAACACCTGCCGAATTAGCGTCGTGTATCGGCTTGTTCAAGATCTTCGTCCTCTTCGTCGTCGGCTTCGGGCTCAAGCGCTGCTACCAGGTTTGCCATTTCAACCGCACACTGTGCGCAATCACGACCTTTGTCAGCCGCGCGCGCCTCTGCCTGCTCGTCGGTTTCTGTGGTGAGTACGCCGTTGGCAACGGGGATGCCTGTTTCGAGAGCAATACGAGAGATCGCCGCCGCGCTTTCGTTGCTGACGATCTCAAAATGATATGTCTCGCCACGAATGACTGCGCCCAGCGCAATCAACGCGTCAAACTCAAAGGTTTCTGCCATACGGGCGAGCGTGACGCCAAGCTCAAGAGCACCCGGCACGGTCACGACCATAATGTCGCGCTCGTCAACACCAAGGGCCTCAAGCTCTTGTAAGCATGTGTCGAGTTCGATTAAACCAATGTCTTCGTTAAAGCGGGCACGCACAATACCGATATGCAGGCCTTCTCCGTTCATGTCTGGCTCTAAAGTAAAAGGGCTCATGGTGTGCTTCCTATGTGTTGCGAGTGGGGGGTTGATGGTCGTAGCCTGTGATGTCGAGACCAAAACCAGGCATGATGCTGGGCATTTTTCGTGGGCGCGCCATCAGTCTCATTTGACCAACTTTTAAATCGCGCAAGATTTGTGCACCCATGCCATACGTGCGCAAATCCATACGGCCAGATTCACGTTTAACAGGCGCCGTCTCTTGCCCAGGCCAAGCGCTGATTTGACCAAACAAATGTTGGGCAGAACCCTGACAATTTAAAAACACCATCACGCCTGCGGGCGCAGCTTTGATGGCCTCTAGGGCCTCGGCCACACCCCAGGTATGACCCGCGCTGTGCACCTCAAGCACGTCAAGCATTGAAGTTGGCTCGTGCACGCGTACCAAGGTTTCACGCAGCGGATCAACCTGCCCCGAAATCAAAGCAATATGGGGGTTGCCGGCGACCGTGTCGCGATAAGCAACCATCTGGAATACGCCCCAAGCGGTTTGAATTTCGCGCGTCGCGACGCGCTCGATAACGGATTCGTGCTCGCTACGGTATTGAATCAAATCAGCGATCGTGCCAATTTTTAAGTTGTGCGTGTGGCCGTATTCGATCAGATCGGGCAAGCGTGCCATCGTGCCATCGGCCTTGAGGATTTCGCAGATGACGGCCGCCGGCGTTAAACCGGCCATGCGAGTGAGGTCGCAACCCGCCTCAGTGTGCCCAGCGCGCACCAATACGCCCCCCGCTACAGCTTTTAAAGGGAAAATATGCCCCGGCTGCACGAGGTCTGTCGCCTTGGCGTCACGCGCCACAGCCACTTTTACAGTACGCGCCCGATCGGCCACTGAAATACCGGTTTCAACACCTTCTGCAGCCTCGATCGAGACTGTGAAATTGGTGCCGTAGGCCGTACCATTGCGTGCAGACATCAAGGGGAGTTCGAGCTGCTCGCAGCGCTCTTCGGTGAGTGTCAGACACACAAGCCCGCGGCCGTGAGTCACCATGAAATTAATGGCCTCGGGGGTCACGAATTCGGCGGCCATCACCAGGTCACCCTCGTTTTCGCGATCTTCTTCGTCAACCAAAATCACCATACGGCCTGCGCGCAGCTCGTCAATAATCTCAGAAACGGGCGAAATGGCCGAGGCAGGTACGGGTTGAGAAGAGCTAGCGAGTGAAATTTTGGCAGACATAAGGTTCAAATAAACAGGCCTGAGTAAGAGCCTATTATAGAATCGTTCAGCAGGATCCCTTCTGCCCCCTCCAAAACCCTTGAAAAGCCCCATGCAAGCACTTCAAACAATGGATGTCAGCGCGGCAAAACAGATCCGCTTTGTCTTAACGGATATCGACGACACCGTCACGACAGAGGGCAGACTCACAGCCACCGCCTACACAGCGCTTGAACAGTTATCGGCGGCTGGGATCACTGTCATCCCGATTACGGGGCGCCCAGCCGGCTGGTGCGACCATATCGCCAGAATGTGGCCAGTTTTTGCTGTGGTCGGCGAAAACGGCGCGTTTTACATGCGCTACGACCGCAGCGCGCGTCGAATGACAACGCATCAATGGGCCTCCGAGGCGCACCTGCAAAACAACCGACAAAAACTTGATCGTCTGGCGCTCAAGATTCTGCAAGCCGTGCCGGGCTCAGCGCTTGCGAGCGATCAGCACTATCGCTTGGCGGATCTAGCCATCGATTTTTGTGAAGACGTCGCTGCCCTGCCTGAGGCCGCGGTGCAGCAGATTGTGTCGCTTTTTAAGAGCGCTGGTGCGCAAGCTAAGGTCAGTTCCATCCATGTCAACGGCTGGTTCGGCGACTATAACAAGTTATCCATGACCCAGACGCTCTTTGCCCGCGAGTTTGGCCTCGAACTTCAAGCGAACAACACGCAAGTTTTATTCATTGGGGATTCGCCCAACGACGAGCCTATGTTTGAGTTTTTTAGCTATTCAGTGGGAGTGGCAAATATCCACGAGCAATTACATCGTTTGACGCACCGACCAAAGTTTGTCACCCCGTCTAAGGGGGGGGGCGGTTTTGTTGAAATGACCCGTCAACTGCTGCTGGCTCGTAAAGTATGAGTTCACTGATATAGATCAAGCGCGCCCGCGCTGGTTGTACTTAAACTCTCTATACGGGGTACACACTTTCCCTGATTGCGCTTAACGTTGGCACAAAGGCAAGTCTGCCTGCGCTGGCCGTCGCGCAAAGTTCTATAAGGGTAAACCCAGAGCGTTTCTGCTCTAACCGCGCCTTTTTTCAGAGTTATGACATGTCATCATTTTTGACCTAGAAGGCCACTACAATTCGGCGCGCTTATCACCCTAAAGAAAACTATGCCAGAACAAGAGCTCAAGCTACACGTACCAAAAGAGGCACGCGCAGGCGTTGAGAAAGAGCTATTGCGCGGCCGGGTGACGCGTATGCGTTTGCAGGCGTTTTATTTTGATACCCCAGCCCGCGATCTGGTGCGTGCCAAGATCGCGTTGCGTTTGCGACGCGAGGGTGAGCAATGGGTACAAACTCTCAAAATGCCGGGTGAAAATTCGCTATCGCGCATCGAGATCAACCACAACCGCCCTTCGCCTGACCTCGACCTGAGCGTTTACGCGACAGAGCCTTTTGGAGCCTTGCTGGCAAAGCATGCGGGTTCGCTGTCAATTTGCTACGAAACAGATGTACAGCGCATCTTCAGGCAAGCACGAACTGAATTGGGCTTGGTAGAACTTGCATTTGACACTGGGCTGCTGCGTGCAGGCTCGCTTGAGTTACCCATTTCTGAAATTGAATTCGAGCTTAAACGCGGCCAACTCGCTGCGGTGTTTACGCTCGGTAAAAAATGGCAACAGGCCCATGGCCTCATCTTAGACGTGCGCAGTAAGTCTGAACGCGGCGACCGCCTGGCGTTACTGAATGCCGAATTGAACGCCATGGATGAGCGCAAGGCTAACGGCCACGCGCTCTCTCGAAGCCGCGCGATTGCTCAGTTTTGGGCCGCCCGTACAGCAAAGGATGTCGTACTACATCCAAAAATACAGGCCAACGCTGCGCTCGCCGCCGTCAGCGCAGAATGCCTGGATCAAATCATTCGCAATACGGCCATCTTGGCCGAGGTCGATACCGCTGGCACGTATCAGGCGAGCGGCGCCGAGCATGTGCATCAGTTACGTGTAGGCATCCGCCGTTTGCGCTCGGCCTGGTCATTTTTTAACGGGATTGCAACGCTTCCTTCAGAGCAACTTCGTGCCGAGATCAAGTTACATTTTGCCAAGCTTGGTGGGACGCGCGACGATGATGTGCTGAAAGAAACCCTGCTGCCGGTGCTCAGTGCTGCTGGGCAACCCCCGCTCATTCTCGATGACGGACTCACCCCACCAGACGCCGAAAACGTCGCCTTGAGTCGCAGTTTTCAAGGTTGGCTGCTAGACCTGTTAGCCTGGACCGTACTGCCGGTTGCCCCCGTTGCACAGCCCTCGGCCATCGCCGCTCCCTCCAACATCGACGCGCTTGGACAAAGACCGGCGGTTGAACTGCAAAGCACGGGGACGAGCGTGACCCGCTCGCTGGCACGACAGGCGCTCGACGTCACAGAGCTAAGCACCCCAACTGAGGGTATTGCACAGGTAGACGCGCAGGCACCAGCCGCCACAATCGCCAAGGTGCAAAAGCCACTCACCCTCAAAGAGGCCCTCATTAAAAAGCTGAAAAAGTGGCACCGACGCCTTTTACAAGACGGCTTGCAATTTGATCAGCTCAGTGTCGAGTCGCGTCACGAGCTCAGAAAGCTCGGAAAAAAATTGCGTTATGCCCTGCAGTTCACCGAATCACTCTTACCAACTACCAGACTCAAGGCATACCGCAAACAATTAGCAGCTGTGCAGGATATTTTGGGTGAGATGAACGACTTAGCCGTCGCACGGGATCGCTTTATCCTCTTGCGCGACGCGCAACCTAGCACTTGGTTTGCCTGCGGTTGGATTACCTCGCGCCTGGATGCGTTGACGCAAGACGCGTGCGCCGCGTTTAAAGAGCTTTCTCGCACCGAGAGATTTTGGCGTTAACGCGCCTAGAGCACGTGCGGTTTTCATTAGATAATGATCCGGGTTGCACCTCGCGCGGTCTAGGGTCACCAAGAGCCATGCGCGCTCGCGTAACAAGCGCCTAAACGTGCAGCCAATTATTGACCGACTACCGCGGCAGCGAATTCGGTTGCCACAAAAGGCTGCAGGTCTTCGATACGCTCGCCTACCCCGATCCAGTACACCGGAATTGGCCGCATGCCTTGAGCACCAGCGGCTACCGCGGCCAGCGTGCCGCCCTTAGCCGTACCATCAAGTTTGGTCACAATCAGCCCTGTTAAGCCAACCGCTGCATCAAACGCACGAATCTGCGACAACACGTTTTGGCCTTGATTGCCATCGACCACCAAGAGCACCTCATGAGGTGCAGTAGGATCAGCTTTGGCGATCACTCGGCGAATTTTTTTAAGCTCGTCCATGAGGTGCAACTGCGTGGGCAAGCGCCCAGCGGTATCAACCATTACCACATCCATACCACGTGCACGCCCGGCATTGACCGCATCAAACGCCACAGCCGCGGGGTCACCACCGTCTTGGGCAATCACGTCAACGTTATTACGCGAGCCCCATTCAACAAGTTGTTGTCGCGCCGCCGCCCTGAACGTGTCGCCTGCCGCAAGCAACACGCGCGCGCCTTCTTTTTGTAAACAAAACGCGAGTTTGCCGATCGACGTGGTTTTGCCCGCGCCATTTACGCCTGTCATCATTACAACCAACGGTTTAACGCGACCCACTTCAAAGGGCTTTTCTAGAACACGCAAATGATCCGCTAAGACGTCACGCAGCGCCTGCTTGACCCCTGAGGCGTCTTCTATGCGCTCTTTCTTGACTCGCGCCCTCAAGGCCACTAAGAGCTGCTCGGTGGCCTCAACGCCTGCGTCAGCCATAATCAAAGCGGTCTCGAGTTCTTCGAACAGCGCTTCGTCAACGCGCACACCGACAAAAATACCGCCAATACTCTTGCCGGTTTTGGCTAAGCCGCCACGCAGCTTGGCAAGCCATGATGATTTTTGTTCTGCCTCATCTGAATCTTCTGACTTTTCTGCCTCTTCTGATTCTTCTGCCTGCTCGTTCAGGGGATCACCTTTCCAAGCGTCGCCGATGAGGTCATCCCCCTCTGCAGCCACGGAGGCTGTCGCCACCGTCTCATAATCAGCCAAATCCTCAGGCTTTGACTCTAAGTCACCACCAATCGGAGGCGGCTCTGGGTTACGCTTGAACCATCGACTCAACAGACCCACACGTGGAGCCTCTGGCGCAGCATCCTCGACCGCAGGGGCTGTCTGATCAGTGCTCTGAAGGCCTTCATCGGCAAGTTGTGAAGCGCCGTTGGGCGGGGGCATGTGATTGATCCCAACGTCTGGGTCAGCGTTAAAGGCCTCAGGCGCGGTTTGCCCTAGCACTGAGTCAGTTTGCTGCTCAGAGGCAATAGGGTCGGGCAGGTCGGTTTTTTTCTTGAAGAAGCGAAACATAGTGAAGAAGTATATTCGGATCGTCGCCGGTCAGTATCGCCGCACACCAATTGAGGTGATCGAGGCAGAGGGTTTGCGACCCACGCCCGACCGCGTGCGTGAAACATTATTTAATTGGTTAAGCTATTTTTGGGGTGGCGAGTTTTCGAATAAACGCGTGCTGGATTTGTTTGCGGGTAGCGGCGCGCTGGGGTTTGAGGCCGCTTCGCGGGGCGTAGCACACGTTCAGATGGTCGAACAACAGCCCAAAGCACTTGCGGCCTTACGGGCCTTACGAGACAAAATCGGGGCCGATACGGTGCGGATTCATGCCGGCGATGCAAAGGTAGTTTTAGACCGCCTTGACGCCGCTCGTTTTGATTTAATCTTTCTTGATCCGCCTTTTGGGCAAAACTGGCTTGAATTCTTGTGGCCCAAGCTAGGCGATTTGTTAGAACCCAACGGACTTGTTTATATTGAGGCTGAAAAACCAATAATTATGCCCACGGGGTACAGCTTATTGCGCCAAGACCGCGCGGGGGCCGTACACTATCACCTCTTTCAAATTGCTGCATTGCAAAAATGATCACTGCTATCTATCCTGGTACCTTCGACCCCCTGACCCGCGGTCACGAAGATTTAGTGCGTCGCGCGGCGAGCTTGTTTGACCGCGTTGTGGTGGGTGTCGCCCATAGCCGCAACAAAAAACCTTTCTTCTCTGTTGACGAACGCGTTGAAATTGCGCGCGAAGTCTTGGGACACTATCCGAACGTCAAGGTCGCAAGCTTTGCCGGTTTGTTAAAAGATTTTGTACGCGAACAAGAAGGTCGCGTCATCGTACGCGGCTTGCGCGCGGTGTCTGACTTTGAGTACGAGTTTCAAATGGCCGGCATGAATCGCCATTTGCTGCCTGAGGTTGAAACCTTGTTTATGACGCCTTCTGACCAATACCAGTTCATCTCGGGCACCATCGTGCGCGAAATCGCTGAACTCGGTGGGGATGTCAGTAAATTTGTGTTTCCGTCAGTCGATCGTTGGTTGCAAGCCAAGGCCAAAGAGCGGCGCGAGCTGGGCATCACGCCCCCTCTGGGTAGCTAAGAAAATGGCGCTGCGCATTACCGACGAATGCATCAATTGCGACGTATGCGAACCACAATGTCCCAATGATGCAATCTCTATGGGCGTAGAGATCTACCTGATCAACCCAAGTTCATGTACAGAATGCATCGGGCACCACGACGAACCTCAGTGCAAGGTCGTCTGTCCCGTCGATTGCATTGAAGTGCATCCTGAGTTTGAAGAGAGCGCCGAGGCGCTGCTCAACAAATACCACGTGCTGACACGCTTATCCGCTTAAAGGCTGCTTGGCCAAACAACCGGCTTTGCCTCGGGGTGGACTTTCACCAAACGGCTCGGTTCGCCCGTTACATGCGTGAACCACGCGGCAGCCACCTCACCCTCATCGACCACGTCAACCGTCTGCTCTGCAACTTGCGCAGTTTGACGCACACTGTCATCGTCTTCGATCACATCCATCGGGATGTCCATACGCAACATACCGGGCGCGCGCAACACCAAATACCCCATACGGACATCGGTACTGACACCAGCCAGCCCTGGGCATTGCGCCGCACTCAGCAAACGATCTTTTGCATCGACCACAAACCAGCGTTGGTGATATTGTGCTGCGTCGCGATGAGCCGAACCGCTACAGCCCACCACTGGGAAAGACATTTCTGTTGACATAGGTCGCGCCCTTGCTTGGTTTATTCTGTTGATTTGCTGGCACTGAAACATTTAACTGACTTGTCAACAGCGCCACAAAGCGCTTAGTCTAGCCCAATCAATGCTCACGCTCAGTCCAATCGATGCTTAAACTCGTCCAACTGATGCTAAGGCTAGTTCAAGCAAAACCCTTCTCTCTGAGACCTGAAACCATATGAAAATCGACCACTTGGATCATCTTGTTTTAACCGTTGCCAGCCTCGAGCGCACCTGCGATTTTTATGGTCGCATCTTGGGCTTTGAGGTCATTACCTTTTTGGGTGATCGCAAAGCCCTAAGATTTGGACAGCAAAAAATCAATTTGCATCAGGTTGACAAGATGTTCGATCCAAAAGCCAAGACGCCCACAGCCGGGTCGGGCGATCTGTGCTTTATTGCGGCAACCCCAGTCGATGACATCGTCAACGAACTGAACGCCGCGGGCGTCACGATCGAACTCGGGCCGGTCGAGCGCACCGGCGCCGTTGGCAAAATCAGGTCTGTTTATTTGCGCGATCCCGATGAAAATTTGATCGAGTTATCGAACTACCTGTCCTAGAAAAACTAGGGTATCCTCATTTTCCCTTATATCGTAATGTCTTGACTTGCTTTACAGTCAAGCGAGGCATTTTTATAAACTTGGAGACAACATGAGCACTATGATCAAAAAGACCGCCGTTCAGGCCTCGCGCCGTAAGCTGTTGCAAGGCGCCGCCGGGTTAGCCGCCATGGGCTTGCCTGCGATTTCGCTGGCGCAAAACAAACCAATCAAAATCGGTATGCCCACTATTTTGTCGGGTCGTGTGGCGATGCTGGGCCTTTCATCACGAAACGGCGCGATGTTTGAAATTGAAAAATTCAATGCTGCAGGCGGCCTAGGTGGACGCATGCTTGAATTGGTTGTGCGCGACTCAAAAGGCCAACCCCAAGAAGCGGCTCGTGTTGCCCGCGAACTTGTCACCAGCGATGGCTGTGAACTGCTGTGGGATGCCGAGGCATCATCTGGCGCGTTTGCCGTGCACGAAGTGGCAAAAGACCTGGGCGTGTTTGTGATGCACACCAATTCAGAAACATCTTCACTGACTGCCGATCCCAAGCTACGCGTCGCGACGGCCTTTCGTTGCGCCCGCCAAGGTATCCATGATGCAATCGCCGGTGGTTCTTATGGTGCGCAGGTTGCAAAAGAGCTTAAGCTCAGGCGTTGGATGAGCATTTCGCCTGACTACGCTTACGGCCGCGACACAACGACTGAATACTTTGAATATCTGAAGCACTTCAATAAAGACATCGAAGTGGTTGGCGAGGTTTGGCCAAAGTTGTTTCAGGCAGACTACACCGAAAACATTACACGCCTCGTGCAAGGTAAACCACAAGCGATTTATTCGTGCTTGTGGGGTGGTGATATGACATCGTTTGTTGATCAGGCGGGAATTTATGCATTGTTTAAAGATAAACAATTCTTTTCGCCAAACATTGCTGAATACGCGGTGCTGAAAGCACTTAAAAATGTACCGCCAAACCTGCACTCTGGTAACCGGTATCTAAAGACCTTTCCGAACACACCGGCCAACGCCGCCTGGGCAGAGGCCTATGTTGCCAAGTTTAAAGAGGACCCCCTGAACTGGTCATGGGAAAACTCGGTCGGGATGGGCTTTTTAACCGCCGCTATGAAAAAAGCAAACAGCTCAGACGGTAAAAAAATCGCCGAAGCGATGCGCGGTATGAAAATCGACTCGCCCTTTGGTGCCGATGGCACAATTACGATGCGCGCTGAAGACAATACCATTATCAACTACGCCATCGGTTATGGCCCCTTGATCAGCAAAGAGCCCTTTGTCACCAAGCAAACCGCTGGTGACTGGAAACAGATTCTCGAACTCGAACTCGAGTGGAAAAAACGCAAAGGCTGGGCATAACACTCAGACAGTCTTGCACTGAGGTCTAAAGGCCTTTGCCTGAACATTCAAGCAGAGGCCTTTCTCTTGCCCTAACCGCACTAGCCTGTGTGAACTGGTCTTTTGCGGTTGTATCAATCGTATTCCCCTCTCGGAGACCCTCGTGGATCCCATCGCCTTATATGAATGCCTGACCTCAATGTCATGCATCGTCACTCAAACCAGTACAGGTTTGATTGTTGGCTCGCTGCTCTTTTTAGTCGCGGCTGGCCTGACCCTAATCTTTGGTGTGCTGGGCGTGATTAATTTTGCGCACGGTTCGCTTTACATGCTGGGCGCCTACTTGGCCCTGTCAGCCTATCGCATCACAGACAGCTACATGCTCTCTGCCGTGATTTCCGGCATAGGCGTTGGTGTGTTCAGTCTGATTTTTGAGCGCTTTTTCATGCGACGCGTCTATCAGGCCGAGGTCTTGCTGCAATTGCTTGTGTGCTACGCCTTAATCCTCATCATGGACGATGCGGTCAAAATCATTTGGGGCGCAGAGTTTCAATCAATGGGCATGCCGGCGGTCTTTCAAGCGCCACCGCTGTTTATCTTTGACGGCATCGTGCCAGTTTTTTATGTGTTCATGATTTGTGCTTCAGGGGTGATCGCCTTAGTGATGTGGTATTTGCTGACACGCACTCGCATCGGTAAGGTGGTGCGCGCAGCGGCGCACAACCCGACGATGACCTCGGTACTCGGTTTAAACACCACCTGGATCTACGCGGGTGTGTTTGCCTTTGGTGGCGCGCTTGCGGGCTTAGCCGGTGCGCTTGCCGCGCCGGTGCGTTCGATGTCACCCGGCATGGGCTTCTCGATTTTGATTGAGTCCTTTATTGTGACGGTCATTGGTGGAATGGGCTCGGTGAGTGGCGCGTTAGTGGGCGCCCTGGTAATTGGTCTGGTGCGCTCGTTTGGCTCGATTGGGTTTCCGCTCTTCGTTGAAGGCATTATGTTTTTGGCGATGGCGCTGATTTTGATTCTCAAGCCGAGCGGCCTCTTAGGTAAGGAGCCACGTTAATGAACACTGCTTTCAAAAAAGAATTGCTCTTTGGGCTTGTTGTGCTCGCTCTGTTAGCGGCGCTGCCCCTGCTATCGCCCGGTCGCGTCACGCTTGACTTTGTGATTCGCCTGGCTGCCTTAGGCGTGTTCGCCACCTCACTGAATATTTTGGTGGGTTACGGGGGAATGGTATCTTTTGGTCACGCTATGTTTTTTGGCGGCGGCGCTTATACCTTTGGCCTGTTAATGCAGCGCACTGAAGTCTCGATACCCGTCGCGCTGTTAGGCGCAATTGTTTTTTGCTCACTGCTGGCGTGGGTGATCGGGATGATTTGCGTCAAACTCAAAGAGATCTATTTCTCGTTCTTGACTCTTGCGTTTCAGATGTTGATTCACAGTGTGATTATCACCTGGACTTCGCTGACAGGCGGTGATCAAGGTTTGATGGGCGGTATCCCACGCAGACCTTTTTGGGGTGGCATTAATGTGGCCGACCCCAATACGCTGTACTGGTTTTGTGTCGTCATCGGCGTTGCCAGTTTGTTAATCATGCGTTATGTCTTGCAGTCGCCCTTTGGCTACACATTGCGCATGGTGCGCGACAACGCTGATCGCGCGCGCTTCTTAGGGATTGATGTATGGCGCATTCGTCTGTACGCCTTTATTTTGGCAGGTGCCTTTGCCGGAATCGGTGGCTCGCTGATGGCGTTATTTGTCTCGGGCGCCTACCCAGAGTTTAGTTATTGGACAATGTCAGGCGAAGCCGTATTTATGATCATGATGGGTGGCATCAATGTTTTCTTGGGCCCGATCATCGGTGCAGGTTTGTTGAATATCTTTAACGACGTCATTACACGCACGACCGAGTATCACGGTTTAGCGTTAGGCGTCATCGTCTTGATTTTTGCCTTAGGCTTTAAACGCGGCATCACTGACTTTGTAGGAGAGTTGTATAACGCTCTCACCAAGAAGCGTGTGCAATCATGACAAAAAAATATCTCAGTGTGGTCACTGGTGGGTCGAGTGGCATTGGTGCGGCCTGCGTCAGGCATTTAGCCAAGCGCGGCGATTTAGTGGTTGCGCTCGATCTGCCTGGTACTTGGTCTGAAGCGAAAATGAAAGAGCTCGGTGTACATGCCTACGCCTGCGATGTGACTGACGAGCAAGCGGTGCGCGACACAGCGACAATGATCGAGGCGAAGCACGGTCAAATCTCGGCGCTCGTCAACAGCGCGGGGATTTTGCAACGCCGTTTAACGCCCGATAAGCTCACCATGACCGAAT
>Ga0222712_10001848_pt1 | contig 25308 bp, 18 predicted proteins | sample C33_657DmetaG_FD_165043 | JGI IMG/M metagenome (GOLD analysis project Ga0222712, IMG submission 165043) | Estuarine water microbial communities from San Francisco Bay, California, United States - C33_657D | ecosystem: Environmental > Aquatic > Marine > Unclassified | place: USA: California... | reverse complement strand
CTGCCTTGTTTTTTCATGGACTAGGGTTCGGGAGGGCACGACCGAGGGCGACGCGCGCGAACGATCGGGACGACGCGACGCGACGCGACGCGACGCGACGCGACGACGGAATAGAACGAGCGAAAACTATAGCACGAACTCATGGATCCCGAAATGTTAAACGGCTTCGCCGAGGAAGACAAGGCGAAGATGTTAGGGATGATTGAGGCGATGCAAACCAGAGATAGGTGCGAGATGACGAACGCCGCCACGGGTCATACCACGACCGAACGACGACCGAACGACGACCAAACGCTGACGATGGAGATTTTCATTCGATCGAAACAGCTTGAAAATGTATAACAACTTAGTGGAGAAGTGCTTCAACACGTGCGTGCAGTCATTCAGACGCAAAAGTTTGGAAAAGGATGAGGAAGCGTGCGTGTCAAAGTGCTGCGAAAAGTTCTTAAAGCATTCCGCGCGCACGTCGCTTCGTTTCGCTGAATTAAATCAACAGTCCATGCAAGCCATGGGTGGTGCTCCGCCGCAATGACGAACTGGTGAAGAGTTACGGTAGGATTATTCAAATAATACGTTTGGTTGTTAGTTTCAGTCGCTTTCGTTTCATCGCTCAACCACCCTAAGTTCGCTATAAATATGTGTCTGTCTATGCTCGATCACTCCCGGCGTGCACGATTACTTCTTGACCACACTGGAGAGCACGTCGAAGTAAGTCGGGAATGTCTTTTTCGTGCACTTCGGGTCGTTGATAATGACATCAACGTCGCCGCACGCCGCCAGCGCGAAAGCCATCGCCATGCGATGGTCGTCGTACGTATCAATGTCCACATTAGCTTTCATCTTCGCCGGCGGATTTAACTTGTGAGGAGGAGTGATCACGCAATAATCGGAACCTTCGAACACCTCGCAACCCAACTTGCGGAGCTCAGTGCAAATGGCAATCATACGCTCCGTCTCCTTCACTCGCCAGCTTGCAACATCACGAATAGTGGTAACGCCATCGGCGAAAAGCGCTGCAACAGCGAGAGTCATCGCTGCATCAGGCATGGCATTCATGTTGACATCAATCGCCTTGAGTGGGCCTTTCGGACCGGTGCAAGTTACGGAATTCGGACCCCACTCCAACGTGGCACCCATTTTTTCCATAGTGTACGCAAACTTGGTGTCGCCTTGGATGCTCTCTGAGCCGCAGCCGATGACAGTCACGGTGCCGCCAGTGATAGTGGCGCCCGCAAGAAAGTACGAAGCAGAGGAAGCATCGCCTTCTACGAACGCTTTGCCCGGGGAGATGTACTTTTGACCGCCTTTGATCTTGAAGTTTTGGAGGTCAGCAGAACGCTCCACCTTGACACCAAAACGTTCCATGAGCGTAATAGTCATCTCAATGTAGGGCTTTGAAACCAGTTCATCGACGATGACGATTTCAATGGTACCAGTGGAAAGAGGCGCGGCCATGAGAAGAGCGGTGAGATACTGCGAGCTCACAGAGCCTTTGAGCTCTACGCGGCCGCCGGGCAAACCTTTAGCTTTCACTGTCACTGGCGGACAGCCCGTGCCCATGGTGCACTCTGCGTCGACGCCGAGTTGTACCAAGCCATCAACAAGATCTTGAATCGGTCGTTCTCTCATGCGCTCGACACCATCGAGAACAAACGTGCCTTTGCCGGCTGCGGCAACGGCTGCAGTGAGTGGTCGCATAGCTGTACCGGCATTACCGAGGAATAAATTTGCGCCTTGGACGGGGAACTTTCCTCCGCATCCCTTGATTTCCAAAATGTTATTCTTACGATCCTCGGTAAAGGAAAGTCCCAATACTTTAAGCGCGTCCACCATGTATCTGATGTCGTCGCTATCCAATAAGTTTTCCACCTTGGTCGTGCCCTCGGCCAAGGCAGCGAGAAGCAAGATCCTGTTCGAAAGCGACTTGGAGCCCGGCAAACGAACGGTGCCTTCGATCTTTTTCATCGGCTTCAGCGTGAGTTGCTCTACGGCTCCCGTTTTAGCGTTCGCACACGTGTGCGAACGAGTGCTGCGGCTAGGGCGGCGCCCGGAGCCCGGTCGCTTCGGGGCCAAAACGTTGGCACGCGAGGACGCGAGGGACATATTACTCGACAAATGCGTTCACAAGCGTCGTTCACAAGCGTCGCGCTCAAGTTCTGCGCCGACCGCGTCCGAGGTCGACAAGCGCGTGCGCAGAATCGAGTGAAGTTCGGGTGTGTACGACACGCCAACCTCGTCCTGTCGTCCAGTCGACAATCGACTGGTCGATCGTCGAGTGACTCAAGAACGTTGAGTTAAGATTACAAGAAGCCAACGAGTCCCTAGAGGTCTAAAAATGCACGAAAGTCTTTGAGCCAATCAAAGAATGCTTGAGATGGACGAATTCTTCGCGCAGCGCCGCGATTCGAGCGAGCTTAGCTTTAAGCTTTAGGGTCTCTTCCGACGATCGACCAAGAATTCCATAGCTTCCCGCGTTGGCTTCGCCCTCAGCGCGCTTCTCTTCGTCATCAAAATATTGCTTCGTAGAAGCGAACCATTGAAGTGCATCAAACGCGTCGTGTTGGCCGAGCACGCTGAGCAAGTACGCGATTCCGAGGGAAAATCCATCATCAGTGAAGGTCGCAGTTTGAGATTCTTTACCTCGACGATTGAGTTTCTCTTTTGCCGCCAGCATGTTCTCCGCTGCGCTCATCGTGAGCGCTGGGAGTATCAGGTAGAAATCTTTCAAATGTGCGTTGCCTTCGCCTTTTAGTTCGGCGGAAAATACGGACACTAAAACCTGGAAATAGTCCGTACCTTCCGCGCCATTCGTACTCAGCGCTTCAAGTTCTATCTCTAGATTCTTTAATGCTCTCTTTGTGACATCCGATAAGCCGTCGGCTTCAAAACTCTGGCTTTGAGTTGGCGTCTTAACGTGCGCACTCGGCACAAATTTCGCCGCATTCGTGGTATAATGCATCGTACCAAGACGGACCATGCGTACAAATCCTAGCGCATTGCCCATTTCCGTCACCAGAGCTCGAAACTGATCAATAAATGATGCTCCGTCTTCAGTTACACCGAGCTTGCGAATGTCGCGCATGAGACGCAAAGCTCGGTCGACAGGGTACTCAAACTTATCGTCAATCGTTGAAGACAAGTACCCAGCTCGCTTGGAATTCAGCTTAATCGCATCACTCTTTTCTTTCGTCTCCGCATGGACCATTCTCGCTTCTTTCATAAGCTGACTCCGGATGTGGTCATCAAACAAGAACTGGTTGAAAATCTGAAATCGTTGAGCCAAATATTGATATGCAAAGTTGATGGTGGTGTGCGTTATTCCCGTTCCGTGCGTTCTGATCGAGTTTGCGACGTGTCGAATGCTAATTGTGTTCAAGTGCTTGCGATCCAAAGCTGCGCTAGGCTTTTCCACAAAGCACTGCGTGTTCAAGTTGTACGTGTATCTCGACACGAATACATGAATGTTACGCATCAACTCCAGGACGTCCAAGCCTTGCTCGAGCGTTTGACTCGGCAGCTCAATCTCGGACAATTGTAAACTATACTTTTCTATGGCTAAATTTCGCATTTCCGTGTACGACTGCGAGATGAAGCAGTGTCAGTCGCGTGTTTTAGTCACATCTCAACGAGAAACGAGACGAGGAAATTAAATTAATTAGTTTCAAACTTACCTTCCAATTATGGAGCGCAATCGCTGTATGATTGTGAAATGTTCGATTTAAATAGTCTTGTACACGATTTCGAATGTCAATCTTTGAGATAGTGGCACAAAACGGTCAGTTTCAAGATCACGACAAAGAATTAAATAATTAATTACTTACCTTGTAGTTCAACATGCGAATTGCGGGAAGTTTTGTGAAGAACGATAGATCCCGTACGCCGTTTTTCAACGGGTTTACTTCTGCGATACCTTCGATCCGAGCTGAATGAAGATGAAGCCTTAGATCGGTCTCAATGTCTCGACAAAGTGGTTGAATTAATTCCCGATTCAAACACTCCTCGATATAACTCTCGAACGCCATCATTTGTTCTTTGTTCGCTCCTCCTCTCATCAATAGAGTTTCGCAGCATCGAAAGCAATTAATCAGTAGCGGTAGACGACCTGCTTCGCTCGCATTTGCGTAAATTCCCGAAAGAATCGCCGGAAATAGTTCCCTAACGAAAAATAGAAACGAAGTGTCACATAGATGCTCGATGCTCTTTCGATAGCTAGACATCGTGTCGACTAGTTCAACGAGCTCGGCGACGTCGCTCACATCCTGCGCACTTAACACGCCCGATCCTTGAATCGAATCTAGGCACATGCGGAAAACGTTCATCCTTTTCTGCGTCGCAGGTCCAGATAAAACGTACACTATGAAATTAAATAATTAAATAATTCAAACGCTCTGTCATTCCGTGATATCAAATAATACCTGCGATGTGCATGTTCGCCAGAGCGTCTTGTTTGTTACTTTCGCCTTTACCCGCCGTGATGTGAGCTTGCAAACGTCCCCATCCACCCGACGTTGGGGCTGATGCAATTGCGTTTTCCATTAATGCGCGAGCGGGAACCTGTGCAAACAAAAGTACGCGGTCAGTCGCTCGTTTACGAATCGATAGCGATAAACAAACACACCATGACACGTAAAATACGATCAAGCATATATTTCAGTAAATGTTGCGTCTCCAAATGCAAGTTCACGTGACCAGTGAAAGCGTCGTGCACCGCTTGAAGCATTTCCACGCCCTGACCGATTAGCCGAATTCGGCGCTTTGTGACAGGTGCATCCAAGGAGACGTGCAAGTAGATGATTTCTTGAACGTAATGCCGCATACGCTCAGCCAAGACGAATCCTTGCTTAAACAAAGTTACTCGGGCGTTCATCGTCCTCGCCAAGCTAGGTGACACGTTCGGCGACGCGGTGAACTTGGCGAGCCAGCTTGCCGTCTCTAAAATCATGCCGCCGAGTTTGGGTGGGAACGTCTGATCGAGAGCATTGAGCATCTCTCGACGTATCGCAACAACGGAATCCAAGCCATTATGAGGTCCGAACTCTCGAGAAGTTGGAGACAGATGTGCATCTAAAAGTGCGGCCGGACATAAGGAGATGGACGTCGCCACCGGCAAAAGCATGAACAACTTGTGTACGTCCCACGCTCGACAGCACAGTTTTCGATCTGGCATGTCAGGAACTAATCTCGAATGAAGAATGGTCAAGCATAGGCATGAAAGCAAAGTGTGCTTATCGCCGAGTCGCTCCGCTTTAGTGTGCACTCGCAGCGAGGTACTCTCGATGCGTTCCAACGTCACCCCGGCGAGCTCCTTGATGAATCGATCGGGTTGCTCAGTTTCTCCTAACTGGGACATAACATCGCTGAAAAACGACGAAGCGAAAAGTTGCTTGTCGACGATGGAAAGCGCAGAGTCTAGGCTAGATACGTCGACTTCATTCATACCAAACTGCGGTGGGTCTCCGCGAAGCACCAACACGGTTCGCTTAAAATTCATCAGTGCCGATCCCAGAATCTTATTACTTCTCACTGCTTCATCAATACCTGCAGCAATAGCTAATGCATAACCAAGCATATGGAATGCCCAGGAAAGTCTTACTGATTGATACGGTGTGTACGCGGCGAATGTCGAATATACCACCGAAAGTTGTGTGAACAAGTTAAAAATCACCGCTCTAAGCTGATCCATGAACAGCAACGAGTCTTGTAACGGTTGCAATTTATCCACAAATGCTTTTCGTAAGGTTTCGTCTGACATGCCATCTTCGCCGTCCGCACGCTCGCCGAAGGTGGTGAGGAGCGGATAAATTGTTTCGTCGGCGATGCGCGCCAAGCGTTGGATTTCCTCACCTAAATGAGCGAGTATCATCGTGGTCTTGCTCAACAGTGCGTTCTCACTGGCGCAAATATCTTCCAATCTTATGTTTTCTCTTGGGTCGCCGCATAACGAGATCGGATCATCGTCTCGGTCACTGAAAGTTGCCGTCGTCGCCGTTTGGTTTAAAACACCGTCTTCGCCTACGTTCTCGCTCGTCTCTCTCGTCTTATCGTTCCACGCCGAGAGGAAATCGTTGAGTTCGTCTAGCGTCTGTCGCATTACGTTCGCGACGTTTTCGAGGTATTCCTCTGGGATCGCATCTTCGCTCGCGCTCGTGCTCGCTTCCTCGCTCGCTGTCCACTGTCCATCGCGTTTCGTCACTCGCGCCATCGCTCGTGGCGGCGGTTACTTCTTTACGACGTGCGATGCGAGCTCGACGACGAAGGCGTGGATTCGAGTTCGTTTCGTGCTCGTTTTTTACGTCGCGAAGTCGCGCGCCGTCGCTCTCGACGACGCACCACCCGTCGCGCGCGCTCGAACCGTTGTCGTCGTCCTCGCGTTCGTTGCCGGGATGGCGCTGAGTCGTGATCAGGCTCAGATGAGCCCTCTCGCGCTCGACGTGCGGTAACGAACGCGAGGACGACGACGAACGACGACGGCTGATCGACGGACGACGCCGAGGACAGGGCGCGACGAAACGAAGGCGACGATGATGAATAACGACAAGGATGGAACGAAGACGAAGAGGTCGAGGTCTAAAGCGCTGGTGCGCGCGGCGAAACGACGACGAGTGGTGGAACACGAAGCGCGCGCGAACGACGACGAGGACGACGTACGCAAACGCGAAGGAGGCAGCGCGTCGACGACGACGACGACGACGACGACGATGATGAAAAACGCGATCGCATTACCGCGAACGTCAGCGCCTTGGTTTGCGCGAACATTGAGCGTAGATGAAGAAACTCCATTCGAGGCGTACTATAAACTTCAACGCGTTGTCGGCCAAGATGAATGGGAGGAGTTCCTTAAAGCCTTACGCACGCCACTGCCAGTGACGTTCAGAATGAATAGCATGGCGAGCAGAAGCGATGAAGTGAAACAGGCGCTCGATGAGTCCAAGAGACTTTTACAAAATGCGCGAGAGACGTGGGACGACAACGGACGCGTCATTCCACCGCCGACTCGACTCCCATGGTGTGACGGTTGGCAGCTCGGCACGGATAAGATGAGCCTGAAATTCAGTCGAAATCCCATGCTGAGAGATTTGCAGCGATGGTTGGTGAAGGCGAATAACACCGGGGTGCTGACGCGTCAGGCCGTGGACTCTATGGTGCCTGCGGCGATTTTACAAATTGAGCCGCATCATCGAGTTCTAGACCTGTGTGCTTCGCCGGGTTCAAAGACAACACAAGCGTTGGAAGCATTGCATGCGACTGGTGCAGAAGGTTCAGCAACGGGAGCAGTGATCGCGAATGACATAAACGCCAAGCGTTGTTACTTTCTTGTTCGACGCTGCGCAGCACTGGGAAATGCGACGGCAAATTTGATGGTCACTACACATCAGGCGCAGTGGTATCCGAACGTGAACGTTCCTCTTCATGATAGAGCTCAAGCAGAGAGTGGCGGTAGATATCCAGAAGGGTCATACGATAGAATAATTTGCGATGTGCCTTGCTCTGGTGATGGCACGTTGCGCAAAAATCCTCAAATTTGGTCAGAGTGGAAGCCGGAATTTGCGATGACTCTTCACAAACTACAGCTTCGCATCGCCCAACGTGGAGCTTCCTTACTCAAGGTTGGTGGCTACATGGTGTATAGTACGTGTTCCTTCAATCCAGTTGAAAACGAGGCTGTCGTGGCAGAGCTTATCAGGCGCTGCGGTGGCGCGCTTGAAATCGTGGATGCCTCAAATAGAGTTCCTCAACTGAAGTGCCGGCCGGGATTGTCGACGTGGAAAGTAGTAACGATGGTTGAAGGCGATGTCGTCGAGTATCCTAAATATGAAGACAGCCAGAACGTGTCGGTTCCCATTGGGTTGAAGAGGAAGTTTGCGAAATCGATGTGGCCGCAGGAGCAAGACAGACCACGTGAGGAAGCGCCGCTGAGTCGAGTCGGCCTGCTTGGGAAGCGAATCGTGCGAGGCCCATCTGCTGCGAGCAAAACTTCGGGCCTCGAGCACTGCATGCGACTCGTGCCCCACTTACAGGACATGGGAGGATTTTTTGCAGTCTTATTGAAGAAAGTGGCACCGATATCTGGTCCTAAAACAACGACGAAGAGAGGCGTCGATGAACGCGGGGGCCATGGTTCCGCTCAAATGAAGCCGAAACATATATATTCAAGAGTTTCGAGCTCGTTAATAAAATCTCTCGCCGACGACTTTGGACTCGGAGAAATGTTTTCGAAAAAGATTGCACAAAATTTGTATTGTCGTTCTGACAGTTCCAAGTCTATTATTTATGTCGCTGATGGCATAAAGGAGCACTGCATCGATTCGATTGGCGCAGAGCGAATGAAGTGCGTGTGGTCTGGCGTAGCGATTTGGGAGAAATCAGAGCGCGATGGCTTTTATATGTTGACCCAGAATGGCTTGCGCATCATCGATTCGTTCATTATGAAGCGTCGCGTTGAGCTTTCTCTCTCAGAGCTGAAGAGAGTGTTGAATACTCTTGGTCGGGAAGTTTCGCTCGAGTCACTAGCTCCGTCGTCTCGTACCGCCATTCGCGCGCTATCGCACGGTTCAATCATAGTTTCCCTCACGGGCGGGAATGATGGCTTAAAACTGCCAATTGTGTTGAATTTCACTGCAAACGATGCGGTGAAATTGATTTGGCGCTACAGGAAAGGTTTGGAGCAAGCGCCAAAGGCCGAAATCAAATCTCTGTTAAACGCGCTCAATAGAATTCAGAGTGCGCCGTAGCATAGCTATCAAAGATTGTTGTGACATTAATTGTGCTAGTCATTTACTTTCGCTCTAGCTTGGCTATCGCTTTCGTAGCCGCCAAATGAAACCCATCAGCCTGCGACTGAGCGTTCGACGCTGCAGCGCGCATTTTCACTGCAAAAGTTGTCATCTTTGCGTCTGCGCCGCTGACGGCGTTTTTACACGTAAATGACACACCTTTTCCACCTTCCATCAGCTTAAACTTTTGCCCCTTGAACAACGCGGCATTCAGCATCAAGCGATAATTACCTTTTGCTCTCATTACTATTCGCGAGCCGCTCTCGCCTTCGTTCAAACGCAAATCTCCGCGCCCGCGCTCGACCCACTGCGCGCCTTTTTCGCCATCCACTACGTACTCAAACAGTGCACCTTCGGTGCGAAACGCGCACGTTTCATCTTCTTCTCCTGTTTTCGTTTCCACGACTTCCAACTCCACCACTGGTCTGATGGTATCGTTTGCCACTTCAGCTTCTGGATCGTCTTCACCCTCCTCTTCTTCGACTTCGTTTTTCTTTCCCGCGCCAAACAAAGCGATGGGAGTCTTGACGCTGCCGAACACGGGCGCACTCGGCGCGCTCGCGAATCCACCGCTCGTCTTCGTCGACACGGCGGCGGCGAATCCTCCGAACCCTCCGCTGGTTGATTTTAATCCTCCGAACCCACTAAACCCCGCGCCGCTCGACGCCGCGCCGAACCCACCGATAGCCGATGGTCCTCCGAACACCGTCGTCGTCGCGTTCGTTGCGTTCGTCCCGTTCGTCGTCGCCGTTCGTTCTTGTTCGTCACCACCTTTCCATTTGTCGTTCTCGTCGTCCTCGCGTCCTCGGTCGTCCTCGTCTTCGTCTTCGTCTTCGTCTTCGTCGTTCGATGTTCGCCCTCGCACTCCTCGCCCGTCGTCGTCGCGTTCGTCGTCATCGACGGCTTTTCGAATTCGTTTCTTTCCCACTCCTTCGTCGTCGTCGTCGAGGTCGTTCGTCCCCATCGTCGTCGTCGTCGTTCGCGCGCGACGTCACTGACCATCGATCGCGCGTCCACGCGGTCGACGCGCGGGGATTGGGGACGTCATCATGTACCGGGGGTACATCAATGACCGACCACCAGCGCGACCCGAACGACGGACGCGGTCGCGGTCGCGCGGTCGCGGTCGACGGTCGTCGATCGACGTCGACGTCGACGGGGAAAACGAAGAGACATTCGACGACGCGTTAAGCGACGGACGTCGACGTCGATGGCGAGCGCGAATGAGGACGTGGCGAAAGCGCTGAAACGCGCGCTCGCGTCGCTCGAACCAAACGTGCGCGCGCAACGAGAGGCGTTCGAGCGCAGACTGTGCAACGGCGTGGAACTCGCGCGGGCGTACGAAAACGACGAGTGGAAGGCGCGCGCCAGAGCGGCGATGCCGATGGATGAAATACGACGACGAGGACGAACAATCGCGCGAGAGGGACGGACGGAGGAAACGACGACGATGAGCGACGACGACGGGACGCTACTCGCGCTGTTGGAGTGGTTCAAGAAAGATTTCTTCACGTGGGTGAACGCCGTGAAGTGCGAGACGTGCAAACAAGATATGAAACTCGCGAGGATGGATTCGGCGAGGAGTGCGGAAGAGCGCGACGGCCAAGCGGGAAGAGTCGAAGTGTACGCGTGCTCGACATGTTCCACGTCAGCACGGTTCCCACGCTACAACTCGGCGATCAAACTGCTTGAAACGAGACGCGGACGCTGTGGAGAATGGGCAAATGCGTTTATGTTGTGTGCGCGAGCGATGGGCTATCGAGCGCGGTGGTGTCTGGATTGGACCGATCACGTATGGACCGAGGTATGGAGCGAGAATCAGCGAGCTTGGCTTCACTGTGACCCGTGTGAAAACGTGTGCGACAAGCCGTTGCTGTATGAACAAGGGTGGGGTAAGAGCTTGACGTACGTTATCGCGTTTTCAATCGACGGCGTAGTCGATGTCACGAGGCGTTACACGAAGGATATGAGTAAAGTTTGGCCGCGACGGGGAGAAGTGTACGAGCCTTGGCTCGCTCAGCAATTAAAGTCACACACGCAGCAGCTCAGACTGAGAATGCTGCCGAAAGAAGTCGAAGCTCTCGAGCTCGAGGATACAGGCGAGCAAGAGGAGCTCTGTCGCGATGCCGTGGACGTGGGCGAGTCGTTCCCGGGTCGACGTTCTGGAAGCATTGCTTGGCGCTTGGCGCGCGGTGAACTCGGTAACAAGTAAAACAAAACAACTGGTAATACAGATACATTAGCAAATTAGAAGTGATAACAACGATTAACCTACAGTAGTAATAAACAATAAAGTTCTAAATTCGCGGCGCGCGCTTAGGCCCTCTTAAGGAGTGCATCAGCGCCAAGACAACGGAGAACAGGGCGAGCGCATTCGCTTGATGTGCTGAGCCGAGTTCAACCGGTACGTGGTAGAGCAAAGCGGTTATACCAAGCGTCACTTGACCCGCCGTAGTGGCTAGAAGAGCGTGAAGTAACATGCGCGACTGTGGATGGAGCCCAGCGGAGCCTCGATGAGCCAACCACACGGCGGATACGGCTGTTAGAGTGGTTAAAGCGAGAACTCGATGGTCAAATTGAACCGCAGCAGTGTTTTCGAAGAAATTTCTCCACCCCTTTTGTTCCCACTGCGCCCAGTACTCGTTGGGAATAATTTTACCGTCCATCAAAGGAAACGTATTATACGCTCTTCCGGCATCCATGCCGGCCACATAAGCTCCAGAGATGGCGGTGATGCCGATTAGCCCTGCGAGCGGGTGCACCATTCTATGCAAGCTCTTCGTTGCGTCGATGAGAACCTTTGTCGCTCCCGGACTTTGACTCGGCGAAAGCGGATTGATAACGCTCAAAGTCGTCCACAGCATACCGGAGTAAATGGTAAATGCCCCGGTCAAATGCGTGGCCAATCGATACGGGCTCACCCGCGGGCAGTCGTGTGAAAAGTCTTGCTCCTCGAGGCCGCTCTTCACCATCCACCATCCAATCATCCCTTGGGTAGCGCCGAGAATGAAAAACACTCCGAGCCGCTTAGCTAATGTCGAGGTGATGTAACCTTTGGACGCGAAATATGCCAACGGCCCGACGAAATACAACCCCAAAACGCGTCCCCACATCCGGTGCCCGTACTCCATCCAGTAAATAAATTTGTACTCCTCCACGGTCATCCCCAAGTTTGTCTTTTTGAATTCTGGGCTTTGCTTGTACTTATCAAATTCTCTCGCCCAATCCTCCGAGCTCAGCGGAGGGTGCTCGTATTGAAATTTCCAGTCTGTCATGGACAAACCGCTTCGCGTCAAACGCGTGACGCCTCCGATGACCACCATGCTAAACACCCACGCGCACCCCCCTGCGAGCCACCACGCGACTTGTTTCGTCGCTCGATCGCCTCCGACGACGAGCGTCGATGGCATCGGCATCACCGTGGACGTGAACATCCTTCTCGTCCTTCGCGTCAACGCGTCGCTCGCTCGCTCTCGCGTCCGTGCGCGTGCGGCTTCGGCGCCTACTGTCATCCCGCGCGTCGCGTTCGCGCTCTTCATCGCTCTCATCGCCATCACCGCACGCGTTCGCATTCGTGCGATTTCATTCGCCTCCATCGCCATCGCGCCCGTCGTCGTCGTTGTCGTCGTTCGTCTGAAGCACTCGAGCGCGCGCGCGCGCGTCGACGCGCGCCTCGCCGCCTCGCCCGCCGCCTCGCGCGTTGACGTCGCTCGCGCGAACGACGTCATAGCTTCGCGCGCGATGCGTGACATCGCGTTCATCCTTCGTCCTTCCTCGCGTTCCCTCGCGCTGCGGCGTGCCGTTCGTTCGTCGACAGGGCGGTCCGTCGATCGGTCACGTCACCTCCTTCGGTCGGTCGGTCGGTCGGTCGGTCGGTCGGTCGGTCGGTCACGTCACCTCCTTCGGTCGGTCGGTCACGTCACCTCCCTCGGTCGGTCGGTCACGTCACCTCCCTCGGTCGGTCGGACAACTCGACGCGTCCACCGCGCGTTGGATGGTACACGATTCACCGTTCACGACCCCATCGACGGGCGTGATCAGAACGCCTCGCGTCGCCCGACGCGACGCGCGCGCGAGGACGGGACGAAGCGTCGCGCGCGCGTCGCTTCGGGCGTTGGCGGTCGTCATCGCGCGCGTGGACGAAGGCGACGACGACGACGTCGAGCGCGTGGACATGCGCGCGCGATCGATCGCGGACGTCGTGCGCGAAGAATGGAGAACATCGGACGTGGACTTTGTGCTGGACGCGTTGCGCACGACGTCGTGCTCGCGCGACGTCGTGAACGTCGCTCGAACGCGCTTGCTTCAAGGCGCGCGAGAGCACCGAGGTGAACTCGACGCCGACATCGCGATGGCGATGACGACAACGTCGCTCGCTATGGCGTCGAGGCATTCGATGACGCATGCGATGGTCGCGCACGACGGCGAAAGACGAAGGGAGGACGACGTTGAAGGATTCAACGCGTGGATGGAGGTTGTCGAAACCATCGGCGAAACGACAACGGAGGCTCTCGCAAACACCGGACGCGAGACGCGACGAGCAGGACGATTGCATGCAACGTTCGCAACGGCATTAGCACACATGTATGCGACGACGAGCAAAAGAGCTAAGCCGTCGACAGCGTTGACGTTTCTGATGAGCGTCGCGAGCGCCGGCAACGCTGAGGCGTCGACACGAGTCGGACGAGCGGTGATTCAGATTGCACGCAACGCCACGGATATAGAGATAGCCACCGCAGTTCGGGCATGCGAAGAGGAGGATTTGACGCATCTCGCGGACGTGTTAACGTCGAGCAAGGAAGATTTGACAGTGACGGAAATGAACGTATTGCGACTGATTACGAATCATAGTCGAATAGCGTACGCGCGCGTCGTGAGCACATTATTAGAGCAAATGTCCTCGCGTGCAAACGCTATAGAAACTCTGGAACAAATCTCGCATCAAGAGCTGACAGAGATGGAGCGTGCTGGCATTTCTGAGCAGATTCAACGAGCCATCAACCTCGTTCCGGGACTTCACGTCAAGAGCGGTGAAATCGCTTCGACAAGGGCGTTGAAGATTTTAGCTCCTCTAGCGACGGTGTCGGCAGCGAACGCGTTGTTCGAAAATGAGGAAGTCATCTCGTCTGAAATCCTAGGCTTGCGGTTGTTTAGGGAGATGTTGAAGTGCGGTATGAACGTCGATGAAGTCGTCCAAGTGTTGAGACGAGCGATAGATGACGAGCGCATGGAGGTTCGGCGCGAGGCATTAGTCATCATCGCAGAGATTTTGCAAGAAGATAAGCCAATAGATGCGAGTCTGATTGAAGAGGCCAAGCTCAGGGCGGAGAATCGAATTAGCAAATCAATAGTGGAGATTCAAGCTCAACTTGCTCGCGGGGATAGATTGATTGGTGTGAGCGAGAGTGAATTTTGTTCCGCGCTCTATTTGGTATTTACTCTATACAAAGACGACGCATCGATGCAGAATATGCACATCATTCGTGAGACATTTACCATACTTCTTGCGTTTCTTGATCAAATGATTTTGGCTGAGAAAAAAGATACTGCTGAAATTTCAATTGATGTCCATGATGATTGCTTGCCGTCTGTGCGAAGTTGGGGTTTTAAGCAAACGATGGTTGAAGTTTTTCTTGATGCGATCTTGTGTTACCCTGAGCGGTTCAAACGCGTTCTAGAGGACTTTAAGCCCGCACGAGAATCCTGCTGTTGGGAAAATTGGATTGTTTCGCTCCTGATTGACGCGCACCTCAAGGTGATGAAACTAAAACCGAAAATGCCAGCAAACGGTGCAACTCAGCGATTATCTATGCTCTCTGTGAGCGCTTGCTCGAGTTTACTCATATTTACCATTGAATTCGGTGATAAAGAGTGGTCTCAGGACATCCGATCTCACGTCACTTCTCTTTGTTGTGAAGTGCTGAAATTACACTTCTCTGCTCTAGACGAGCGATGCGCGCTGTTGCTGGATTCCTGCGCCAGTCAATGCATCGATGTTTTGTTTGAAAATTGGTTTGCTTTGAATAACAGAAGATTGGTTTCTAACGCGTGGTCGGTCAAAAGTGCTTCAGAGTCCTTGAATATGCTCCGAGGCGTTTGTTGGGTTGCTATCAGTCGAGCTGCGAAGGCTGTATACTTGAAGTCAACAGTTCTTGAATCAATTCAAGCGCTGATCGCAGATAACGTCGATCATAAGCTTCTAGAATCGGGCGCACAAACAGTCGTTTCGTGTTCGAATCCTCACCTAAAACGAAGCAAAATTGTGAATGCTGGACGCGTTGTTAGTAAAAAGTCTCCGGTTTCCGCAATGGTTGCTCTACTCGTGGCATCTCTTCTTCAACAAGTTGAACGAACGTATTCACAAGACAGACCGGATCAGAGCTGGGACGAGGTTGTCTTGGAATGTCTTGAGTTAATTGATGTTTTGCTTCCAATGACTGCTTTTGAGGCAGATGCGGAGGAAGTTGCTGAGAGTGCGGTGACTATGTTGGAAAACATGGTCGTCCAGTTTCAACAGTTACCTGCTCACATGGTCTGCGAAATAGTGCATTCTGTGTTAAGATTTCATGCTCAAAGATCGAATCTTTCGGATTGCCTCAAAACAGCTTCGCGGCTTCTGAAATTAGCGACGCGCTACACTCTTGATACACTCCCAGATTTTCCGCGTGAACTCGTCAAGCTGATGATTGCAGTTCGAGAGGTTGTATCAAAGTTATCGAAATCTAACAGCGATGTCGACGTCTTCGTCAAGCACGACGCTTTCATTTCTCTGACGTCTTCGTTGGTCAAAGTCAGTAGCATTTTGATGCAAGACGTGTATACGCCACAAGTGGTATGTGACGGTGTAAGAAATTATTTGTCACTCGTCAATGCAGCGTTTGACGCCTGCATAAACGCGGCGTCAGCACTATCGACGACGAGTGGCAGCGATATTGACATCGATGGTCAACGCATTAACGCGGCTTTGGTCTTAGCCGGTTCTCGCCTACACCACGCCACGTCTCAGATCACAGGGTTGTTCCCAAAAGAAGAGTTGCAAGATCTTGAACTCCACCGACGCGAGTTCATGATATATTGCTCTGGAGTTTTTACAAATTTGCGTGCTCTAGAACTGACTTGCAGTGATGCGCCCTTGGATGGCAGTCTGGTCGCCATCACAAATGCGTTGGCCATGGCTGACATCACAAAGTACAGTGAAAATCTTGAGAGGCTGGGTACGCAAACCGTTGCTGGGCAACGCACTGGTGCAAAGAGCGTTTCGAACCCGTCAAGGCGCGAAAATTCATCATCGAATCCTCGAAAACGACTTCGTAATCCTTACTTAGATGCTGTTATAGCGCAAGAGGGGGGAAGACAAGAAGAGTATGATGACATGGCGGATTTCATAGTGTGCAAGCCTGGACGAAATTATAGAGAAGTTCTTGGGCTCACGTAAACGCCGTGTGTGATGATTGAACGATCATACGAATTACCATCATAGATCCTAGACTAGTTTGCTAATAGTATTGGAGTAGTTTATTTGGCGCAAATTCTTATGCTACAGGTGCGCGCAGTGTGACATCTTCCACTTCTGCGTTCGTAGGCTCCAAGAAAGGCGTCGGGAATGGCGCCGAGAACGCCCAGATTCCAGCAGGAATCGCAGTTACCTTACCACCTACACTGGTAACGACACCACCCAAGGGCGAAGCGAAAGGCATGCTCGTCAAGTACGCTTGTAGCTGAGCCTCAATGCGAAGCTTTTCGTGCAACAACGTCGTCTTTTCTTGAATGAGTTGAGAGTTCATTTCTTGCTGTCGAGTCTTTTCTGATTGAATTTTGACGATCATCTCAGTCAGTTTATGGTGGTGATCGCGCAGCTTCTTGATCAGCGCCGTGGCCGCCACCACAACTTTCGCTTTGTCTGTCTTTGGCACAGAACCCGGTTCGAGCACAGCGCTCAACTCCATAAATTTGTCATTGAGCGCGTCTCGACGGCGCTTCTCGCGCTTTGATTTATTCTTTTTCGCGCCTTCGCTCAAAGTCCCCGACTCCATTGATCGCCCCCTCTTTCCATTGTCGTCCGCGTCATCGGCGTACTTGGAATCGTCCTCATCGTCACACAAGCCTCGCACCATATCATCCCTGATCACGGTTTCCGCCGCCCCTAAGGCGAAATCATCCGATTCTCCCGCGATCACGGTGTCGAAGGTCTCAAGGAAATTAGCCAACCAATCATCCGAGGTCTGGTTATCCACCTTGAGCGACGCAAGCGCGTCGTGGTGCGCCATGGTTCTCGACGCGTAGGGCCTAGGGATTTCGAACAAATCCGAGGGTTTCGTCGTCGTCGAGGCGGTGAGAGAGTTTGAATCACGCGCGCTCTCGAACAGAATACAATTAATTCTTATGTATCCAAAACCGATCTCGTCGTCGTCGCCGTCGCTGTCGCCGCCGTACGCGCGCGCGACGATCTGCCACAGCGCGTCGTGCTGCGGCGAAGATACACGAAGATTTTACGTTTTTATTTTTTGGGTACGAAGAAACTACATACTTAAGTGATACATGCGCTTTATGTTACAGATAAATAATAAATGCGTGCCTACTGCTGTACTGTAGTGAAGAATCATATGGTGCCAGTTTTAGGTGCTCCGTCCAAGTGTTTCTGTAAATCCGCGAGCGAAACCGTGGCGGAACCGCGAGATTTCGCGGATTGTTGAGTATCATGCGCACGCCAACCGGTCATGTAGAGGACTTCATATGTCGCCTCTATGCCTGAACGTACGGCGTCGGCGTCGGAGGCTAGAGTAGTTGAAGCAGGAAACATGTCTAAATATAGCGTGCTCGCAGCCAGCGCGGTGTGACGAGACAGGAACGGACGACGAGCTAGCCCAGCATTTGTTTCCGCCATCTTACGCAAATGTTCTACAAGTTCCATGGGAGAGTCGTAGCCAACAACGACGGCGTCGACGTCGACCGCCGGCAGACGTAAGTCCGCTCGGCCGAGTAAGTTTCCAGCATCTCTGACGTGAGCTAATGGAGACATTCTCGGGCTCACCCCACCCTCACGCTCTGTTTCTGCCAACGCGCACGCTACGCGAAGCTCTTGCAACGTGTTGCCGCCGAATATGGAGGATAGAAATAAACCATCAGGGACGAGCGCGCGCGACGCTTGCGACATCGCGCCTGGTAAATCGTTCACCCAGTGCAGACCTAGACAGCTAATCACCGCATCCACGGACTCATCTTTGATGGGTAAATTTTCTTCATCCCCTTGAACGTACAAGACCTCCACTGGCGCACCATCGCGCCTCTTTGGCGCATCTCCAATGACGCCTTTAACGAAATTTAGCATGTCATTCGACAGATCGACCACAACTATGGTCTCCACGTCGTTTCGTTCAGCGAGTAAGCGCCGCGTAATGGCTTCCGAGGCACCGCCCAAGACCATTATTCTCTTAAAACTTCGTTTGATATCCAATAATCGATCGAGCAACCTTCTCGCGAGCTCGTCCAACAATCTATCTGGCGCTCCACTGCGCATCTTTGTTACCTCGCGCTGTAAGAATGCTGCTCGATCTCGCCTCACCCTGACTAAATCTCGATCGAACACCATCATCGCTTTCATGTTCTTTGCCGTTTCTTCATCTCGCAGCGCTTCTGCGCGTTCTCTCGCGCGTACTTCCGCGCCTCTCACGTCGATTGGTGTCCCTACGCCCGTTCCTCCTCCCACGTTCCGTGCTTCGTTCGACGTCAGCCTCGCGTTGGTTTTCGCATTCAACGTCGTTGACGTTTCAATTCGTCGTACTAACGTCTCTAACGCTCTCGCTCGACGTCTTCCGAGCATCGTCGCGGATTGGCGCCATCGCAATCCGTCGATGGTCGAAGGACTAGGGTTGACAGATTGACGAGACCGATCGACTGACATGGGACGACGTCATAGCGCGACGAAAAGGAATTGAGGGATGAAATCTCCCGCGGAGACGTCGTGCGATACGAAGCACCTCGCCGGGAAGTGCCGGTCGTGGATCGACGACGAGATCGACGCCATGGGCGAGGACGGGGCGCACCTCCCTCGACCTTCGGGGTGCTGCGAAAAAGAAGAACGCGAACGCGAGGAAGGCATGCGCGCGCTGAGAGAACTTTTATCGCACGATAGAATCAACACCAGAGCGATAATGGCGCGAGAAATCACACACGGCATCGATAGAGATGAACCAAACGACGAGGAGGAGGACGATTGGGCTAAGACGGATGAAGACGAGGACGAGGACGACGCGGTGCGGGCGATTCGAGACGCGAGGCTGCGAGAACTTAAAGGGGCCGCCGCCATCGCCGCGTCGGAGGCGAGGCGAGCGAGATATATCGAAATTAATGAAAGCGCGATCGTAGAGACGCTGCGAGCGAGCACGCGCGTGGTGGCACATTTCGTTTTAGAGGGTGCAGAACAGTGCGCGCGCATCGATGAAGTGTGCGACGACTTGGCGCCAGTGTTTCCCAAGACCAAATTCGTACGGGTTCGACCGAGAAACGATTCGATTGCGATGCGTCAATACGGCATTCCAGCATTACCAGCGGTGCTGATTTTTAAACGCGGGCGATTGATGTTCTCTACGTATGCACTTGATGACTTTGGGGGCGCAGAAAACTTTGAGGAGGAGCGCGTGTTGAAATGGCTGGCAACACACGATGCTATTCCCGGTCATCCTTTCGCTGATGTAACGAAAGCAGTCGATAGCGACGCGTCCTCGGACGAAGAAAATGCACAAGCCGATGATGATGAAGTATTCGGCGTCAGTGCACCGTGTGAGACGTGTGGACGGACGTACCCACACAAACACATTCGTGCGCTGCGACATGGCGAAGCTCTTTGCCAGCCAGCCGACTCTGACACGGATGAAGACATTTAAAAGTAGTAGCTAGTATTGTTATAGACTAGAAGAATACTAAATACAAACGATCGCACCTTTGCCTAAACCATTGATGAATGAGCTCGCGTCCATAGCCTTCTTACCGGGAGGTTGTACTTCGAGCAACTCTAACCATTCACCGCCAGCACACGGCACGCGCAACGCTTTCTTATTCAACTCCACCACACCGCGCGCGGCCGCCGCGTTACCCTCGCTAGAGACGCGAGATGTAATGATTTTAATCACCACATCTTTTATCTCTGCCCCGTCACCGCCTGCTTTCACCTTCAAAGTGGCTTTCGTTCCAGGCCAACCCGCAAAGGCGCGCACCTTGTTGTGACACTCGCGCGCGCTTTGTTTCTTAAAGTCCAGGTCTCCTTCCTCTGGACTCACTTTTGCAGCGTGCGTGAGCGTCGCTTCACTCTGTGGTATCGCTCGCGCTGCAGCTTCGCCGGCAAAAACCGAGGGAAACTCGTCGAGCAACGCCTGAACACCAGTCTCAAAAAGCTCATTCAAGAGTTCTGGCGCCTTTTCGTCGCCGGTGAGCGGTCGTTTAATTTGGCGCAAAACCGGCCCAGCGTCCATTTTTAACACCGTATACGCCACGGAAACACCGGTTTCCGCTTGACCGCTCTCCAGCGCGCGCTGCACGGGCGCTGCACCTCGCCATTGAGGCAGCAAACTTGGGTGAATATTCAATGTCCCCAGGCGCGGAATGTCGAGAAACTTTTGTGGCAAAAAGTTACCGTACGCCGCGGTTACCGCTAAATCAATATCCAAACTTCGCAGAGTGTTTAAGAAACCTTCTTCGTTTGCCTTCTCCGGACAAAGCACGCGATCTTTCGCTATTCCTCGTTCGAGCGCGAGTTCCGCCACCGGCGACGGCGCCGGCGCGTCGCTCAGCCGTCCTCGTCCGCGCGGCCGTCCCGGTTGTGACACCACGCACGTCACCTCGAACATCGACTCTTTCCCGTTCGACGCGTCGATAATCTTCTTTAGAACATCTCGAGCCACGTCGGGGGTTCCCAGAAACATCACTCGCGCTTTTCTCGTTCGCCCGTCTCCGTGCGTCGCCCGCGCGTTCGTCGCCCCGTCGCGTCCCGCTCGCGCGACGCGTTCGACCTTTGGTCTATCCATCGCAAACGCTCTGTCGCACGCGCGCGCGCGCGCGCTCGATGCGTTCAACGCCGTGCTCGCCAGTTTCCCAATCGCGCGCGCGTGCGCGCCCATCCCGGCGTGTTCTGCGCTCGTCTCCCCGCTCGCCTCGCGCCCTGTCGTTCGCCGTTCGTCGTCCGCGTCGTCGACGACGTCGCGATGCGATTGACGTTTGACGTTCTCTCGTCCGCGTCGTCGCGTCGTCGCGATGCGAGGTCGACGACGCGACCTCGACCTCGCTCGGTCCGTCGGTCCGTCGGTCATCATTCATCGGTCATCGGTCGTCACAGCGGCATCGGTCATCGTTCGTCGGTCATCGTTCGACGAGTCATCGTGTCATCGTTCGACGAGTCATCGTTCGACGAGTCATCCATCGTTCGACGAGTCATCGGTCATCAGTCATCGGTCATCGGTCATCGGTCATCGGTCATCAGTCATCAGTCGTCGGTCATCAGTCGTCGTCACAGCGCGCGCGCGGGACGACGTCGGGGCGAACGGCGTGCGGGGCGCGCGAGCGATGCGATCGATTTTCGCGCGCGCGCGACATCGAATGACGAATGACATCCCCGCACGTTCGTCGTTCGTTCGTTCGTTCGTCGTCGCGAACGGTGAGAAGGTGACGACGACGTCGCTCGTGCGATCGGCGAGCGATCGCGCGCCGATCGCGTTCGCTTCAAACGCGACGTCGACGTCGTCGTCGATATCCGCACGCGCGACGAATGAAGGAATGCGATCGATGACATGGAGTGCGACGCGATCGATCGCATCGAGCGCGATGAGAGCGATAAAGCCGCGATTAGGGACGGAGCAAGGGAAGTTGAAACCGGCGCCGCGAGGGCTCGAGGCGCCGCTGACGAGCTTCGAAGCGGGCGCGCTCCAAGAGGGATGGGGGAGCGCAGGCGGAGGGCAGCTCCCGTGGACCCCGACTAAAGAGTTGAAAAAACGAAAGTCGTACTTCAAACGGTGCGGACACATCATGGAAACCATAGAACGACAGCACATGAAAGCTTTAGGCGAAGAACGCAAGGTTATTCCGTTTCGACCTGGGGACGTCGTGAAGCTCACGTTGGAGGTTCCAGAAAATAGACGGCGATCGCAAACGTTTTCGGGGATTTGTATCGCAAAAAAGAACCGTGGGATGGGTTCTAGTTTCACCGTTCGCTCCGTCGTGGGTAATTTCGCGGTGGAGCGGACGTTCCCTTTGTTCTCGCCGAACATCAAGGGGATGGAAATTCTCGAGCGGCGCAAGGTGCGTCGCGCCAAGCTGTATTATCTTCGCGACAAACCTCTTCGATTCTCGCGTCCGTGAGATTCATTTGGAGCGTCCGATTCTCGCGTCCGTGAGAAAAATTTAGGTTAAATCGTAGTAGTATCACATATGTAGTAGGCTACGCGCTAGATTAAAACAAGATCGCAGACAACCCATCTCGTTTCAAGTATTATCCGCCTAATCAACTGTCAGCAACTGTGTGCAAAATCTTCTTGGTACAGGTCAAGGCAAGATCTGATGACCTCAAACAAATCAATTACTAGTGGTTCAATAATAACCAGTGAATGTTGGACGAGCATCCTGTTGGGACTGCGGGAGAGACAGATCCGCCGGGAAACTCATTTGGTTGTACATTTCGTTGGCGAGCTTACTAGCGGCGTACACTTTTGCGCGTGCTTCAGCGAGATTTTTGTACGCTTCCAATGCAGCTTGTTGCGCTTGAACAGAGGCCAAAAGTTGCATGGGTTCCTGAACACTAGCTTGCATCATGCTGGATTGCATCAACATATTGTGTTGGGCAAGCGCGGCGAGCTGCTGAGGAGTAGCGTGGGCGTGCTGAAGAAGAGCGGCAGCTTGACCACCTACTGAGGCGGCGTTCGGCACGGCAGTCTTCGGCGGGGGTTGGTAAGAGAACTCAACGCCTCTGATATACTGCAGACGCTGCACGAACTCTCCGCGTCGTTTGCCTTCGCATAACTCCTTGTAGCGCTCCACGGCTTCGTGGATGATGCTCGATGCCGTCATTACGGCATCCGAAGAGCCTTGAATGCAGAACACGCGGCACGGCCGGTGATAACCGCCGATCTCGGGATGCTGCGTCCAAGATTGAATCGTCGAGCCGGTGTGTCTCATGATTTCTCGAATCGACGCACCGCTTGCACCAATAACAAAGCCCGCAGCGAGCAGAGTAACTCGCAGCTTCAAGCCACCACTCGAAAGAATTTCAACTGAGGCGACTTGTTGCTCTTCTTCCTCAACGCCTTGACCAGCCTTTCTGGGGCCAGACGGGCCTTTGCGAGCTGTACCATTGGAATTGACAGCATACGCGGCAGGAGGGTTAACAATCGGCTTTGCCGGGTTGAATGGCGTGTATTGCTGCGTGAATGCGTGTTCGGCGCGAGCCTGTTCGGCGCGAGCCGTGGAGAACGCGTTGGGGGAAAACGCAGACACGCGCGTAGGTGAAGTGGACTTTTCGTTATTTCCGCCAATCACAGGTCCGTTCATTTTCGTGGCTTCTTCTTCGGCTTCGAACAGCAAGCTTCCTAGGATCTGCGTTGAAAGAAGCGACGAAGTGATTTTGTTAGTGTGCTTAGATCCGTGCCGAGTCCCCGGACAGTTATCTCGAGCTCAATTCGCTCGACGCGCTCGCTCGCTCGGTGCCCTCGTGGTATTCCGACGTTATGAATCCAACTCAAACGCGTAAGATTTGAAAATCAATTCGCACCTTTGATCGCATGCGTCCATCTATCGCCGCTTGCGCGGCGTGCGCCTCCACGGCCGCGGCGTTCGCCGCCGCGTACCCCGCGGGTGGCTCAAAACGCGTCAGCTGTGGTTCGTCCAAATCGTCGAGCACGCCTTGCGGCAACCACATAGACGCATCGTCTGTGTTGGATGCGAAATAATTCTGTCCGCTTCGTGCAAACATTTATGTTGTTTTCAAGTCGCTCGTCGCGATCGTTGGGTCGCACGTGTCCGGGGTGACGGCAATCCGATCCCTGTGGACGAGTCGACGCGTCGCGCGGAAATGGTGTCGATCCTTGCGGTGTGCGTGTGTGCGAGCGCGAGCGCGGGCGATTGACGACGGCGGAGTATGAAAAATAATCCAACCGCGTCGATTCGCTCGACAGGTGCGCACGCCACGCTGTCGCGATGCGCGCGGGCGCGTCGGGGCAAACGCGCGCGCCGGTGCGGCGCGCCGGCGCGAGGAAAACGCGTTGGAAAAACGACGAGTGAGCACTCAGAAGCGAGTCCTCGAGTGCGAGATCCTCGACATGAAATGTCTCGGCGCGAAAATTGTCGACGACGGTTGAAATCCCTCGTGCGGCGCGCGCGTCGTTCCTCGGTCGCGCGCGCGACTAATGAAAACCACGCCGATCGGGCACGCGTTGCGATTGATGTGAGCGTGGCGTCGATGTAAAAATAGACTCACACCTCGAGCGCCGAGCGAAGGAGACGGTGATAATCTATCCCGTCGTCGTCGTCGTCGTCGTCGTCGTCGTCGTCCTCGTCGTCGTCGTCGTCCTCGTCGTCGTCGTCGTCGTCGTGACATGCGTCGTCGTCGTCGACGTGTTTGACGACGACAGCCATACGACCCGAAAGGACGCGCGCGAAGCGACATGGTTTGGGACAAGCGGCGAGAGCGCGCGCGGCGTCATCCAAACGAGCGTCGACGGTCGCGGCGTCGTCATCGACGTCGTCATTCAATATAGTGTCGATGAAAATATCAGCGGCATGACGCTGCAATCGCATGGCTTCTTCGGGATCGATGTCGATATCAGACTTCCGCGGCGGCGGTTGAGCAAAATCTTTATTTTCTAGCGCTCGCGCGAGAGCTTCCAAGCTTCCGTGTCCTGACCAGTCCGTCGGGGGTGACGACGAGTAAATGTTAAACGTCACGTGGGGGAAAATGACGCTGACGTAAGACATGGTGTTCACGTCTTCCATGCTTCCCGAACGATCGCCCAAGACGACGACTATTTTTTTTGCCGCGCTCATGCACAACGCGTATGTTGCGCCATCCAAATCAACCTCCAAGTACGCCGCGTGGGGTGACGACGACGTCGACGACGTCCCTGCCGCCATTGGATCTGTGTCATGCATGTGCCTTATTCGCACCACGGTCTCCACGCACCCGCCGTAGTCAGTGTTTTCTCTTGTCACCGCGAAAACGCAGTGCTGGGCGTCTCGAGCGGCGAAACCTTTCCACTTCTCAACTTTACCGTACTGTTCGCTCTCGCTGATCGTAAACGAGCTCAAGCCCATGAAAATATCTTCACTCTCGCTTCCTCGCGCGTTCGCGATCGTCATCGCGGGCGTCAAAAACGGCATCGAAGCGAAGAATGCGAATCGATCCATGGTGATTGTCGGCACTCCCCGCGATCGTCGCGCGTTTCTCGTCCTCACTCGATCTCGCCCTCGACGACGATCGCGATCGTTCGTCTCGATCGTTCGCAATTTTTATCTTTCTTCGATCTCTCGAAGCCGGCGTCCAACGTCGTTTCGCGCG
>Ga0222712_10001847_pt1 | contig 25311 bp, 23 predicted proteins | sample C33_657DmetaG_FD_165043 | JGI IMG/M metagenome (GOLD analysis project Ga0222712, IMG submission 165043) | Estuarine water microbial communities from San Francisco Bay, California, United States - C33_657D | ecosystem: Environmental > Aquatic > Marine > Unclassified | place: USA: California... | reverse complement strand
TGGTAAGCTCAATCTTTTTATTTTCGCGCAACAATGAATGCGTGTTCGGATGATGTTCCATATTGCCGAACTTATAGACTTCAGATTTTTCGTTATTGATTACGAATTTAACTTTGTTGTCAATTAAAGCTACCAGAACATCCATGTTAAATGGTTTGGTCACATAATCTGAAACGCCAAAACTGTAGGCATCTATTTTATCAATATCCTGCGACTTGGCAGTAACCATAATGATCAAATTATCAAAACCTAGCTTTCTAACATTCTGACAAATCTCAGAACCTTGTTTGGTAGGCAACATCCAGTCAAGCAGTACAATATCCGGCTGTTCTGTCATGATCAACTCCTCTGCAATCTGCCCGTCTGAAGCTTCCACTACTTTATAACCCTCGGCCTGCAAACGATGTACTACCAGGAATCTTAAATTTTCATCATCCTCAATTACGGCAATCTTAATTTCTTTTTGCATAATTATATATCGTAAGGCAATTCTATTGTAAATTCAGATCCCTTTCCAAAAACACTCACCACCGCTATTGATCCGCTCATAAATTTAACCAGTTCTTTACAGAATGCCAAACCTAAGCCCACACTACCCTGCTGGTTATATTCATTTTGAACTCTGAAAAATTTTTTAAATATGTTATTTATATCCTTAGCTGGAATACCGATTCCATGATCTGAAAATTTCAAAATAAGCTGCTTTTTAACTTTAACAATACTGATCTTTAAAATTTTATTTTCGGGTCTTGAGTATTTATACGCATTGTCAATCAGGTTTTGAAAAATACTACCCAATAATACCGGATCAGATTTAAAATATTCAACACCTTCAATATCACAGCTAATATCAAAGATAGGATACTTCAATTGGTAACTGTCAATTAAATTCTGGCAAAATACCTCCAGGTTAATGCTTTCTAGGTTAATTTTGATTGCTTTATTCTCTATTTGGGTGAACGAAAGCAACTTATTCATCAGGTCATTAAGCTTATCAGCCTCCTCATCTAATATCTTTCCATAATGCAGCCTTTCTTTGTCTGAGAGTGTTGAAGCACTCCTGATATTATTGCCTGCTATCTTGATCACACTAACAGGAGTTTTAAACTCATGGGTCAAATTGTTTATGAAATCATATTGAAGCTTAAATAGCTTACTGTTTATATTCAGATTTCTAAATATTAAATAAGCAATTAAAACCAGTATGAAATAGGAAACAAATAATCCACCGGCAATTGGCATGAACCTAGTATTAATCTCCTTCTGCAAGAAACTTTTACTTGAACTGTAATACAATTTATAATCAGAAAAAGGCCCCGATAAAGGAAGGTCATTACTGATGATATCTGAATTATTTTCAAGTGACTCATAAACCAGTTGTTTAATAGTTATAGATTGATATAATTCAGGTCTAGTATTCTTTATGTTTAGCTTGAGCGGATCTAGATAGAAAGAAAACATGTCTAATTCGTAAACCGGTGAGAACTTGTGCTGGGTTTTCATCAAGTCTTTATAGATCTTTAACTCCTCCCTTCTGGGGATATTCAGGTAGGTGATTCTTTGAGACATTATGCTGTAAAAGACATTAAATCGATCAGAATCGCTGAGAATGCTGGTCGTGTCTGCCGACTCAATAAAACCGCTGAATTTAATCGCCATTTTATTGAATTCATCATTTGTTTTTAAAGAAAAAGTATTGCTTGGCTGGCCCCTTTTAAACAATACTATTGAATCTTGATCAAGATTCCTGGCAAATTGATAAACCGCTTTAGGGCCTAAAGAAAAATTATTAACCCGTATCCCATCTGGAATAGTATGATTACTAATTGCTGCATCATAAAAAACAACACGATCAACAAAGTTGAATTTGGTAAAAATTTTGTCAATATACTTTGCTGCCTGTGCCGAATCCAAAAATCCCTGATAGAATGAAATTTCAGGAATCTTATTTTGAAAAAAATCATTATAAGGTTTAATGGTCTCTTCCAGAACCTCAATTTTCTGAGAAGCAAATTCATTCTCTACATACTTGCTTGTGAGTTTATAGGCCAGGAATAATGCTCCACCAAGCGCAGCTGTAATTAGAATTAGGAAAATTATAACCAGAGAAAAATTTTTACGATAAGTTTGCTGGTATTCCTTCATCCCGTTACTTACGGCTTAGATTTTTATCAAGAAACAGTTCAAGTTCTTTATAAAACTCAAGTCTGTTATCAATGTTTCTAAAAAAATGACCTTCGTCTTCTTTTAAAATATAAGTAACAGGAACATTTTTCTTCTTGAGTTCCTTTACAAACTGATTAGTTTCGTTCATATTCACTCTTGGATCTTTAGCACCCTGGGCGATTAAAACAGGAACTTTTATCTTATCGGTGTGAAAAACAGGAGATACTTCCCTAAAGTAGTCTGCATCTGTTTCAGGATTCCCAACGGTTTCATAAAACATTTGTTGATAAGGCCTGAAGTAGGGTGGTATATCTTTGAGGTACGTAAATAAATTGGTAAACCCTGAATGTGATGCTCCGCAGCGATATAGTTCAGGTTGTGTAATCAGACCATGAAGGGCTGAGAAACCTCCAAAACTTGAACCATAAATTGCGATGCGAGAAGGATCAGCTATCTTTTCTGATATAAGCCAGCCAACTCCATCGGTGATATCATCCTGCATCTTTCCACCCCATTCTTTAAAACCAGCAGTCCAAAATTTCTTACCATAACCTTTAGAGCCTCTGAAATTAACCTGGAACACAGCATATCCCCTATTTGCAAGAAATTGCACTTCAGAATTATAGCCCCAGCTACTTCTTGAATCAGGACCTCCATGAGGCATCACAACCACAGGAAGGTTTTTCTTTGTCCTACCTTTAGGAAGCGTTAAATAGCCATTTACAAGAAGGGAATCCCTTGTCATGAAGCTTATAGGCTTCATTTCAGCCATGTCATTCACCACTAATGAAGGGTTAACATCACTTAATTTAACCAGTTTATTTTCTTTAATGGTGTATTGATAAAATGATCCAGGATTATGATCAGTGTAGGTACGAACTATGAATTTCTTTTCTGCTGAGTCAGAGCTACTCACTCGAATTTCTGTATTTGGAAAAAGCTTTTCAAGCCTATTGAAAATGATTTTTACAGATTCATCTAAATAATGACGTTCCTTTTTCCAAGTTTCATAAGCCACATAAGTTAATTTACCTTTATTGACTGAATAAATTGCTTCAGAAACATCTACATCAGGGTTACTGTAAATAGTTCGCTGCTCCTTTCCCGTTTTACAATCCAATTCAACCAATGCCATCTTATCCCGATTCTTGTTTGACAAAGCATAGATAAAACTATTGTTAGCGCTAAATGCTACAGGCAAAATGCTGGTTTTGAAATTATTAGTCAAAACCGGACTGAATTTTTTATTTTCACTATCACGATAAAGCAAGGTTTCATTAACCCCATCACTTGCTATTGCCATACGCAATTTACCGGAAGGATCAGAATACCACTTCGTTATATTTCCCGGATTCTCAAGTAGTAAGGATAATTTACCGGATTGAATATTTAACCTGTAGGCGTCAAATACAGTAGAATCACGCCTGTTAAGCGCAACTAATACCTGATTATCAAAAGTACGCCCTGTAGTTATTAACCTGATTTTAGCATAGTTAAAAGGTAGCAGCTCCCTTTTATTTGTTCCATCAATTTTTACTGCAAATAATCCGGCATCTTTATCTTCGGCACCACTTTTTAAATACAGTATCTCATTATTACTTGCCCAAAAATAATTCGAAATACTACGGTTGCTATCACATGTTAACTGGATGGTATTTTTCCCATCCCAGGTTTCTACATAAATGTGAATACGATTATTGTCCGGCTTCAGATAGGAAATAAACTTCCCATCAGGTGATACCAGAAAAGATGTTTTAATAGGCGCACTGAAAAAATTTTCAATTGGAATTCGCTCAACTGTTCCTTCAAATGAGCAGGACACCAGAGTCAGCAAAACAAATAAGAAAAAGTAATTTCTAAATACCTGCATTATCCAATAAATTTATTCAAATTTCGTTCAAAAAAAATTAGTCACCTATTCGTTGCAGAAAATACTGATAAATGTTACAACGAAAAATTACTTGTGATACGTTTTTTAACTAATCTTTCAATGTAATGATTTCCATTATAATCATAAAAAACCCATCGTAACATTTAAACTACATGACCTATTTATTGCAATATCATGAGCTAAGTGTTCTGAACTTTAATTCAGATTTTCAGTCAAATTTAATTCCAATACCCTTAACTTTAAGGATTCAGAAATTATTACCCCAATTAAATCATGAAGAAAATCATCTTTTTTCTTATTCTGATAATTTCCTCTTTAGGGCTAAAAGCTCAGCTTAGTTCGGAGGAGGCTCTGGCCATACAATATTTTCAATCAGGAGACTTCGAGAAGGCGGCTATGCTGTATGAAAAGCTTTTCAACCGAACAAAAAACACAAGCTTTTATGACCCGTATTTCAACAGTTTGTTAAAACTCAAACAATTTAATGAGGCTGAAAAACTATCTCGAAGCTTATTTAAAAGCAATCCAGAAAATTTCACCTATTCTGTTGATATTGGCCGTATTTATCAAGAAAAGGGTGATCAGGAAAAAGCATCAGAATGGTTTAATACGTTGATTAGGACTATGCCCGCCAATGAGTTTGCAATCAAAGATCTCGCAATAACCCTCTATCGTGCTGAAGCTTATGATTTTTCAATTAGAGCTTTTATTACCGGCAGAAAGCTACTCAATAATGAAAATGCTTTTAATTACGACCTACTCAGTCTGTACCGGTTCCGTAAAGACAAACCAAATCTCATTCAGGAATATATAAATCTTCTGAGCACAAATCCTGAAGCATTGCCACAGGCGCAAAGTGTACTTGGAAATATTCTGGAAGGTAGCGAGGATTTTAATCAGTTAAGAACATCGATCTTACGCAGGCTTCAAAAGGAGCCTCAAAGCATAGTCATGACAGAATTTTTAACCTGGCAATATATCCAGCAAAAAGATTTTGATATGGCTTTAAGGCAGACATTTGCTTTAGATCGCCGACTTAAAGAAGATGGAAACAGGGTCTTTGACCTTTCTCGTTTACTGATATCCAACCAAGCATTCGATCAAGCCATTGAATCATTAAACTATCTGGTTTCAAAAGGTGCTAACAATAAATATTATGTCCCAGCTAAAATTGAGCTTCTTAATGTAAAAACTAGGCAATTAACTTCTATCAAGTTCAGCAAAGAAAATCTGATCAATTTAGAAAATGATTTCAACGCTCTTTTGAACGAATTTGGAAGAAGCTCAGGAACAGTATTTGCAATACGTCAATTAGCTAATTTACAGGCATATTATCTCGAGAAACCAGCTGTTGCTGCACAACAACTCGAAAAATTATTAGAAATCAATGGCTTGCCGTCACAAATTATCGGACAAATAAAGTCGGATCTTGGCGATATTTATATTCTTACAGGCGAGGTATGGGAAGCAGCTCTTTTATATGGCCAACTTGAAAAAGCTTATGCAAATGAGCCATTAGGACAGGAGGCAAGATACAAGAATGCAAAATTAGCTTATTATCAGTCAGATTTTATATGGGCAAAGGCACAACTCAATGTGCTGAAAAGTTCAACTTCACAGTTAATTGCAAATGATGCACTAAATCTCAACCTGCTTATTTCAGATAATCTGCAAAACGAAGCAGATACTGCAGCACTCAGAAAATATGCATATGCGGATCTTATGATTTTTAAAAATCAATCCGATAAAGCATTAACTATACTGGATAGTATATCTGTTCTTTTCCCGGGGAATTCACTTGCTGATGATATTTTCATGGCAAAATCAAAAATTTTCATTAAAAACAATGATTTCAACCAGACAATTGAGCAGCTAATGGGAATAATTGAAAATTATCCGACAGAACTTTGGGGTGATGATGCGGTATTCATTCTGGCCGATATTTATGAAACAAAATTAAACCAACCGGCTAAAGCACTTGAATTATTTCAAAAGATAATTACTGATTTTCCGGGTAGCTTATATGTGATAGAGGCAAGAAAACGTTTCCGTAAACTAAGGGGCGATAAGCTCGGATAAAGGCATAAAGACTTAATTTATAAATCCCTATTCCTATATTCGCAACATGATATTATTTAATATTACCATAATTTTGGATGATGAGATTCATAATGAATGGTTGCACTGGATGAAGACAAGACAGATTCAAGATGTAATGAATACAGGATGTTTTGTTTCTAACCGCCTGCTTAATGTATTGGATTCTCCAAATGAAGGACTTACCTACTGTGTTCAATACATTTCTGATTCTTTAGAAAACCTGAATGAGTTTAAACAAAAACATGAGCATATTATTCAGGCCAATATGCCTGAGCAATTCAATAATAAACTTGTACTATTCCCAACGGTAATGGAATTTATCGACAATCAATGAACATACTAACAACAAAAATAAAAGGACTTTTTTTAATTGAGCCAAAAATCTGGAAAGATGACCGAGGCTATTTTTTTGAAAGCTATAATAAAAAACGCTTTGAAGAAGCTGGTATACATGTAGATTTCGTACAGGATAATCAGTCACTTTCCCAAAAAGGAATCTTAAGGGGCTTGCATGCACAGGCTGATCCTCATGCCCAAGGAAAACTTGTTCGTGTAATTCAGGGAAGAGTCATTGATGTTGTGGTTGATATAAGAAAGAATTCGGAAACCTATGGAGAACATTTGACCGTTGAGCTTAGCGGAGAAACTAATCAGATGTTTTGGGTACCCCCTGGATTTTTACATGGCTTTGTCACTCTAGAAAATAATACCATTTTTAGTTACAAAGTTTCAGGACTTTATAATAAATCAGCTGAGTTTGGGATATTATGGAATGATCCTGAATTGAACATAGACTGGGGAATTTCACCAGATGAAGTAATCTTATCAGAAAAAGACCAAAATCTACCCTTATTTAAAGATCTTTCTTTATAACAAAAAAGCAGGAGCAATGCTCCTGCAATAAACAAAGAGTTTATTCAACTCTACTTAATTAGATTGTAAAGTTCGTCTAGTTTAGGAGATAGTACAATCTCTATCCGCCTATTACGACTTCTGATATCTGCATCATTACCCACTTCTATCGGCTGATACTCCCCCTTACCTGTAGCTGTTATTCTATTACTTTCTATCTTTTCAGTTTCTGTCAAGAATCTAACAACTGAGGTTGCTCTAAGTACGCTTAGGTCCCAGTTATCTTTAATCTGTCCAAGATTGACCACACGCTGATTGTCAGTATGACCCTCAACTGAGATATTAATTTCTGGCTGAGTTTTTAAGACCTTAGCAAGTTCTTGCAAGGCAAGCTTTCCCTTTTCATCAATAATGATGCTGCCACTACTAAACAAAAGCTTATCTGTAAGAGAAACGTATACTTTTCCATTTCTGATATCCACGCTTAAACCACTTTGTTGAAATCCTAGTAATGCCTTCTGTAACTTATCCTTAAGTGCATTTGTTGCTTCATCTCTTTTGCGTAAAATATCTTCAACTTCCTTTAAACGCGCTTCCCGCTTATTTAAATCATCCGAAAGCTTCCGAATTTCAGAAGATGAATTAGAACGTAATGAAGTGTAACTGTCATCAAGTCCTTTTAGCTTTTTTTCAAGATTAGAAATCTTTGCTCCGAGTTCTGTGATCTTTGCCTGAAGTATAGCAGTATCAGATCTCAAACTAACAATCTCGCCCTCTAAAGAGTTTATCTTTATTCTTGCTGCTTCCCAGCCCAGCGACAAGGAGTCTTTCTGTGCTAATAATGTATTCAACTTCTTTGGCGACATAACAACACAAGAAGATATTAAGCTAATAAAAAACAAAACAAAGGCAGGGATGAATAATTTTTTCATATCAATAGATTTATGAAATAGCATTTCTCAAAAATGCAATAAAAGGGTTCAATTTTAAAAATCCATTTACTACTTGATCAACAGAACCCGAATGGGTAAGTTCTGAATTATTAAGCTTGTGACTAAATGTAAAACTCTTAAGTTTTAGGAATTCGATTTCTGGATGATCTTGCTCATAGCCTTTTGGGCATGTTTTAAGTTTATATTCGGACTCGAGGTTCCCATAGTACTTCATGAATGAGTGGTCTTCAATGATTAACCGAAAGTCACTTCCATTATAATCAATCTCTTGCCGTATCGCTTTTAATAGATCAGCCTCGGGCATCCAGCAGCCTCCTGCAATGAAAGATACTTCCGGTTGAATATGAAGATAGTATCCTGCCCCACTAAATTTCTTGCCATTTTGTGAAAATCCGGCACCGAAATTATTTTTGTAAGGAGTTTTTACCTTGCTGAAACGAACATCTCTGTATATTCTCATCACGCATTCCTTTGGATCTAACGTGGATGGTATGGTATGGTCAAATTTGGATAGGCCACTTATAACCTCACCTGCGAATTCTAGCACATTTAAGCGTGCATCATCATGCCTACTCTTATTCAGTTGAAACCAATCGCGATTGTTATTGGCCGCAAGATCAGTTAAAAACTTAAACGTGTCCGATTTTATCATTCGTATCGTATTCAGGGTAATACTTAATTTTAGGTGTTAGCCAATGAAGGAGAAGAACCCTTGAATAGCGGTAATTAATTGGAGTAAGTGCTAAAATAGTGAGTAAGATGGTTGTAATATATAACCAGGGAGATTTATCATTACCAGTAATCAGGTAAGTAATTAAGCCTACATTTAACATTTCAACTACAACAAAGGTATAGCTAACATACATGGCACCATAAAAAAAACCGGGTTCAACTTCAAACCGCATACCGCAATGAGAGCAATTCTCATTTGTATTCTGAAGATTCAAACCATATAATGACCCGGCAAATATATTGCCCCTTCTGCATCGCGGACATTTTGCCTTCACTATAGCTTCTAATTGTGATGTTTTTACCATAGAAGATTGAAATTAGGAAAGTCTTGAAAACTAAAGAAGAGTAATTTTAATTTAAATTAATTTTACTGTCCTTAATATTCATACTAATATTTTTGCGCCTGTATTTTTTATACCAAAGAAATCCTACTCCAGCAATAGCCAAATAGGGTGCAGCCAGAAGATAAAGAATGCCTTTGTTTAGACCCTTCCCTTCTGAATTTCCATTTTGTACAGAATTTTCTGCATTAAGTGTGCACATTGAACATTGTGCAAACGCATCATTTGAGCTCAAAGAAGCAACTATTAAAATAAAGCCAACAAGAATTATTCTCAAATTTCTCATACTACAAAGATATGGTAAATCGAATAGTAAACACATTTATGAGAGAGATTGATCAGTTTTAGATTAATCTCTGACGTTATTCAGACAATTATTTAAAACGTATAATAAGGCGATATCATCAGATAAACAATTACCCCTGTTACAGTAACATATAACCAAATAGGATAGGTAAAGCGAACTAGTTTTTTATGCGCTTCAACCTGCATTTGAAGTCCTTTTTGAAAACTAAATAATACAAGAGGTAAAACTACAGCTGCAAGAATGATATGGGTGATTAGAATAAAATAATAAACAGATCTGATAATTCCCCCACCTCCATAAGTTGTTTTAATGCCGGTAGCATGAAATATGATATAAGAGACTAAAAAAAGCGAGGAAAAAATAAAAGTTAAAATGTTCAGTTTCTTATGTGTTGCTATATCTTTTCTTTTAATAAAATACAGGGACAGAAGAAGAAGGATACTACATGTACCATTAATTATTGCGTTAAATTTCGGAAGAAAAAGTACCCAGGAAGGAATTAGAGATTTATCAGGAAAAATATTGAGCACATTACTCTGTAATATGACTACAACAATTAAAACAAAAATAGAGATACCTGTAATGAGCTTGGAAATAAATTTATTATTCATTCTGATTTATTTTATATAGAATTTATCGATCCTTGATATTTCGTAATTCTTCAGTAATTAGCACTTTAATTTCATCAATCAACAAGTTAACTTGATCCTGACCACGACTAGAATCATAATAGCCTCTGATTCGTTTTTGCGGATCTAGAAGGATTAACATTGGGCTATGAATTATATTGAGCTTATTAGAATTATCCTGAATTGCATCTACCAAAAAATCTTGCTTGGCAATAGCGTATATTAAGGTTTTATCACCTGTCAAGAAATCCCACTTTTTGTTTTCGGCAACAAATGGCTTGCTATATTCAGCAAGTACAGATGGGCTATCATTTTCAGGATCTACGCTAATCGAAATAAAACGCATCAACCTATTGTTATTAAAAGTTTTTGCAACCCGAGCCATTTCCTTGTTCATCCCCAAACAAAAAACAGGACAACGGGTATAGAAGAAATTTACAACCGTTATCTGATTGCTGTCAGCTGGGAAACTAATGGAGTCAGAATTTTGGTTTAGAAATTTAAAGTCGCGTATTACATGATAAATTGTATCAGGAATTTGTTTACGACGTTTAATATGGAAAGTTTTTGCTACCTGTTTGGTACCATAAATAGGAAGAGGACGATATCGATTTTGGCCTTTTTCCTTTAGTAAATAATATAGAGTACCCGGCACTGCCAATAAAATTAGCAGAACCAGGATTTTTTTAATTGGGAATGAGGGTAAACTCATTAATTCCTTTGAAGAAACTGGTAAGAACCTTCAATTAACATCAAAACAATAAAGTAAATAATGAATGTTAACGAAACTGTAATTCCAGTTTTCAATGCAAATTTTTCAAATTTAAGGTGCATAAAGTATGCAACGATATAGAATGCTTTTACAAGAGTAAGAACTATATAAGCAAAATTACCAATTCCGTGTCCTATCAAACCCTTAGGTATCATGTAAAGAGCTATGAAGAATTCAACAGCTGTTATTCCTAAAAGATAAAAGAAGACTTGCCAGATCTTTTTCTTGGTCATTCCCTCATGCTCTGTGGCATGCTCATCATGTGTGTGTTCTGCTGACATTTTATATGGATTATCAGGATTAAACTAAATAGAAGAAAGTAAATACAAATACCCAAACAAGGTCTACAAAGTGCCAGTACAAACCTACTTTTTCAACCATCAGGTAGCTTCCGCTTTTCTGGAAGACATTGAAGATTACCATTAAAAGAATAATAATATTAATTACGACTCCGGTAAATACGTGGAAACCATGAAAGCCCGTTATAGTAAAGAATAGATTGGCAAATTGTAGTGCGCCAATCGTGTCAACACCAACATAAGAAGCTGGAAAACTTCCCCACCAATACCCTTCATGATGCAAGTGCGACCATTCTAAAGCCTGACAACCCAAGAACATCAACCCACCTATGATAGTAGCTACCATCCACCAAACAACCTCTTTCTTAGAATTACGATGTCCTGCCTCAACAGCAAGAACCATAGTTACAGAGCTCATAATCAGGATAAATGTCATGAGACCCACAAAAATAAGGGGGAATCCATGGTCAGCAATACCCGGGATAGATTGAAACACTACATCAGGATCAGGCCAGCTAATTTTACTAAAGCGTTGAGCTCCATAATAAATTAGAAAGGCAGAAAATGTAAAAGCATCTGACAAGAGGAAAAACCACATCATCAGTTTTCCATATTCTACAGCAAAAGGGGACTTTCCGCCACTCCAGGCGTCAGTTTTTAATTCATCTAGTTTTGATACAGTAGCACTCATTTAGACTATGGTATATTGATTTATTATTGATTCAAAAGTAAGAAAACATATAGATAAATCCATAGGATATCTATAAAATGCCAAAAAATGGATGTCACTTCCATACGGAATATATTACGTACCTGAGGAATATTGCGAATTTTGCCTATTAGCGCATAAATCAACATACATATACCCGCAACAATGTGTAATAAGTGTGCGCCAGAAAACACATAAATAAACGATTGGGAGGCATTATAGTTGACAAAATACGCTCCTGATTCATATAATACCTGCCATGCTGAATACTGACTGTAAAGGAAACTAAGTGCAAGCACAATGGTAAGTCCAATAAAAAGTTTTTGCCTGCCAAATTGTAAATTTTTTGCAGAGAGATAGGCTACATGCATAGTCAGACTACTCAAAACTATGATGACAGAACTATACATAAATGCTTTAGGAAGTAAAACTTTAATTCCACGCTCCGCGTTACCTTCGGTGTAAACAATAAATCCGCTGGTTAAAGCAGCAAACATCATAAATGAAGAGATAATAAACAGCCACATTAAAAATTTTCTTGCTTTAAAATTCTGCCTATCCTCTACTTGTACATTTTTAATTTCCATAGTATTTTATTTTGCTATAAAGTCAAATAATAAAGTCAGCTGCAACAAAGGCAGGTAAATAAAAGAAGTATACATCAAATTTTTTGCTGATAAAACATCTTTGTTTTTATACAATAAAATGGCCTTCCAAATAAAGTAAAAGCCTGCAAGCAGCGCTATTACCAAATAAATATTACCAGCAAATGCCTGACCATCTGGCATCAGGTATACCGTTGGCATCAAACTAACCGGCACCAGAATAATGGTTGTAAGCAGCGTAATAATGGCGCTGGTTGTATCTTGTTTAGTTGTAGGCAATAATCTAAATCCAGCCCTTTTATAATCTTCATCAAGTACCCAGGCAATAGCCCAAAAATGTGGAAACTGCCATACAAATTGAATGAGGAAAAGTATTACAGGTATCCATGAAATTCGTGGTTCATTAAATGATGCAAAATAACCGATTAAAGGAGGAAAAGCACCAGGAAAAGCACCAATAAAAACAGCAATTGGCGATTTCCTTTTCATAGGTGTATATACAAAAGCGTATAAAAATATGGACAATACCGATAATACACCTGTTATAAAATTAAGTTTAACCAACATTAATGTACCTGTAATACCCATAACAAGACTAAGAACCAAAGCTTGACCGGTTGTCATTTTCCCCGAAGGAATGGGGCGATCCATGGTTCGTTTCATCAACTTATCCAGATCCTTTTCAATAATTTCATTGAAACCATTTGCCGCACCTGTTACAAGAAATCCTCCAATCGTTAGAATCATCCAATTAAACCAGTTAATATCCCCTTGAAACCTGCTTCCCATAAGAAAACAGATTGAAGCAGAGAACACGACTGTCATCGTAAGTCTTAATTTTATTAACTTATTGAAATCGGATATGAAATTCCTCACTCTATGTTCTATTTCACAAAATTTAATTGCCTGATTTGCAAAACTGAAAAAATAGCTCTGTCAGATTGGCTGTAAAAGTACTAAGGAAATATATTTTAAATGGTATTTCCCAAGGTTATATCATCTACCCTAAAGAATAATGATATTGAATTAACAATACATTTTGAGAGGCGAAAAGCTAAGCTCATTATAGAAAAGCGCTATAGTTTTTTCTTCAAAATGCAAACACGAAACATCCTTTAATTAAACAGGCAGTAATAAATACTGCCTGTTTATATTATTGATAGGTCTATTATTTAAACTTGCTCCTTAGCTTTTGGCTTTTTCGCATTATTTCTTTCCCATTCCTCCTGTATACGTTCAGCTTCAGGATTATCTTCAAAATCATGTGGAAGATTGGAGCTCATTGTTTCAGAGAAAGGTGTAGTTTGAGGGATAAAGTCTGTATGATGTCCAGGCTTGCTATAATCATATGGCCAACGGTAAACTGAAGGAATTTCTCCAGGCCAGTTTCCATGTAAATGTTCTACCGGAGCTGTCCATTCCAAAGTGGTTGAATCCCATGGATTTTGTGGTGATTTCTTACCATAAAACATAGAGTAAAAGAAATTCCATAAGAAAGCAACCTGTGCAAGTGCCGAAATAATTGCAGCCCAGGTAATGAAAACATTGACGGTTAACCATTCCTGCATAAATGCAAATTCAGTAAATGCATAGTAACGACGAGGAACACCATCAAGGCCCATAAAGTGCATCGGAAAGAATACCAGGTAGGCACCAATAAAAGTTAACCAGAAATGCAGGAATCCTAAACGCTCATCCATCATACGTCCGAACATTTTTGGATACCAGTGGTAAACACCGCAAAGCATTCCGAAAATTGCAGCACAACCCATTACCAGGTGAAAGTGAGCTACAACAAAATAGGTATCGTGAAGATTTATATCAAGCGCTGCGTTTCCTAGAAATATACCGGTAAGACCTCCTGAAATAAAGAACGATACTAAACCAATTGCAAATAACATAGCAGGAGTAAATCTCAGGTTACCTCTCCAAATAGTGGCCAAGTAATTGAATGTCTTTACTGCTGAAGGGACTGCAATGATCAGAGTTGTGATCATGAATACCCCTCCAAGGAATGGATTCATCCCTGTAATAAACATATGGTGACCCCAAACAATGAAGGAAAGAACTGCAATTCCTATCAAAGAATAAACCATGGCATGGTAACCAAATATAGGTTTCCTTGAATTGGTAGCAATTACCTCTGAGGTAAGTCCTAATGCTGGCATAATCACAATGTAAACCTCAGGGTGACCAAGGAACCAAAATAAGTGTTGCCATAATACAGGACTACCCCCTTGATTAGGAAGTATCTGGCCAGCCACAACAATATCAGAAAGATAAAAACTTGTACCAAAGCTGCGGTCAAATATTAACAAGACTACAGCTGATACTAATACAGGGAAAGATAATACCCCCACAATTGCAGTTAAGAAGAATGCCCAAATAGTTAAAGGCATTTTCCACATATCCATACCTTTGGTACGCATATTCAGAATTGTTGAAATATAGTTCAGTGCTCCAATTAGGGCTGATGCAACAAATGCAACCATACTTATAAGCCACAAAGTCATTCCAGTACCAGAACCACTGATGGCTTTAGGTAAAGCAGATAATGGAGGATATACCGTCCAACCAGCACTAGCAGGTCCGCTTTCAACAAAGAATGAAGCCATCATAACTACACAAGCTATAAAGAATAACCAGTATGAAAGCATGTTGATGAATGGCGAAGCCATATCTCTGGCTCCCAACTGCAATGGAATTAAAAGGTTACTAAACGTTCCGCTAAGCCCGGCAGTTAACACAAAGAATACCATAATTGTGCCATGAATGGTAACTAAAGCCAGGTAGAAATCTGGTTTTATTCGCCCTCCTTCTGCCCATTTTTCTCCAAGAAATGTTTCTAGCAATGGGAAACTTTTATCTGGCCAAGCTAATTGTAGTCTGAACAGAATTGAAAATCCCATTGCTACTACAGCCATAATAATTCCTGTTATCAGAAATTGCTTGGCAATCATTTTATGATCCTGACTAAAGATATATTTTGTTATAAATGTTTCTTTATGATGTCCATGATCATGACTGTGATCATCATGTTGGTGAAGTAAAGCTGAATCGTGTGTTGCAGAGCTTGCCATAATTATTTTATAATAGTATTAGTATTTAAAGCAATTTTATTGTTTTGATCAGTAGATTTTTTATTGACCATCTGAAGTTCTTTTTTTACATCATCATTGTAGTAAAGAGCCTGTTTAGCTAGCCATGTAGCGTACTCGGCTTCAGAAACCACAGTAACTTTTGCTTGCATGTTATAATGTCCTGCACCGCAAACTTTAGCGCAAAGTAAAACGTAATTATACTCCGGATTATTTCGTTCAACTCTCACCTCTGCAGTTGTCAAACGTGGCGTAAACTGAAAGTAGGTAGGCATACCCGGAACAGCGTTAATTTGAGCTCTAAAGTCGGGAAGATAAAAACTATGTAGTACATCTTTAGAGCCAACTGTGATACGGACAGGCTTATTCACAGGAATAACTATCTCACCAACAAGCTTATCATCCCAGCTTTTCTGATCTTTAAAATCAATTCCTAGTGCATTGGTAGGTGTAGTTAGTTTATAATTACGCGCACCAATTTGATTATCAGCTCCAGCATATCTTAAACTCCATTTAAACTGTTCACCAGTAACCTCAATATTGATTGCTTTCTTCTGATCTTCAGGAGAAACATTAGTAATACCTCTCCAGGTAAAGAATCCTAATAATACAAGTACTGTTAAGACAATAGCTGGTATAATTGTCCAAATTCTTTCTAATGAATTATTGTGAGGATAGAAGTAAGCCTTTCTGTTTTCAGACCCTCTGTATTTAAATGAAAATCCAAATAGAGCAATGTGAGTTAGAATAAATACGATTGTAGTTAATATCAAGGTTATATTGAACATATAATCAATATCCAGACCATGAACAGAAGCAGACTCATGTATACTCATAGGGCCCTGAACCGAATAAGACCAGTAAACACCGTAAATTCCTACAATCAAAGCTATGCCAAGAAAGACACCATTTATTCTTCTGCTATCAAATTTGGATTTCTGTCCCTGCATCTCACGGCTTATTTCATAAACCTTAAGAATTTTTCCTACAATCGCTATAAAAATGCAAAGGAGTAAAAACATCATTAAGTAATAAGAGCCTGAACGATAAGCTTCTGAATAATCTTTAGCTACTTCTAGTGGTTGCATGTTTTTATAACGAGCAACAGTATCAACAGCAGTGCTGATCAATGGCACATTAGATGGCGACAATTCTGAGACGGCCGACTTAGCAGCAGTATCTATTGCGGCTGTTGTTGAACTAACTGTAGAGTCCTGCACTTGGGCAAATAATGTATTAGCCATTAGGGTAATAGTGCATATGACCAGCAATGCAGCTACAGTTCTGATATTAAAAATTTCTCTTAACCTCATTTTATTCGTAGTATTTTCTTTTTGCTATTAAGAACTGTGTTTAAATCTGGTGGTTAATACTCTCCTCTAAGAAAGGATGATTAGTTGACACCAGTGATCTTTTAGTTAATTGACTTAGCATAAGGAATGTGAAGAAACCAACAAAACCTATTGCAATTCCAATCTCAATTATTCCAAATCCTCTATGTGATTCCACTGTTCCGGGCATGATCATCATATAATAATCTAACCAATGACCGCACAACAGCATGATACAAACGAACATTAGTCTATTCATTTGACGCTTGGAATCTCTGGCCATCAAAATTAAAATTGGAGCCACGAAGTTAATTATGATATTCAACCAGAACCATGGAAGGTATTCAGGTTCCCAACGCTTATAAAAATAAACTGTTTCTTCTGGTATGTTAGCATAGTAAATAAGAAGGAACTGTGAAAACCAGATGTAGGTCCAGAAAATAGAGAATGCGAAAATGAATTTACCAAGATCATGTAAATGATTCTCATTAACCCATGATAAGTATCCAGCCTTCTTCATAAAGATTACAATCAGTGTGATTACACATAAACCACTAACCCACATAGCCGCAAAGTTATACCAACCAAACATAGTGGAAAACCAGTGAGCTTCTAATGACATAATAGTATCAAAAGCCCAAACCGGAGTTGTAAATCCAAAAATAATCAGGAAAATTGCCGACCACTTAAAGCTCTTATCATAGAAAACCAATCCGCCTTCCAACTCTTCACGCTGGGCGTATTTTGAAAATAACCAGGCAAAGAAACTATAGGCTCCTAGAAACAAAACAAGCCTTGTTAAAAAGAATGGAACATTTAAAAATGCTGCTTTTCCGGCAATAAGTTTATCATAACTAGGGCTTGCGGGATCTGTTAATCCTTCAGCATTCCAGTGATGATATAAATTATGTGTCATAAGACCTGTAGCACAAACAACAATAAGGACTAGAGATGCTATAGGTAGTACTCTTGACATGGCTTGCGGAATTCTGATCAATCCAGTTGCCCATCCGGCCTGCGCAACATATTGCAAAGCGATAAAGAACAAACCTGTTGCACAAACACACGTAGTGTAATAAGCCATTAAAAGCAAATTGGCAAAGGTACGTTCCTGCTGTCCGGTAATAAAACCGAAGCCTATAGTAAGAATTCCAACCACTATCGCTAGTAAGGTCCAGGTTTTTAATTTTCCCGAAAATGTGAATTGTTCAGTGAAATTATGAGTATGATTATGATTTCCCATCTGGTTTTAGCAATTGACTATTGTAATTTTTGTAATTCGTGAACGTACATAACAATTTTCCACCTTTGCTCAGGAGATAATTGAGATTTGTGTGGACCCATAAGGTTAACACCGTGTGTAATAGTATGGTAGATCTTACCATCGGTAAGGTCTTTCATAGAACCGCCTCTTGAAGAATTTCCTGTAGAATAAGAAGGAGGTCCTGGAAATTTACCTAGTTTAACAATTGATCCATCACCTTTTCCTTCTAAACCATGGCAATGAGAGCACATGTTTAGATAGAGCGTTTTTCCTTGCTCTAATGTTGGAACACTAACCGCTAAAGGATTTGTTAATGACGCACTTGCAGCCAAATATCCTTCAGTTGTATTTGGGTAAGCATCATTCTTTTCAAATCCAACAGGCATTGTTCCAGCAGGAGGATTTTGCGCAGTCTTACCGTCTTTAAAGTTCTTATTTGGCTGATCCGGATTGTAAGCAATCGGTTCATACATATTAGGTGCATATTCTAATCCCGTACTTCTATTATCTGAACAGGAAGAAATAACTGTAGCGGCTGCAACAGTTAAAAAAGCGGTACAAATTATTAGGAGCTTATTCATAACTAACATATTTCCTTTCGTTGTGCTTAACTTCAACAGCACCGGCTTTTTTTAAAATGTCATCAATTTTATCATGGTGAGGATTTTCTTTTGCATCAATGGCAACAACGAATCTGTCATTGGTAGCACGTAAATCCATTACTCTAGGTGCGCGCCCTGGAGCCAGGTGGTTTACAAAAAAGTAAGTGCCAACCATTCCAAATGCCGCAAACAATACTGTTAATTCAAACATGATTGGTACAAAATCAGGAAAAGCAAAATGTGGTTTTCCCCCGATATTCATTGGCCAATCAATAACCAGCATATAGGTAATCATTGAAATTGCAGTAATTGTTCCGGTTAAACCGAAACAAAATGCCACCTTACCCAAGCGTGAGCGTCTGATCCCAAGCTTATCTTCAATACCGTGAATGGGCATCGGAGTGAACACATCAAAAACACTGATGTTGTTTTCCTGAAGCTTGTCTATTCCGTGCATCATATCATCCGGATCCGCAAAATGACCTAAAATGTATTTTATATTACTCATCGTTAAACTTTTTCGTATTCAGCAACTTTAGGTGAAATACTATCATATTTCTCTAAAGATTCAATGTAATATTCTGCCTGTCCTTTATCTACAGACTTCTCAGCAATCAGCTTTTGTTTTGCCTGATCACTTGAGCTCTTAAGTAAGAGTTTCACCTCTGCCATTGCAATTGCTGGCAATACCCTAAGAAATAAGAGAAATAAGGTAAAGAACAATCCAATTGAACCAATAAATATGCCCACATCTACCCAGCTAGGATAGAACATTACCCAACTTGATGGAAGGTAATCGCGGTGTAAGGAGGTTACGATAATTACAAAACGCTCGAACCACATACCAATATTTACCACGATTGATAATAACCAAGACAAAGCAATACTTGTACGCACCTTTTTGAACCAGAATAATTGTGGAGAAATAACGTTACAGGTCATCATGATCCAGTACGCCCACCAGTATGGTCCGCTAACCCTATTTAAAAATGCATATTGCTCATATTCAACTCCTGAGTACCAAGCAATAAATAATTCAGTTAAATAAGCTACACCTACTATTGAACCAGTAAGAATAATGATCTTATTCATTGATTCAATATGGAACATGGTAATGTAATTTTCAAAGTTCATTACTTTACGCGTTACTAGCAATAAAGTCTGAACCATCGCAAATCCTGAGAAGATCGCTCCAGCAACAAAATATGGAGGGAAAATCGTTGTATGCCATCCCGGAATAACCGATGTTGCAAAGTCCATGGATACGATTGTGTGTACCGAAAGTACAAGTGGTGTAGAAACGCCTGCAAGTACCAGAGATACCAATTCAAAACGCTGCCATGTTTTAACTGAACCATTCCATCCAAAAGAAAGAATAGAATAAATACGACGACGTGTACCAATTGCACGGTCACGGATAGTAGCGATATCAGGCAGTAAACCCGTATACCAGAATACTAAAGAAACCGAGAAGTATGTCGAGATTGCGAATACGTCCCAAACTAATGGAGAGTTAAAGTTAACCCATAAAGAACCATATTGATTCGGTAATGGAAGTGCCCAATGAAACAACCAAGGGCGACCCATGTGCGAAATAATGTATGAAGCCGCACAGATAACGGCAAAAATGGTCATTGCCTCTGCTGAACGGTTGATTGAGTTTCGCCAGTTTTGACGGAAGAGGAGTAATACGGCCGATATCAGGGTTCCGGCATGTCCAATACCTACCCACCATACGAAACCTGTAATATCCCAGGCCCAACCTACAGTTTTATTTAATCCCCATCCTCCAACACCAAACCAGAAGGTCCAGCTTACACAGAATACCCAAAGGCCTGCACCCATGGCAGAGACTATAAAGCCGATCCACCAGGCTTTATTTGGTTTGTTTTCTACGGGAACCAATATATCTTCGGTGACCTTGGAATAGGTAATGTTTTCACCGGTTACTAAGGGTTCTCTAAGTATAGACTCGTGATGAGATGACATATCTTTATTAAATTTCTTGTATTAAACCTCTACAGTATTTCTAACTTTTGTTTGATATCCAACGCCTGGCTTGACATTGATCTCTTCCAGAACATAATAGGTACGTTCGCTCTTTAATGCTTTTGACACTTCAGATTCAGGATCATTGCCATCACCAAAGATGATCGCATTTGTTGGGCAAGTTTGCTGACATGCAACTTTAATATCGCCATCTTTCAACTTGCGCTTATCTAATTTCGCAGCAAGCTTACCAGCCTGAATACGTTGTACGCACATGGAACATTTTTCCATTACACCTCTAGAACGGGTAGTAACATCAGGGTTTAATACTAGTTGTGTAAACTCATTGTTCATGTAGTTATCAAAACGAGAATCATTCCAATAGTTAAACCAGTTGAATCGACGCACTTTGTACGGACAGTTGTTTGCACAATAACGTGTTCCAATACAACGATTGTAAGCCATTTGATTCAGACCTTCTGAAGAATGTACAGTTGCCAAAACAGGACAAACAGTTTCGCATGGAGCATGATCACAATGCTGACACATCATTGGCTGATGTACAACAGATACGTTATCTAAATTCTCAAGCTTATCTATTTCTTCTTCTTTAGTTATTCTGTTATCACCATCATTGATTGAATAATAACGGTCAATACGTATCCAGTGCATTTCACGACGACGGCGAACCTCATCACGACCAACAACTGGAATATTGTTTTCAGCACTACAAGCAACAATGCATGCACCACAACCCGTACAGGCATTCAAATCGATTGCCATTACCCAATTGTGACCTGGCTGCTCGTATTCATTCCATAGATCATATTTATTAACATGAGCATGCCCAGTACCTGCAGTTGGATCTTTAAGGAAGTTTTTCAAAGTTGTTTCACGAACAATGTTTCTACCTTCAATGGTATGGTGAGTCTGTGTTTGGGCCAATTCATAAGTACCTGGAGCCTTGCTTATGCTTGCAGAAGTTGATAGCTGCAGGGTTGCGTTTACCAGGCGAAGGAATGGATAGACATTCTTTCCAACTTCTGAGCCAGCCTTTCCAGCCTTAACTCTTCCATAACCTAAAGCTACAGAGACAGTCCCAGTAGCCTGGCCCGGCTGAATTAATACCGGTAACGTAACACTGTATTTATCTGTTTTTATCTCAACAAGGTCTAACTCAGCGATACCTAATTTTTCAGCATACTTTGGATTAATAGCAGCATAATTATCCCAAGTTACTTTTGAAACCGGATCAGGTAACTCCTGTAACCATGGATTATTTGCAGCCTTACCGTCGCCAATAGCTACATTCTGATAAATATGAAGCTCTATTCCATTCTCACCAACTTTGGCAAGGCTGTTACTTTCAGCGATAATGGTCTGAACAACTGAATTCAATTCACGTGAGAAAGAATAAACACCCGCAGATTTTGCCGCAAGAGTAACTGAACCTTTTTGCAAAAGCTCTTTCCACGTTGTTCCTGATTGTGCAAGAACTGATTTAGACCAGTTATTTTGTATGTACTGATAATAATCAGTAACTGGACTTTCAGACCAGATCAATAATCCCTGCTCAGCATTTCGTGAATTATAAACAGGATTGATTGCAGGCTGAATAATAGTATAATAACCTTCTACTGGATTTGAATCGCCCCATGACTCTAAATAATGATGATTTGGAGCTATTACCTGACATAATGAAGCTGTTTCATCTTTACGGTCGGCAAAAGAAACACGTAGCTTAACTTTACTCAAAGCATCAGTAAATGCTTTTGCATCATTAAACTCATAGGCAGGATTACTGTTCAAGAAGAAAACTGCATCTACTTCACCACGATTCATTTCATTTACGAATTCCACAAACTCTGCATCATTTCCAGCAAACTGGTATGATGGATTGTCAAGATCAATGGTTGTACCATAACTGCCCAATAAAGAATTGATGGCATTCACAACTATTTGAATGGAAACATCATTTGATCCACTTAAAACAAGTGAAGCACCCTTAGCAGCTGAAAGCTCTTTTGCAGCAAGTGCGATTGCTTTTTCAGCATTAGGATTATTTGAAAGAGGCTTAGTTCCTGATAAAACACCACCAAGGGCAGCATATAAATTAAGAAGAGCAATACCTTCTTCAGATGGCTTTAATGGAAGACGTGCATCTGCATTAGAACCCGTTAAGCTCATTCCAGTTTCAAACTGAATATGACGAGACATTTTTTTGCCTTCTAAGGCAGTGTTATTTCTTTTTGAAACATATTGTCGACTGAACTCTAATGGAGATATCCAGGTTCCAAGAAAATCTGCTCCGAAACTTACAATCAGATCAGCCTTATCAAAACGATATCTTGGAAGAACCGCTTTTCCGAAACTGTTTTCATTAGCCTTTATAATTCCGGTATACGAAATAGCATCAACCTGAATATGTTTTGTGTTTGGATATTGAGCAGCAAAGTCGGCAATAGCGGCTTTAGTTGAAGGACTATTTACAGTAGAAGAAACGATACGGATCTTCTTTCCACCTGTTTTCACCTTTAATAATTCCTGCTTAACAAATTGATCGATGTTTTCCCAAGTGGCATCAGCATCATTCAAAACCGGACCTTTAAGTTTTGAAACATCATAAAGATCGAGCACTGAAGCCTGGCCCTTTGCATCTAAACTACCTTTGCTTAGCACACAATCAGGATTTCCTTCTATTTTGATTGGACGTCCTTCTCGTGTTTTCACAAGAACACTATGCCCATTGAAGGTAGAAGTGTAGTAATTAGGAATACCAGGTACAATTTCTTCAGGTTTTACAAGGTAAGGAATTGATTTATGAACCGGAACTTTCTGACAAGCAGCAAGGGTTACTGCACCCAAACCAAATCCAAGTGCCTTTAAAAAATCGCGTCGTGGGGCTACGGTACTTAAACCTGCCTCATTCAGAACTTCTTCCATTGGAAGCGGTTCAGCGAACTCGTTTTTGCTCTTTTCAGCAAAATCTTTAGTGTTCTGCAGCTCTTCTAAACCTTTCCAGTATTTTTTATTGCTTTCCATTCAAGCTATATAAAGTATACGTAATGTGATCTTAAAATTATTTAATTAGTAATGACACTTTGCACATTCCAGCCCGCCTAAAACAGCAGCCGTAACCTTTTCACCTTTTTTCAATTTATCGTGAGCAGCAATCAGTTTGTCATAATAAGGATTGTCTTTGTGATTAACCTCTGTTTCTCTGTGACAGTTAATACACCATTTCATGGTTAGAGGAGAATATTGATAAACTTCTTCCATAGTTTGAATTGGTCCATGACACTTTTGACATTCAATACCCGCAACTGAGACGTGCTGTGAGTGATTGAAATAAGCCAGATCAGGTAAATTATGAATTCTGATCCACTCAACAGGTTTAGTATTTGTACCGTAAACCTGAGTATCCTCATTATAGTCTAAAGCGCTGTATATCTTCATGATTTCAGGAGAGGTTTTACCATCATATTTTTCTGAAGCTTTCACATAATTGTGACAGTTCATACAAACATTCAAAGAAGGTATACTCGCATTTTTAGAAGAATAAGCACCAGAATGGCAGTACTGACAATCAACTTTGTTTATTCCTGCGTGTAGCTGATGAGAAAACTTAATCGGCTGAACCGGTTGATAACCTGTATGCACTCCTGTTTCCCACATACCTTTCCATCCAGCTGAACCAAGAAAGATTACACTAAGAAGAACTATGAAAAGAATGAATTTTTTGTTTTTGGATAATTTCTTTAACCCTGCGAAGCGATCTTTATCAACATTATTTTCCTCTTCAATAGCTATGCCATTTTTCTGGAGCATAACGCGTTCCAGAGTCTGTATAACTTTGTTTAAAACTAAAACAACAAGAAATGCAATGATAATTACGGCTAAAAGCCCAAATAACATGAAGTTACTCACGCCATCTGGTGTTGCTGTACCACCCGCACCAGCCTGAGCTGCGTTTGGATCTACTGCCGGTTTTGGATCTCCAACTTTCACATAAGCGATTATGTTCTTGATATCATCATCAGACAATTCAGGAAAGGCTGACATCATAACCGGAGAGTACTCTGACGCTTTTACTGCCAGCGCATCACCAGAGGCAATGAATGCGGGTGCATTCTTGATCCACTTCAACAAAAAAGCTTCGTCGTACTTTGTGTCTATACCCTTCAAGGCCGGGCCAACTACCGCTTTTTCGAGGCCATGGCAAGCGGTACATTTTTGTTTAAAAATCGCTGCCCCTGCTGCTGCATCCTGTGCGCTCGCTGAATTAGCGGCAGCTAAACTTAGGAAAGAAATCAGTATCAGTGATTTTGTAACACTTCTAAAAAACAATGAGATGATTCTCATATTGAGTATTTATGCTTAAAATTTGAAATATATAATTAAAAAGTCGATGGTTGTGTGTTATCAACATTTTTCAGAGGACAAAAGTAAAGTTTATTCAATTACGGATGACATTAACATGACCTATTTTATCAATTTATAATCATTCTAAATTATACCAAAAAACTAAGCCTAATCACTCCAAGAAATGATTTTATTAAAATTATCATTTTTCGCACTCTCCAGGCATTTGCATTTAATATGAAGAAATACTATTGCTTCAAAACCCAGGCAAAAATGAGTGGTGCAACGATAGTTGCATCAGATTCAACA
>Ga0222712_10001846_pt1 | contig 25317 bp, 22 predicted proteins | sample C33_657DmetaG_FD_165043 | JGI IMG/M metagenome (GOLD analysis project Ga0222712, IMG submission 165043) | Estuarine water microbial communities from San Francisco Bay, California, United States - C33_657D | ecosystem: Environmental > Aquatic > Marine > Unclassified | place: USA: California... | reverse complement strand
AGGCGGATTTTGGCTACCAACGAGGTCTGCTTAAACCGACCGTCAATGGAATTGTTCAGCCTAGTATACGTCGATTTGGAAAGTATACGATGGATGGCATAGGTAATTTTGATACTAATTTTTCTCCCAATATTACCGATGATCAAATTATTCCCAAAAATCTTCCCGATCTTCAAATCGGTCTTCAGTCGAGTTGGGAATTGGATATTTGGGGGAAGCTGGCTAAAAAGAAAAAGGCGAGCGCGCTCCGTTATTTAGCTTCTGAGTCAGGTCAGCAATGGTTGATTACTTCTTTAGTGGCAGAAGTAGCCAGTTCCTATGGACAGCTAATCGCTTTAGACAAAGAATTAGATATCTTAAAAAACAATATCGAAATTCAGCGCAAAGCTTTCGAATTAGTCCAAGTGCAGAAAGAGGCGGGTACGGTCAATGAATCGGCGGTGCAACAACTAGAGGCGCAGTGGTTAAACTCGCGTGCGCAAGAGGGGAATGTGCTTCAGCAAATCACCTCCTTAGAGAATGATATTCGATTCCTTTTAAATAAGCCTACGGCAACGATTCACCGATCGAAATTTCCTTTCCAATGCGCGTTGGATACTAGTTTGTTTACTCGTTTAAAGATTGATCAATTAGGGCGGAGGCCAGATGTAAAACAGGCCAAATTAAACCTGATGGCTGCTTTTGAAACAAAAGAAAGTGCGGCTTTAGCTTTGAAGCCATCCATTGTGCTTTCTGGAATTTTAGGGGTACAAGGTTTTCAGCCGGCTTATTTATTTCAACTCCCTGCCTCGATGGCCTATCAATTATTGGGAGGAATTACTGCACCATGGTTGAATAGATCAGCCATTACCTCGGAGATGTTGAGAACGGAATCCTCCTGGAAGGCGCAAGATTTAGCCTACCAAAATGCCCTAGTCAAAGGTTATTTAGAATGGGATACGCAGGTGAGGTCTTTGGCCTATTTACAAAAACAACAAGTGTTAAAACAGCGCGAGGTACTTCTAACAAAAGGAGCTATCAATACGGTGAGTACACTTTTTTTAACGGCGAACGCGAGTTATCTGGAGGTATTAACCTCCCAGCAAAACGCCTTGAGATCTGAATTAGAATTATTAGAAATATCGCGTAATCAATGGATGCGCGCTATTAATTTGTATCGCGTATTAGGAGGAGGCTGGTAAAACAAGCGATTCGATCACCCGTGGGAAATCGCGGTGTTCTAATACTTGGCCTTTTTTTGCAACATCTTCTGGAGTATCACTTGGCAACACCGGGAAAGAACTCTGGAAGATGGTTGCACCTTCATCATAATGCTCATTTACATAGTGAATCGTGATCCCCGATTCCGTTTCCCCAGCCGCCACAACAGCTTCGTGTACAAAATGACCGTACATGCCTTTGCCACCAAATTTGGGCAATAAAGCGGGATGAATATTCACAATACGTTGTGGGAATGCCTTCACAAAATCGGCTGGAATTAACCACAAGAAACCAGCTAAAATGATCCAATCCGTTCGTAAAGATTGAACTTCTTTTAAAACCGTTCCGTTCTTATATGATTCTCGGTCAAAAATTCGGCAAGGAACGCCTAGTCGTTCTGCGCGCTGAATGATGCCTGCGGAAGGGTTATTGCAGTAAATGTGGGTGATATGTACTTGATCGGAACCTTTGAAATGTTCGATCATTTTTTCGGCATTAGAACCCGAACCAGAAGCAAATAAGACGAGATTTTTCAAAGGTTATCAGTTGTTTAATACAAATTTACATTCTTTCAGCTAAATTTAGCGTATGAAAATAGGGATCGTTTGTTATCCGACGTATGGCGGAAGTGGTGTGGTGGCGACAGAATTAGGTAAGGCTTTGGCCTTAGCGGGTCACCAGGTGCACTTTATCACGTATACGCAACCCCCGCGTTTGGATATTTTCTCGGAAAATATCTTCTACCACGAAGTTTCGGTGGCGTCTTATCCTTTATTTGAATACCTGCCTTATGAGTCTGCCTTAGCCAGTAAGATGGTGGATGTGACGATTAACGAGAAGTTGGATTTAATCCACGTACATTATGCTATTCCGCATGCTTCGGCGGCTTATTTAGCCAAGCAGATTTTGAAATACAAAGGTATTCACGTGCCAGTCATTACGACTTTGCACGGTACGGATATTACCCTCGTAGGTCGCGACCCCTCTTTCGAGCCGGTGGTTACCTTCTCGATTAATGAATCCGATGGGGTGACGGCGGTATCAGAGAGTTTGAAAAACGATACCTACGATGAATTTGAGATCTTAAGTCATATCGAAGTAATTCCGAATTTCATTGATCTTCATCGGTTCCAAAAACGCCCACACGAACACTTTAAAAAATCCCTTTGTCCTAACGGCGAGAAGTTGTTAATGCACACCTCGAACTTTCGTAAAGTGAAACGTATCGAGGATATCGTGAAGGTATTTGCCTTAGTTCGCAAAAAGATTCCTGCGAAATTAGTCTTGATAGGCGATGGTCCGGAGCGTTCAGGTATTGAGGCTTTGTGCCGCGAACTGGAAGTGCAATGTGATGTACGTTTCCTAGGTAAGATGGATGGAATCGAGGAGGCCCTTTCGCTAGCAGATCTGTTCTTATTGACCTCCGAAAAAGAGAGTTTTGGATTAGCCGCTTTAGAGGCAATGGCTTGCGAAGTTCCTGTGATTTCGTCGAATGCCGGAGGTATTCCAGAGGTAAATATTCACGGTGAAACTGGTTTTGTGAGTGAGATCGGGGATGTAAAAGATATGGCTGCGAATGCCATCAAAGTGCTTTCAGATCCCGAATTACATGAAAAAATGAAGGCGAATGCCTTAGCGCGGGCAAAAGAATTTGACATCGAAAAGATTCTTCCATTATACGAGAAGTATTACGAGCGCATCACATCTAAGAGCTGGAAATTCCCTAAGCAAAACGATTAACCTGGCTTCTATCTGAGCAGTTTTCGAGGAGCGACATCATTGATTTGCGTAATACCGGATCTTCAAATAAGGGAGCAATCTCCACTAAAGGAGTCAAGATAAATTTACGTTCTGCAATCCGCGGATGAGGAACGGTTAAGTCAGCCTCAGCTATGATTACATCGCTGTAATACAAGATATCAAGATCAAGTGTTCTTGGACCCCAGCGTTCTTTTCGTTCTCTCCCAAATTCCTTTTCAATGGCTAACATTTCAGTCAAACAGGCTTGTGGTGCAAGCGTTGTACTCACTAAAATAACCTGATTTAGAAAGTCTGCTTGTGGGATGGGACCCCAGGCTTCGGTTTGGTAAATCGACGAGTAAACAGATATCTTTCCTAATTTTTTTTCAATAAGCGGGTAGGCACCCTCGAATATTTCCCGGGTATTTCCTAGATTGCCGCCTAAAGAGAGGAAGAGCTGATTGATCATCTCTTAAAATTACTAATTTCTGCGCTATGCACCCGAATTATTCTGTGGAGGATTTAGAACCCGGCATGCTTTTGTTAGCCGAACCCTTCTTAGAGGACCCGTCGTTTCATCGGTCGGTCATTTTGCTGTGCGAGCACACGACGGCGCATTCCTTCGGCTTAGTATTGAATAATAAACAGGAAATTGTCTTTGATTCCTTTGTGGATGAGAAGGTGCTGGAGGATGTCCCTTTGTATTCTGGTGGGCCGGTGGACCCTACGATTATGCAGTTTGTACACCGCAGACCTGATTTAATTCCGGATGGGGTGTTGATTGGGCCGGGAATTTATTGGTCTGGGAGTTTTGAAGTCGCGATTGATAAGGTCGTGGCAGGGGAGATTGGTTTTGATGAGATCAAGTTTTTTATTGGCTATTCAGGTTGGGGAGCGGGGCAATTAGAGCGCGAGGTGCGTTCGAATGCGTGGATTTTACATCCGGGGAATGATAAATTGGTTTTTGATGAATCCCATGAGTCGTTGTGGCGGAAAATTATGTATGCCAAAGGCGGTGATTTCAGAGTTCTCTCCACCTATCCCGATGATCCGAATTTAAACTAGGATATCCTTGCCCAGTTCGTGGTGTCTTTGCGCTGGGAGCGGACTTGTTCGCGGATCATTTGATAGCCCGGCTTCTCTAAGTTAGGGTCTTCTTCCAAGATTCTTTGTGCAGTTTCTCTTGCCACTTTCAATATTTCCCCGTCTTTAGAAAGGTCAGCGATCATCAGGTCGATGGCGCCACTTTGGCGAGTGCCGGAGATATCTCCTGGTCCACGTAATTGTAAATCGACTTCTGCAATCTCGAAACCATTATTGGTTTTCACCATCGTATCGATGCGCTTCTTCGTATCTGCTGATATTTTATAGCCCGTCATTAAGATGCAATAACTTTGTTCTGCACCTCGACCTACGCGGCCCCTAAGCTGATGTAATTGAGATAAACCGAACCTTTCCGCGCTTTCAATGATCATAATGGAGGCATTCGGCACGTTTACGCCTACCTCGATGACGGTGGTGGCTACCATAATCTTGGTTTCGTTTTTTACGAAACGAGCCATTTCGATATCTTTGTCTGCTGGCTTCATCTTTCCGTGCAAAATGCCTAATGGCACCTCCGGGAAGGCTCTCGAAATACTTTCATAGCCATCCATCAGGTCTTTGAAGTCCATTTTCTCCGATTCCTCGATCAAGGGATAAACGATGTAGATCTGGCGACCTTTGCTTAACTCGTTTTGGATGAATCCAAAAACCTGCAAGCGGTGGCTATCGTAGCGATGTGTGGTCTGGATAGGCTTGCGTCCCACGGGTAATTCGTTAATTATCGAAATATCTAAATCTCCATAGAGCGTCATCGCTAAAGTCCGCGGAATCGGCGTCGCCGTCATCACCAAAATGTGCGGATGAAACTCCTTATTCTTATCCCAGAGCTTCGCTCTTTGTGCTACACCGAAACGGTGTTGCTCATCTATGATGCACATACCAAGATTCTTAAACTGGACAGAATCCTCGAATAAGGCGTGTGTGCCCACTAAAATCTGTAATTTCCCCGACTGCAAATCCTCGTGCAGCCCCACGCGATCCTTCTTCTTCACAGATCCTGTCAGCTTCGCAATCGTCAGACCCAATAAGTCTGCGAATTTCTTCAGACCTTGGTAATGCTGATCGGCTAAAATCTCTGTAGGTGCCATCAAGCAGGCCTGAGTCCCGTTATCAATCGCCAATAGCATCGAAATAAACGCCACAATCGTCTTTCCTGAACCCACATCTCCCTGCAATAAACGGTTCATCTGTTGACCCGATCGCATATCAGCGAAAATCTCCCGAATCACCTGCTTCTGTGCATTCGTTAATTCGAAAGGCATGTGCTCTTGGTAGAACTTGGTTAAAAGTGCCGCCGAAGAAAAAACTTGTCCTGGGAAAGCCACTTTGCGAATCAAGTTCTGCTTAATCAGACGTAGCTGATTGTAGAAAAGTTCTTCGAATTTCAGTCGTCGTCTAGCTTGGTGTAGCCAGTTTTCACTTTGGGGTAAATGAATATGGTACAGCGCCTCTTGCTTCGAGATCAGTTTAAACTGGGTAGTAACCTCTGAAGGAAGCGTCTCTCGAATGTAAGGAAACGCGATCTCTAACAGGTTTTTCTGTAGCGTCGCGATGGCTTTGCTATCAATGTATTTCTTGCGTAGCTTCTCGGTTAAAGGATAAACAGGCTGGAAATATTTCCCGGTTGCTTGCTCGCCCTTGTAAACTTCCATTTCCGGATGCGTCATTTGCAGCTGGCCGTTGAAGCTGGTGGGTTTGCCGTAAAAGAGGTAGTCAACTCCGGTGTTTAAGGACTTTTCGAGCCATTTGACCCCCTGAAACCAAACGATTTCAATGCAGCCCGTGGCATCGCAAACTTGTGCTACGATGCGTTGGCGATGTCCTGCACCTATTTTTTCTTTGAAACGGATCCGGCCGATGAACTGGGCATGGTCCATATCGTCTGTGATCGAGGCGATGGGATGAACCAGGGTTCTGTCTTCGTAGCGGAAAGGAAAATACTGTATTAAGTCGCCGTAAGTGAACATCCCGAGTTCTGTCTGCAATAGCGTCAGCTTCGCGGGGGTCATTCCGCGGAGTTTGGCTAAATCAGTATCGAAAAAAGCTACGAGCGACATAGACGAAAAATTTTGTGAATTTAGGTATATTTACAGAACGATTGCGAAAATAACCCCAAACATGAAGAGTTTTTTAGACCAAGAATTTGAATCCGATGGCTTTGTGCTGAGCAATGTCGAGGATTTATTGAATTGGGCGAGGGCGAGTTCGCTTTGGCCCATGAGCTTTGGTTTAGCGTGTTGCGCGATCGAAATGATGCAGGCTTTTGCTTCAGGGTATGATTTAGATCGTTTTGGGGTGTTTCCTCGGCCTTCCCCGCGTCAATCCGACGTGATGATTGTGGCCGGAACCGTGACCTTTAAGATGGCGGATCGAATCCGTCGTCTCTATGAGCAAATGCCAGAACCCCGTTACGTTATTTCGATGGGTTCTTGTGCTAATTGCGGGGGTCCTTATTGGGAGCACGGATACCATGTGGTGAAAGGAGTGGATCGCATTATTCCCGTGGACGTGTATGTTCCGGGTTGCCCACCGCGTCCAGAGGCCCTTTTAGGTGGCATTATAAAATTACAAGAGAAGATTAATCAGGAAAGTCTAGTTGCGCCTAAACGCATTCTAGCCGCCATAAATAAATAAGATGGATGTAGCATCGATCAAAGATTTAGTTCAAACGCAATTCCAATTCGAAGCCGAATGGGAAGAGGAGATGGGGCGTTTGACCTTGCCGGCCGAGCATATTTTGCCGGTTTGCGAATTTCTTTGGAAGAATCCGTCTACCTATTTTGATTCCCTTTCTTGCCTGACGGCTATCGATCAGGGTCCAGAAGCGGGCAAAATGGAAGTCATTTATACCCTATATTCCATTCCAAATCACGTTACTTTGCATTTGCGCGTGATGTTAGATCGAGAAAAGCCATCCGTAGCCTCTGTATCATCTGTCTGGAGAACAGCGGATTGGCATGAGCGCGAGGCCTTTGATTTTTATGGAATTCAATTCGAAGGGCATCCTGATTTGCGCAGAATATTGCTTCCAGAGGACTGGGAGGGACATCCATTACGCAAGGATTACGTGGAACAAACGAAATACCACGGTATACAAGTGAAATCTTAATGAAAATAGCCGGATTTACTTTTATTCGAAATGCGGTGAAGAACGATTATGCGATCGTGGAAGCCATCACGTCCATTTTACCCATCTGCGACGAATTTGTAGTGGCGGTGGGGGCGTCGGAAGATGAGACTTTGGCCTTAATTCAAGGCATTCCTTCGGATAAAATCAAGATTGTGGAGACGGTATGGGATGATACGAAACGCGAAGGTGGTGCCACTTTTGCCCTAGAAACAGATAAAGCCTTACAAGCCATCTCAAAAGACATCGACTGGGCCTTCTATATTCAAGGGGACGAATGTGTGCACGAGGATGATTTGCCAATCGTCAAGTCTGCGATGGAGGCAAATTTAACCGATAAAAACGTCGAAGGATTGCTTTTCCATTACCGACATTTCTATGGATCTTACCAGCATGTGGCCATTTCGAGACGCTGGTATCGAAGAGAAATTCGGGTGGTAAAAATGCATCCAGGTGTTCATTCCTACAAGGATGCGCAGGGCTTTAGGAAAGATGGCAATAAGATGAAAGTCAAGCTGATTCCGGCTTATATCAACCATTATGGCTGGGTGAAACCGCCCGAAGGCCTGAACAATAAAGTGCGTAATTTCACCCAATTCTACCATGATGATGCTTGGTTAGCAGAAAACGTGCCCGCAGATTACCAGTTTGATTATGGTAATGCGGAACGACTTTTCCGTTTTGAAGGCACACATCCAGCCGTGATGTCGGATCGCGTGGCTCGCTCTAACTGGCCGTTCTATTTCGATCCTATTGAACTAGAGAAGAAAATGAGCCTGCGTCGTAAAATCTTACAGAAAATCGAAGACCTCACCGGATACCGCCTAGGGGAATATAAAAACTACCGCCTGCTGTAATGGAAGAGTCGATTCAATTTTTCCCTGCTGCGAAGGCGCCCGCAAATCCCTATTTTTCCATCCTCATTCCGAGTTGGAACAATCTGGCCTACCTGCAATTGTGTGTTGAAGCGATCCGAAAGCATTCCACGACTACATACGAAATCATTCTGCATCTGAACGAAGCGAAGGATGGTTCGAAAGAATGGGTGGAATCGCAGGAAGTTATCGCTTTTTCTTACAGCCCTATTAATGTGGGCGTTTGCTATGCAATGAACGCGATGGTGAAGCTAGCACGCGCGGATTATTTCTTGTATTTGAATGACGATATGTACGTGCTGCCTAATTGGGATGGATTTTTACAGGAAGAAATTCAACGCATCGGACATACAGCATTCTTTTTATCCGCCACCGCCATCGAGCCTAAAGCCCAAAGCGCTTGTTCTATTCAGGCTGATTTCGGTCGGTCGATTGCGACTTTTGAAGAGGCGAGATTACTAGAAACCTACGATTCTTTACCTTTCCAAGATTGGCAGGGAGCGACATGGCCACCTAATGTGGTGCACCGTTCTTTGTGGGATAAAGTGGGAGGGTATTCGAATGAATTCACCCCAGGGATGTATTCAGACCCTGATTTTTCGATGAAATGCTGGCAGGCAGGTGTTCGATTATTCAAGGGAATTTCACGGAGCAGAGTGTATCATTTTGGGTCTATCTCGGTGAAACGCGTGAAGCAGAATAAAGGATATTACCAGTTTATCCGAAAATGGGGGATGACTTCGTCTACCTTGTCGAAATACTACTTAAGAAGAGGCGACCACTTTGATGGTCCCTTAGAACAACGGCCGATTCCTGTGACAGTTCAGTTGAAAAATCTCTATTACCGCCTGAGTCTACCGTTTAGAAAATAGAGAACAATAGCTTAAAACTATAAAAGAAACTGCCTAGCGCCGATTTTCCTTTGTAGGCTAGCATCGCACGGTGGTGTTTTGCGACGCATAGAAATCTTCCTATACGTGCAGCGAAGCTTTTCGAAGCAAAATCCTGAGCTAATTCCTGCAAAATTTCTCGGTAGGAGCCATCAGGACAACGTTCTGCGAGTAAATTGAGCCTTTTTATTATCCTGGCATTCCGCTCCTCCCGCGTGTTATAATTTTTCTTTCCTTTACTTAAATCTGCCCCCATCGTGTTTGAACTGTGTTGGCGGTAATTCACTAAAGTCGCAGGGAAGTAGGAGACTCCGTTGAGGGCAGCCGCTGCAAAACCTAAAATATAATCGTGCCCGACATAATCAGGGAATGGCAAAGCGATTTCGATGATTTCACGCTTGAAAAGCATGGCGTGCCCCATGGCTTTGGTCCCAAAAACATAGTGCAACGCACTCGGATAATCACCTAACTGGTTGCGATCGGAGAACTTTCCCGTGACAGCGCCTTCTGAATTCGTTAACGCAGAATCCGCATAAATCAGCGAATTCGAACCGATAGCGCTTGCCAATAAACTGATTTTTTCTGGCATCCACACATCGTCCTGATCCGATAAAGCGATTAATTCCCCTTTAGCCTCCCGAATTCCTCCTTCGAAAGTGGCTAAAAGTCCTTGATTTGCCGGATTTGCGATCAAGCGAATGCGCTCGTCTTGCGAGGCATACTGTTGCAGAATCGCAAGACTCCCGTCTGCAGAAGCATCGTCCACAAAAATAAATTCCAAGGACGGATAGCTCTGCTTGAGCAAACTGTCCACCTGTTCCCGGAGGTATTTCTCCCCGTTATAGGTGGCCATCACAATGGAAATTAAGGGTGACATTCGGAGTAGTTTCTGAAAATTGTCGTAATTTGACCAAAATTTTGATAAAAAGCCGCATTGAAAACATATTTTCGCTTATTAAGCTATGCCGTTTCGATCCGTAAGTATGTGTTTCCATACTTCGGGTTTTCCTTGCTAGCGAGTTTGTTTGGCATCTTAAATTTCACCTTGCTGATCCCTTTATTGAACGTTTTGTTCAATCAATCAGCTCCGGAAAACATTCAGATTTACCGCGTTTTGCCGGCTTTTTCACTAACGCCATCGTATTTCTCCTTCCTATTTAATCACTATTTTTATGGTGCGCTGGAGAATTTTGGACGAATCGGAGCGTTGAAATATGCTTGTGGGGCTATCATGGTTTCCGTGATCTTGTCGAATTTCTTCCGTTATTTTTCCCAAAGAGTCTTAAAAACCGTCGAAGCCGATACCATCGCCTCCTTACGCCAAGCCGTTTTTGAGCGGGCCATTCGCCTTGACTTAAGCTATTTCACGGAGCAGAAAAAAGGTAACCTGATGTCTCGCTTAACTACGGATGTGCAGGAGGTGGAAAACAGTATTGGTCGAGCTTTCACAGCGACTTTTAAAGAGATATTTACGCTGATTTTATTCTTCGTTTTCCTGGCAAGTATGTCAGTGAAATTAACGTTGTTTTCGTTGATTATTTTACCTCTTTCAGGTTCTGTCATAGCGACGATTACGAGACGTTTACGCCGCGCCGCAGGAGAAGTGCAGCAGCATTTGAGTGGAATTATCAGTTTGTTGGATGAAACCTTCGGAGCCATGCGCGTAGTGAAGGCTTTTAGAGCGGAGAAGATGATGGATGCGCGTTTCCAAGCAGGAAATGATCGCTACCGGAATTCTTTACTGAAGATGGTGTTTCGCCAAGAATTAACCTCACCTACCTCCGAAAGTTTAGGGGTTTTAGTCGTGACCGGAATCTTATTGTATGGCGGTAGTTTAGTCATTAATGGCGAAGGTGAATTAAGTGCTTCGACGTTCATCGCCTTTATAGCTACCTTTTCTCAGGTGATGCGTCCCGCGAAAGCGATTGCGGATGCTTTTAGTGGGATTCAGCGTGGGGTGGCTTCGGCGGACAGAATTATTGAAATTCTAGATACGGAATCTGAAATCGTAGCTGAGGAGCCGATCCTGCAGGTGAAGGAATTTACCGATAAAATCAGTTTCGAGGCGGTTGGATTTGAATATGTGAAAGGACGTTCGGTATTAAAAGAAGTAAGTTTCGATATTCCCAAAGGAAAAACAATCGCCCTCGTAGGAGCTTCTGGTGGGGGTAAATCGACTTTGGCGGATCTTTTGCCGAGATTTTATGACCCATCGAAAGGGAAAATTACACTCGATGGCATTCCGCTGAAAAACATTCCATTGGATGATTTAAGAGGCTTAATGGGCATCGTGACTCAAGAATCCGTTTTATTTAACGATACCATTTTTAATAATATCGCTTTTGGGACAGAGGCTAGCTTAGCTGAAGTCGAGGCAGCGGCAAAAATTGCGAATGCCCATGATTTTATTTCGGCAAATCCCGAAGGATACGAGACTGTGATAGGGGATCGAGGTTCGAAATTATCAGGCGGCCAAAGACAACGTATCTCCATCGCCCGCGCCGTTCTCAAAAATCCACCGATTTTAATTCTAGACGAAGCGACCAGTGCGCTGGATAATGAATCAGAGAAACTCGTTCAGGAGGCACTGAGTCATTTGATGGAAAACCGGACGGTGCTCGTTATCGCCCATCGCCTTTCTACAATTCAGCATGCTGACCAGATTTTAGTGGTACAACAAGGCGAAATCATCGAACGCGGCACCCATGATGAATTGATGAAGATCGAGAAAGGGGCCTATGCGGTTTTGGCACAAGGTATTACAGCCTAATTTTTACACATTTTATTAGCTTATCCGTTCGCAAAAAAGTAATTTTGCAAGCGATTTTATATACAAATATTCGTTTCTAAATACCATGTCACAAGCACAATTAGCCCAAAGAATTCAAGCATTAGAAGAATCATCTACCTTAGGGATGACGAAAAAAGCGCGTGAATTAGCAGCCCAAGGTCACAAAGTAATCAGTCTTTCTGTAGGAGAGCCAGATTTTAAAACACCTGCTCACATCTGTGAGGCGGCGAAAAAGGCGATTGATGATGGTTTCCACGGGTATTCACCAGTGGCTGGTTATCCTGATTTGCGCATGGCAATTGCGAATAAATTAAAGCGTGATAATAACTTAGAGTGGGGTTCTGAAAACATCGTAGTGAGCACGGGTGCAAAACACTCTTTAGCGAACGCGATTGCAGCCTTAATTAACCCAGGTGACGAAGTAATCATCTTCTCTCCTTACTGGGTTTCTTACTCTGAGATGGTGAAATTAGCGGAAGGTACTTCGGTAGTCGTTCAAGGTGCTTTTGATAATAATTTCAAAGTAACTCCAGAGCAATTCGAAGCAGCGATCACGCCTAAAACGAAAATGGTGATGTTCGCATCTCCTAACAACCCGACAGGATCGGTTTACACAGAATCAGAATTACGTGATATCGCAAACGTGGTAGCGCGTCATGAAAATATCTTCGTCTTAGCGGACGAAATCTACGAGTACATCAACTTCACACAAGGTGGTCACTTCTCGATCGGTTCTATTCCAGAAATCAAGGAGCGCGTTATCACGGTAAACGGGGTAGCGAAAGGCCATGCGATGACGGGTTGGAGAATCGGTTTTATCGCTGCAGCGAAATGGATCGCTGACGGTATTGAAAAATTACAAGGCCAAGTAACTTCAGGTACAAACTCTATCGCTCAAAAAGCGGCAGTAGCGGCCTTCAACGGCAGCTTAGATCATGCGTACGAAATGAAAGCGGCTTACGATCGCCGTCGTAAATTAGTGGTGGAAAAATTACGCGAGATCCCAGGTTTCAAAGTAAATATGCCAGATGGCGCTTTTTATGCCTTCCCTGATATTTCCTACTATTTCGGAAAGACGGATGGCACCACGGTGATTAAGGACTCAGATGATTTCTGTTCTTGGTTATTAGCGGATGCTTTTGTGGCTACGGTAGCTGGTTCAGGTTTCGGCGCACCAGATTGTATGCGTATTTCTACGGCTGCTGCAGATGAGCAATTAGTAGAAGCTTGCGATCGCATTAAAGCGGCCGTTGCGAAATTAAAATAACATGGGAATCGCGTCCATACTTATCTTCCTTGCCGGCTATTTAGCCATCGCTTTCGAGCATCCTTTGAAGATTAACAAGACCGCCTCGGCTTTAGTAACAGGCGTTCTAGTGTGGACCATGTATGCGATTTCGACGGGTTCAACTACCGAATTAGGTCATCACTTAGCCTCGACCTCGGAGATTTTATTCTTCTTGTTAGGCGCGATGACCCTGGTGGAATTAGTGGATGCTCACAATGGATTTCACTTCGTTTCGAGGTTAATAAAAACGGATAAGGTGATTAAACTGCTATGGATAGTGGGTTTAATCACCTTTTTTATGTCTGCCGTTCTAGACAATTTGACCACCGCCATTGTGATGGTAACCTTATTGCGGAAGTTGATTAGCAACAAGGAAACACGCAAATACTTCGTCGGTATCGTCGTTATTGCAGCGAATGCGGGTGGTGCTTGGTCTCCTATCGGAGATGTGACGACGACGATGTTGTGGATAGGTGGCCAAATATCAGCCACAGGTATTGTACAAAGTTTACTTTTACCCTCTTTACTTTCTTTATTTGTGCCATTAGCGATGGCCTCTTATGTCTTGAAAAATCAGGCGATAGGAAAATCGGAGGCCACAGTGCAATTAACACCTCTGGAGCAAAGAGATGGTAAAATTATGCTTTTCGCGGGTGCAGGCTCTTTATTAGGCGTCCCTGTATTCAAAACGTTAACGCATTTACCTCCCTATATGGGCATATTATTAGCCTTAGGTTTAGTTTGGATACTGTCTGAGATCTTACACTCGGAGAAAGACGAGGAGGCCAAGAAGCATTTGAGTGTGGGTTATGCATTGACTAAAATAGATACGTCGAGTATCCTCTTCTTTTTAGGCATCTTATTAGCGATAGGCGGACTGGAATCCTTTGGTTATTTGCATGCGCTTTCGGATCAATTAGCCACTACTTTTGGCAATCAAAACCTGATTGTGACCATCATCGGATTAGCCTCTTCCGTAGTGGATAACGTGCCTTTAGTGGCTGCGACGATGGGGATGTATACCTTAACTGATTTTCCGATGGACCACGAGATGTGGGAATACCTAGCTTTTTGCGCGGGTACAGGTGGAAGTATACTCATTATAGGATCCGCGGCGGGTGTAGCTGTTATGGGAATGGAAAAAATCGAATTTGGCTGGTACTTAAAGAAAATCGGTTTTCTGGCCTTATTAGGTTATTTCGCAGGAGCAGGCTTGTATCTTCTATTACACTAAAATCCAATCGACATACTGGCTCCATAATAAGCGGGAGCCACCTGAGGAGTCAGGGTGAAGCGATTCAGCTTTTGCCATTGATGGCGAACTTTCGGATATAAAATATAGGCTAATTCTGCCGAAGCGATGCCTATCGCAGAACCCATCAAGACATCCGTCACCCAATGTTTGTTATTTGCGATGCGTAAAGCTCCCGTGGCTGTGGCCAAGGTATAACCGGCGATCACAAATTCTGGATGCGTGTCTCGATACTCATGTGCTAAAACAGTCGCGCCGAAAAAAGCAGTAGCCGTATGTCCCGAAGAAAAAGTTTTTTCCGTCCCGTCTGGTCTTGCCTCGGTGATCGCTGCTTTCAAGCCTTGCGTTGCCGCTACATAAATTCCTGTACCTAAAAGGAAAACACCCGCTTGATCGAAGGCTTTCTCCTCATTTTGGTATTCAAAGATATTCAGACCCACATACATCGCTGCCGGGCCATATTGAATATAATCGTCCAAAGGGGTCACCTGGCCCGCTGCCACAATTTTCGTCTGTATTTTTTTAGCAAATGGATTGTACGTAATTCCACTCGCAATGCCAAGAGCCAAAGGAGTTTTCCACTTTTTAAAAGAGGGTTTTTCTGCCTGAACCGCGAGCGAAAACAAACAAAGTAGGGCGATTAATCTCATTATTTTTCGGCTAAAAGGCTTTGGATGGTGTGTTCAAAATCGGCAATCCAGTCTGCGTAATATTTTCCGGTACCCGGTCCAGAGAATCCGGTGTGAATTTCACGTACGATACCCTTTTTGTCGATGATGAAAGTGGTGGGATAGCCGTTCATTTGGCTTAACATAGGTAGCACCTGCGTGATGGTTTTTTCGTCGGGTGTTCCGGCGAAAAGGAGGGGATAAGTGATGCCGATTTTCTTTTGGAAATTATCCATCTTTGGTCCTGAAATCTTGATATCAGGTGAATATTCAAAAGCTAGGCCCAAAACCTCCACTCCTTTGCTTTGGTATTTTTTATAAAATGGCGCTAAATAACGCGATTCATCTAGGCAGTTCGGGCACCAAGATCCCATCAATTCAATAACGACCACCTTGTTCTTAAAGCGTTCATCCTTCAGGCTAATTTGTTCGCCTTTCGTCGTCGGAAGCTGGAAATCAATGCGATCGAAACCTGGTTTCAAGAAAGTTAATTTCTTTAGGTCAGGAAGTGTAGCATTCGGATCTAATTTTGCTTCTACTGTTCTCACCCCACTTAAACCGGACGTAAATCGACCCTTCAAAGAAGAACCACTCACTTTCGCTTTCAATAAATACAAGCCGCTGCCATCGAAATAGCTAAGTAAAAGACTGTCTCCACTCACGTTTCCTTGTAAGAAGCGATAATCCCCGGAAGTGCGTAAGAATGTACCAGTTACGGCCGATCCTTTTTGTTCGAATACACCCACGCCAGGGCTATGATTTGTGGCATCACTGAAGAAGTCTGCCATCCATTTGCCACTCACGTTTACCGTGGCTGGTTGTAGGTTTTGGAATCGGTCAGATGATCCTGCTAACGCAGAAATTGGTAATCTGAAGGCCGTTTTTCCGTTTCTCTTTTTCACATAATAGCCCCTCAATTCGGTGCTTTTTGTCACTGCAAAAACAACTTCTGAATCATATAAATCGAGGGGTAATATGAGAGAATCAGCTCTGAAATAGGAATTGCCTAAGGAGAATTTTTCTGCTCCGTTCACTATTTTGATATCTAATTCGCCAGCGTTACTCGTCGAATTGACTTCGAAATTGAGAGGTAATGCGCCGCCATGCGTGCTAATTTCAGCTCTCCAAATCCCCGAAACCGGAGTCTGAGCGAAACCAAATAGGGGGGCAAATACGAGGGCAAATAGGATCTTTTTCATATGTAAAATGAGACGGCGTTTGAGCAAAGATACGCGTTCGAAACTTGTCACAAAAAAATCCACTACAAATTCACAATTTGATGGCATAGCCGGGGGATAATTTGTATTTTTGTTTTCATCCAAAATTATGCCAGAAAACACCTATCATACCTCCGTCATGTTGCATGAATGCATCGATGGTTTACGCATTGATCCTGCGGGAACTTATGTCGATGTGACCTTCGGTGGAGGGGGGCATTCGAAGGCTATTTTAGCCAAACTCGGTCCAGAGGGTAGGTTGTTTTCTTTTGATCAAGATCCCGATGCTTGGGAACAGGCTGAGAAGATTGAAGATGAGCGTCTGACGCTTATAACGGCTAATTTCCGCTATATAGAGAAGTATTTACGGTTGCATCGGGTGAAACAGGTGGATGGTATTTTAGCCGATTTTGGGGTTTCTTCGTTTCAATTGGATGCGCCAGAACGGGGTTTTTCGATTCGTTTCGATGGACCACTGGATATGCGCATGGGGCCTTCTGCCTCGATGACAGCGGCTGAATTGTTGAATAGCTATTCGGCCACGGAATTGCAACGGATTTTGGGTATGTATGGGGAGGTGAAGAATGCCCGAACTTTGGCCCAAGCTATCATTCAAGCCCGGACGAGAAAACCGCTCGAAACAACGCAAGAATTTAAAGAAATTTTGAATAAATTAGCTCCTAAACACCGGGAGTTTAAATACTTTGCTCAGGTCTTTCAGGCGATTCGAATTGAAGTGAATCAAGAGTTAGCAGTGATTGAAGAATTTTTAGCACAGGCGCCTGCGGTTTTAAAGCCAGAGGGAAGGCTGGTGGTGATGTCGTTTCACTCGCTGGAGGATCGACTGGTGAAGAATTTTATTAAAGCGGGTAATGTGGAAGGGAAAGAGGACAAGGATTTATTCGGTGTGGTGCACAGACCACTCGAATCAGTGATCAGAAAACCCATAACTGCTTCTGAAGAAGAATTGAAAATCAATCCGCGCTCGCGAAGTGCGAAATTAAGAATAGCGTCTAAAATTTAATATGGCTACACCGATCGAACCTACGGAAGGAGGACCTAAACGAATCTCATCGCCTAAAAAAGAGGGGATCTTTGATTCGGTATTCAATATTGACTATTTCACAGGTGGGGAGCTGCCAGTGATGTGGGTGAAGCGAATTGCCTTCGTGGCGTTTTTGACACTCATCAATATCTACTATTCCATGTTAGCGGACGGCAAATTGCACCAAATCCAGAAGGAGAAAAGTGCTTTAGAAGAAGATCGAGCTGATTATACGACCCAAAAAGCGGAGTATATGAAGGTGAGTAAACAAAGCAATTTAGAGGAATCCTTGAAGCGCTACCAAATAGGCGTTAGCACGATTCCTCCCACTAAAATCATCATTCAAGTCAATAAAGAGAAATAATGGCGAAGGAGAAAAGACCTAATATTCGGGGCTTAATTACAAGACGTTTCTATACGTTTTTCATTATCATTTTGGCCGTTTTCTTGTATTTGCTTTTCAGCTTATACAAGGTGGTTGTTTTGAAAGGACCTAAATTCCGTTCCGAGGCGATGGCTACTTACGTGAAGAAACGTAAGATCGAGGCGACTCGGGGAAATATTTATTCTGATGACGGGAGTTTATTGTCTACTACTTTGCCCAAATACCGCTTAGGCATGGATCCTTCCGTACTTACCGGAAATGCGAAGGCAGACGAATTTTACAAGCAACATATTGATGGATTAGCAGCGGCCTTATCGAACTTCTTCAAGGATCGTACGGCGGAAGAATACAAAGAGAAAATTTCGGCGGCTAGAAAAAGCGGACGCACGTATTTGTTGTTGAACAACCGTTTATTGGACTTCCAAGAGAAGAAGAAAGTATTGAACTTCCCTTTGTTTAAAGAGGCAAAGAATTCGAATAAGTCTGGGGTTGTTTTCGATAAAATTAATGTGCGCTATGCGCCTTTCGGCCAAATGGCCTACCGTACCGTGGGTTATTTAAAGGACTTGCGAGATAAAGGACGCGTGGGGATTGAGAATAGTTTCGATAAGGAATTGCGAGGAGAGTTTGGGGAAGGGATGTTCGAGAAGATGGACAATAATACCTGGCGTCCAGAACCAGGGGATGAGCCTAAATTACCGGTGGCTGGGGTCGACCTACATTCGACTATCGATATTAACATCCAAGAGATCGTGGAAACGGCTCTTTTGAACGGGATGAAGATATTCAAAGGAAATTATGCCGTAGCGATCGTGATGGAAACATCGACGGGTAAGATTAAAGCTTTGTCAAATATCGCGGCGAATCCATTATCTCCAACAGGCTATTCAGAGACCTATAACTATGCCTTGTTAGAAGCCCGTGACCCGGGTTCGGTATTTAAGTTGCCTTCTATCATGGCGGTATTAGAGGAAAAGAATTACCCGTTGACGAAGATGGTGAATACGGGAGATGGAAAGTTTCGTCTGTACAATGGCGTGATGTCTGATTCTCACCCTTTAGGCACTATTTCGCTGGAACAAGTCATTGAAAGCTCTTCGAACGTCGGGACGATGAAATTGGTTCAGGAGGCTTTTGGGACAACAAATAATGAAAAGTTTTACAATTACTTGAAGAAATACCACCTGATTGAGTCCCTTGATTTTCAATTAAAGCCGAGTAGAAAACCCGTTTTCCCGGTGCCTGCGAAATGGGATGGATTGCAGCTTTTGTGGTCATCTGTGGGTTATTCCACCCAGTATACGCCTCTGCAGATTTTAGCTTTCTATAATGCGATTGCGAATAATGGCTATTGGATTCAACCGCTGATCGTGAGTAAAGCTACCCGAGGTGATGAAGTGGTGATTGATTATACGACGACACAAGTGCGTGATTCGAAACCATTGTGTTCTCCAGAAACGCTGCAAAAACTGAAAATCATGTTAGAGGGCGTGGTAACGAAAGGTACAGCTAATAATATCAAAGGTTCTGTTTACGGTATTGCCGGGAAAACAGGTACCGCTCAACGTACGGTAACAGGAGCGAAAGGCTACCGAAAAGGAAATTACTATACGACTTTTGCGGGTTATTTCCCTGTGAAGAACCCTAAGTACACGATGATTGTGGCGGTGGATGAGCCGAAGGGTAGTGCGGAAGGAACCTATGCACGTCAAGTAACCGCACCGGTATTTAAGGAAATTTCAGATCGTATTTATCTGCGTGATATGAAGTTGCAGCAGACTTTAAGAGGTTATTTGCCGGATTCCTTGAACAAGAATAAATTATCGCATACCCTGCATCCAGCGGATCAGAACATCCTATTCTCCCGTTTAGGATTGCCCAAGGTCGAGGAGAATGGACAATGGTTGAACTTTAATTTAGAAAAGAAGACGGTAAACAATCAGGCTATTACGATGACTCCCAAAACGGTGCCTAATGTCGTAGGGATGAATTTAAGGGACGCCTTATTTGCCTTGGAAAACAAGGGGTTGAAGGTGCGTGCGAATGGGTTTGGGATGGTGAAGAATCAGTCGATTCCTGCGGGTTCCCCAGCCGCTAAAAACAGATTAGTCTACATTCAATTGCAATAAAATGGCACAAATTTCCTTATTCCCCGAAGTTGAAATCGCAAGTTTGTGCTTTGATTCCCGCAAGGCTACCTCTGGTTCTGTGTTTTTTGCCATTCCCGGCACCCAGGTAGACGGACACATGTTTTTGACTCAGGTGTACGAGCAGGGATGCAAACTTTGGGTGGTTGAAAAACAGCCTGCGGGGGTCCCTTCCGATGTCCAATGTGTTCAAGTGGAGGATTCGAATGCGGCTTTAGCGGAGGCTGCTGCTGAATTTTATGATCACCCGTCTAAGAAGTTGAAGCTCGTAGGTATTACGGGGACGAATGGAAAAACGACGACGGTTACCTTGTTGTTTGAATTATTCAAACGCCTAGGTCACCGCTGCGGTTTGATTTCGACGGTCGTGAATAAGATTGAGGATAAAATTATTCCTTCTACCCATACGACGCCGGATGCCCTGAGCCTGAATGCGTTATTAGCCGATATGGTGGCAGCTGGATGTAGCCATGCATTTATGGAAGTGAGTTCGCATGCCGTAGTGCAGAAACGGATTCATGCGGTGAAATTTAGCGGGGCCATTTTTTCGAATATTACTCGCGATCACCTCGATTTTCACGAGACATTTGACGAATACATTAAGGCCAAAAAAGGGTTTTTCGACGCCCTGCCCGCCACAGCTTTCGCTCTAACCAATGTGGATGACAAGCGAGGAATGGTGATGTTGCAGAATACGGCGGCGAAGAAATACGGTTTTGGTTTACTAAATGCGGCTGACTTTAAAGCTAAAATCATTAGCAATGGAGTAGGTGGTTTGCAATTAGAAATCGATCACCAGCAAGTGCATGCGCAATTAATAGGCACCTTTAATGCCTATAATTTGCTCGGTATTTATGGAGCGGCTTTACTTTTAGGCGAGGAGTCACATGAAGTATTAGTGCAGATTTCAGCTTTAAAAACGGCACCAGGTCGATTCGAGCAATTAGCAGGCTCTAATCAAAAAATGGGCATCGTTGATTATGCCCACACGCCTGATGCCTTAGAAAATGTGTTAAAGACGATCCAAACGATTAAGGACAAGTCGCAGCGCGTCATAACGGTCGTGGGATGTGGAGGAAACAGGGATGCAGGGAAGAGACCTATTATGGCGGAATTAGCGGCAAAGTATAGTGATGCGGTGGTGTTGACCTCTGATAATCCCCGCAAAGAAGATCCGGAATTGATTTTGGATCAAATGGAAGCCGGCGTTCCGGAGGCATTAAAATCAAAAGTTCACCGGGTATCTGACAGAAAAGAAGGCATTTTTTATGCGGTCAGAGATTTAGCTTTGACAGGAGACATCATTTTAGTCGCTGGAAAAGGTCACGAAAACTACCAAGATATCCAAGGCGTGAAATACGACTTCGATGATAAAATAGTGCTAGGGGAGGCATTTAGCTAAGTTTGATTTCCCCTCGTTTTTTTGCAATTTTAAAAATTAAAACCCTTTTGCATGCTGTATTACCTCTTTGAATACTTAGATAAGACCTTGAATATTCCAGGCGCCGGTGTATTTCAATACATCACTTTCCGCGCTTTTGCTGCAATTATTACGTCTTTGGGAATTGCAGCGATTTGGGGTAAGTCGGTGATTTATCGCTTGCAGCGTTTGCAAATTGGAGAGGAAATACGTGACTTAGGTTTAGAGGGTCAAATGGCTAAAAAAGGCACTCCTACCATGGGAGGCTTCATTATTTTATTGTCTCTGTTAATTCCTACGCTGCTTTTTTCTAAAATCACCAATGTCTATATCGTACTTTTGGTTACCTCTGCTATCTGGTTAGGGGCGGTCGGATTTGCGGATGATTACATTAAAGTATTCAAGAAGAACAAGGAAGGTTTATCAGGAAAGTTTAAGGTGATAGGCCAAATTGGTTTAGGCATCATCGTGGGTCTAACGATGTACTTTAACCAACATATTAAAGTGCGTGAATTTGCCACTGATGGCACCTTTGTGGATCACAAATCTTTGTTAACAACGGTTCCTTTTATGAAGGATAACCAGTTCGATTACAACATGTTACTTCCGAGCTTTATTCCGGATGAATACGTTTGGATTGTCTATGTATTGGTGGTGATTTTCATCATCACGGCCGTTTCGAATGGGGCGAATATTACGGATGGTATTGATGGATTAGCGGCAGGAACATCGGTGATTATCGGTATTGCCTTGGCTATTTTAGCCTATGTATCTGGTAATAAAGTTATTTCTCAATACCTGAACGTCATGTTCATCCCGAATTCTGGAGAGCTCGCCGTCTTTTGTGCTGCCTTCGTAGGGGCGTGTATCGGATTTCTTTGGTATAATGCGTATCCAGCCCAAGTTTTTATGGGAGATACCGGAAGTTTGATGTTAGGGGGAGTTATTGCCACACTGGCGATTGTAATCCGTAAAGAGATGTTAATTCCTGTTTTATGCGGGATTTTCTTGATCGAGAATTTATCAGTCATCATTCAGGTGGCCTATTTTAAATATACGAAACGTAAATATGGGGAGGGGCGACGCGTCTTTTTGATGTCACCACTTCACCACCATTTCCAAAAGAAAAATTACCACGAATCGAAGATCGTTATTCGTTTCTTGATCGTGGGAATCATCTTAGCCGTTTTATCTTTAGTCACTTTAAAATTGCGTTAATCGCAAAGCCCGCTTTGAGTCAAATTACCTTATTTCCGCGTAGTACCACTTTTTCTGAAGTTATCCCTTTGCCGGCATCTAAGTCGGAAAGTAACCGAGCTTTGGTGATTAATGCCTTAGCTAAAGGTACCTTTGATAATCTATCGAATTTAGCGGAGGCCCGCGATACCCAAACCATGATACGCTTGTTATCTGAGAATGGGCAGGAAGCGGATGTGTTAGATGCGGGAACGACGATGCGTTTTTTGACGGCCTATTATGCCGTGACGGGTGCCGTAAAAAAGATGAACGGTACGCCGCGCATGTGCGAGCGCCCGATTGGAATTTTGGTTGATGCATTGCGCGCCTTGGGGGCAGATATCACATATTTGAACAAGGAAGGCTATCCACCTATGCAATTGAACGGTTTTGCCTTTCAAGGAAACCGGGAGATTTCTATTCGGGGGGACGTCAGTTCACAATTTATTTCAGCCATTTTAATGGTGGCACCCTTATTGCCGGAGGGTCTTAAATTACAAATTACAGGAGCGCTTGGTTCGAAGCCTTATATCGAGATGACTTTGGCTCAAATGAAGCATTTTGGCATCGAAGCAAAAGCAGATTGGTCCCTAGGGACGATTGAAATTCCTAAACAGGATTATCGTTTGCAGCCATTTGCGGTCGAATCAGATTGGTCAGGAGCGAGCTATTGGTATTCGATGGTGGCCTTATCTCCTTTCGAGGATAGTTCTCTTGAATTGCTTGGCTTGAAAGAAGATTCCTTACAGGGGGATTCGGCGATTAAAGCCATCATGGAGCCTTTAGGGGTGAAAAGTACCTACACGGGACGTGGTTATTTACTGACTAAAATTCCAGCACAGGATTCATTGGCTTGGGACTTTACGGATTGTCCTGATTTAGCTCAAACCATCTGCGTTGTCGCTGCTGTTCTGGATATTCCTTTGACCTTGACGGGCTTAGAATCCTTGAAAGTAAAGGAAACGGATCGCGTGCTAGCTCTGCAAAATGAATTGAAGAAATTAGGTGCCACGCTAGTAGAAGTGGAAACGAATCAGAAATATGAAGTCCGCGGTGATTTTGCGTCCATCTCTCGCATCGAACCTATCGAAACCTACGATGATCACCGCATGGCGATGGCCTTTGCACCGGTGGCCATGCAAAAAGAAATTACCCTATTAGATCCTTCGGTGGTGAATAAAAGCTACCCTAGCTTCTGGAAACATATATCTATCCTATTAAACTCTGAACAATGAAAAAATTATTGACACTTGCATTCAGCCTTTTGGCTTTTGCTGGAATGGCCCAAAAAACGATCCTCCACTGTGGATCATTCATCGACGTTAAAACACAGACTGTCTTGAAAAATCGTTCCATTGTGGTAGAAGGGAAGAAGATTGTATCTGTCTCTGAAGGATTTTTGACTCCGGCTAAAGGGGACGTGGTGATCAATTTGAAAGACCGCACGGTGATGCCGGGATTGATCGACTCTCACGTGCATTTAGAATCGGAAACTAATCCGGGGGCTTATTTAGATCGCTTTGTAAAGAACCCAGGTGATGTGGCCTACCAGGCTTTAGTGTATGCGAAAAAGAATTTGATGGCCGGATTTACGACGGTACGTGATTTAGGCGGCACCCACGTGGTGATTAGCTTGCGCAACGCGATTAACAAAGGCCTAGTCGAAGGACCGCGCATTTTCACAGCGGGTGTAACGATCGGTACGACGGGTGGTCATGCGGATGATACGAATGGAATCAATGAAGCCTTTAAAAAGGATTTAGGCCCAGAAGATGGGGTGGTGAATGGTGTTGCAGATGCAGCGAAAGCGGTGCGTCAGCGCTACAAGGAAGGCTCTGATTTGATTAAAATTACGGCAACTGGAGGTGTTTTAAGTTATGCCAAAGACGGCGCAGGTGCTCAATTCACCGATGAAGAGGTACGTACCATTGTTCAAACAGCGAAAGATTATGGCTTCAAAGTAGCCGCTCACGCTCACGGAAAAGAGGGAATGAAACGGGCCGTTTTAGGTGGGGTTTCTTCAATCGAACACGGAACATTCATGGACGAAGAGGTGATGGAATTGATGAAAAAGATGGGTACATACTATGTGCCTACGGTAATTGCAGGTCGTTCAGTGGCAGACTCTTCGAAGATTCCGAACTATTACCCGGAAATGGTAGCGAAGAAAGCGGCAGCGATTGGACCCATCATCCAAGGAACTTTTGGTAAAGCTTACAAGTCTGGTGTGAAGATCGCCTTCGGAACAGATGCTGGGGTTTTTGGCCACGGAAAGAATGGCTATGAATTTATCCTAATGAGCGAAGCGGGTATGCCCGTACTAGAGGCGATTAAATCGGCTACAGTCAATGCAGCAGATCTATTAGGCCAAAGCGACTTAATTGGATCCATCGAGGCAGGTAAAGCGGCTGACATCATTGCCGTACCAGGAGATCCGGTAGCAGACGTGAAACTAATGACGAAGGTAAATTTCGTGATGAAAGACGGAAAGGTCTACAAGAACTAGAAACGACAATAAATAAAAAAGGGTCGGCTTGCAGATGCGAGCCGACCCTTTTTTATGTCTGTTAGATTCTAGCGTAAAGCTGGAACTTGTTTTTTCAATAGTTCAAATCCACCAAAGAATAACCCAGAGAACAAGAATTGGCTAGCTACCGTATTCTTTAAGAAAGGAATACCAGCGGCGTAGCAATTGATTAAACCCGCCAGGTCTTTCGTGTAAGCGATATCAGATCCTAACCAAACCGCGAAGTTTGAAACAAAGAAGAAAGCCATCGCTGCCGCTAAGTTAGTGCCAATGAAACGAGAGGGACTTGCTGTAGTGTTTTGGCCTAACAAAGATATCAGAGCAAATAATCCCATGTGAACTGCGTCAATTCCGAAGGAGAAACCTGGGAAAAAGGAATCATATAGAGTATTATTTAAGATCAAA
>Ga0222712_10001845_pt1 | contig 25325 bp, 26 predicted proteins | sample C33_657DmetaG_FD_165043 | JGI IMG/M metagenome (GOLD analysis project Ga0222712, IMG submission 165043) | Estuarine water microbial communities from San Francisco Bay, California, United States - C33_657D | ecosystem: Environmental > Aquatic > Marine > Unclassified | place: USA: California... | reverse complement strand
CCAAGCCCGCGACGGAAACCGCGGCCCCGGCGAAGACCGAGGCCGTCGCTCCGGCGAAGACCGAGATTCCCGCCCCCGCCAAGACGGACGCGCCCGCGACGGCGGCGGAAATCAAGCCTGCCACGACGGAAGTGAAGCCAGCCGACGCGAGCGCCCCCGTGAAGACGGAGGTCGCTCCGGCGAAGACGGAAGCGGCCAAGTAAGAGTCGAGTGCTGAGTCGAGTACTGGGTCGAGTACTGGGTCGAGTGCTGGGTCGAGTGCTGGGTCGAGTACTGGGTCGAGGGGAAGAGAGCCATGAAGGGCCAGGGCTAGGGCCAGGGCTAGGGCTAGGGCCAGGGCCAGGAGAGGCATGCAGAGCGGGCCGGCGGGCACGGTGACACGCTGGCAAGCAAGGAGTTAGCGGTTTGGTGATAAGGCAACAGGTACGCTCGATTCAGCACTCGATGCAGCACTCTGTACTCTGCACTCCGTAATCAGTACTCAGTTCTCCGCACTCCGTCGGAAAGAGACCCCGGTGCACCCCGCGCCCTCGTGTCCTCCTGCCCTCGCGCCCTCGTGTCCTCCTATCCTCCTGCCCTCGAATCCCCTGCCCTTCCGTCCTAGAACCGGAAGCTCGAGCTGACCTCGAAGACGGCGGAGACGATCGCGTAGGCGATGAAGGCGACGAACGAGAAGGCGGCGGTGAGCACGGCCGCGGAGATGGTCTGCGAGACGGCCCCGAGCCACTTGTCGAGCGCGGCGCGGTAGGAGCGCGCGATGTCGCGCAGACCCGGCGCGAGGTTGCCGGTCTGCTCGGAGATCGCGATGCGGTCGAGCAGCAGGTCCTCGAAGTAGCCGGTCTTGGCGAGGGCGCGGGAGAGGCTCTCGCCCTCGAGCACCCGGTCCGTCGCGGTGTGGAGCTGCGCGCGCATGGCGCGGTTCGGGGCGGTCTTCTCCGCCAGGCGCAGGGCCTCCGCGGTGGTGATGCCGTTCTCGAGCAGGACCGCGAGCGTGTGGCAGAAGTTGAGCACCGAGACCCGCTTGACGAACGTGCCCGCGAGCGGGACGGTCAGGAGGAACTCGTCGGTCTTGAGCCGGCCGGCCTCGGTGCGGCGCATCTGCCGGAGCACGAGGGCGCCGACGGCCACGGCCAGCAGGCCGAGCGGGCCGACCCACTTCAGGACGTCGGCGAACCAGATCAGCAGCTTGGTCGCGAGCGGGAGCTGGCCGCCGAGGGAGTCGAGCAGCGTCTTGATGCGCGGCAGCAGGAAGAGGACGAAGAACGTGACGACGAACAGGGCGACGACGCAGATGAAGCTCGGGTAGGCCAGCGCCGCCACGATCTTGCGGCGGAACTCGCGCTGCTCGGTGGCGTGCGTGATCAGGCGCTCGATGACGTCGAGGATGTTGCCGGTCGCCTCGCCCGCGGCGATGAGGTTGATCGTCTGGCCGTCGAAGACGCGCGGGTAGGCGGCCATCGCGGCGGAGAGGTTCTGGCCTTCGCCGAGGCGGGACCAGAGGCCGGAGCAGAGCGTGCGCAGCGGCCCCTTCTGGGTGCGGTTGGCGAGCATGCGCAGGGCCTCGCCCGCGGACATGCCGCTGCGGACGAGGTCGGCGATGGACTCGAGGAACGGCAGCAGCTGCTCGGCCGTCGGCTCGGGATCGGGCCCCGCGCCGCTCCCGGCCCGGGTGTCGCGCTGGGCGCGGCCGGCCGCGCCGCTCTCCGTCACCGCCAGCGGCCGCAGCCCGCGGGCCTGCAGGCGCCGGAGCGCCTCGCGGCGGTTCGGGGCCTGGATCACGCCGTCGGCCGCCGCCCCTTGCGCGTCGCGGGCGCTGTAGTTGAAGGCGGGCATCGCGCGTTACTCGTTGGAGCTCAGGTTGCGCACCAGCTCGTCCAGGGAGGTCAGGCCCGCCGTCACCTTCAGCCAGCCGGCGCGGGCGAGCGGGCGCATGCCCTGCTCGATCGCCTTGTCCGTCAGCTCGCGGTTGGAGACGCGGCCGACGATGAGGTCGTGCAGCGGCTTCGGGTGGAAGATCTCGAACACGCCGACGCGGCCGCGGTAGCCGGTGTTGCGGCACTTGCGGCAGCCGACGGGCTGGCGGAGGGTCTTGACGCCCGCCAGCTCCGGCGCGCCCATGCCGAGCGCCTCGAGGGCGGGCAGGACGCGGGCGGGGTCGACGGGGACGTCCTTGGCGCAGTCCGGGCAGAGCCGGCGCACGAGGCGCTGCGCGATGACGAGCTCGACGGCGGAGGCCACGAGGAAGGGCTCGACGCCCATGTCGACGAGGCGGGTGATGGCGCCCGGCGCGTCGTTGGTGTGGAGCGTCGAGAAGACGAGGTGGCCCGTGAGCGAGGCGCGGATGGAGATCTCGGCCGTCTCCAGGTCGCGGATCTCGCCGACCATGATGACGTCCGGGTCCTGGCGGAGCGTGCTGCGGAGCGCGTTGGCGAAGGTCAGGCCGATCTCGGCCTTGGTCTGCACCTGGTTGGCGCCCGGCACCTCGTACTCGATCGGGTCCTCGATGGTGACGATGCGCAGCTCGGGCGAGTTGATCTCGCGGAGGAAGGCGTTGAGGGAGGTCGACTTGCCGGAGCCGGTCGGGCCGGTCACGAGGATGATGCCGTGGGGGTAGTCGAGGACCTTGCGGACGAGCGTCTGCTCCTCGGGGGTCATCCCGATGCGGTCCATGTCGTAGGCCTCCTTGCGCTGGTTGAGCAGGCGCAGCGAGACGGACTCGGCGTAGATCGTCGGGATGGTGGAGACGCGGATATCGAGGACGTTCTTGCCGTCGCGGAAGTTGATGCGGCCGTCCTGCGGGAGGCGGCGCTCGGAGATGTTGAGGCGCGCCATGATCTTCAGGCGCGAGATGATGGCGTCCTGGAAGCGCGCGAGGTTCTCCGGCAGCGGCACGGCCACGAGCAGGCCGTCGATGCGGTAGCGGATGCGGAGGTGGCCCTCCTGCGGCTCGAAGTGCACGTCCGTCGCGCCCTCGGCCACGCCCTGCGAGAGGACGTCGGTGACGAAGCGCACGACCGCCGCGTCCTGGTCGGCCTCGCCGTCGGTCGGCTGCTCGACCTGGGCGGGCAGGTCCTGCCCCTCGTCGTCGAGGCTGCCGGAACCCACGCCGTAGTTCTCGTTGATCAGCTGGGCGACGCGCTCGGGCGGCGCGAGGAACCACTTGGGGCGGCGCGGGGTGAAGGTCGCGACCCAGTCCATCGTGGCGGCGTCCGGCGGGAGCGCCGTGACGAGGTTGAGGCGGCCTTCGGGCGCGCCGGCGAGGATGGTCGGGACGACCTGGGCCTCCGCCGCGATGCGCGCGGGCAGGACCTTGAGGCCCTCGGCGTCGATGGCGGGCTCCTCGAGCACCTCGAGGCCGGTCAGGCGGGCGAGCTCGGCGAGGAGCGCGGCCTCGTCGAGGTTGAGCGCCTGGGCGAGCAGCTTGAAACGGGCTTCGCGCGGGGCTTCCGCGAACGCGGCGCGCGCCTCGTCGCCCAGCCGTTCGGCCAGGGCCAAGGGCAAGCCGTGCTGGTCAATCGTCACCATGGTCACTTCTGCTCGGCGGCCGGCGCGTAGGGCGGGACGGTCTTGTCGATCACCTTGCGGACGTCCTCCTTCATCGGGCTGGCGTCGATGCGGCTGAGCGCGTCGAGGTTGTCCACCGCGGAGTTGTTGAGGACGACGGGGCGCAGGAAGATGACGAGCTCGGTGCGGGTGTCGTTGTCCTTGGAGCTGCCGAGCAGGTCGCCGAGGAACGGGATCGGGCCGAGCCGGTTGGTCTGCTTGGTGACCTGGCGGCGCTGCAGGCCGCCGAGCACGACGACCTCGCCGCTGCGGGCGCTGACGAACGAGTCGGTGGTGCGACGGCCGATGACCGGCTGCAGGTTGCCGTCGAGGGTGACCTCGCCGAGGATGTCCTCGACCGACTGGGAGATCTGGAGCTGCACGGAGCCGTCCTTGCCGATGAGCGGCAGGACCTTGAGGTTGATGCCGATGTCGCGCTGGGAGACGGTGGAGGTGACCTGGCCGGTGGTGGCGGCGGTGGTCGAGCCGGTGATGACCGGGCGGGACTCGCCGACGAAGATGGTGGCCTCCTTGTTGTGGGTGGTGGTCACGGCCGGCACGGAGAGGATCTTCGTGTCGTTCTTGCGCGGGGAGGTGTTGAGGCTGATGAGGCCCGTGAGGTTGCCGTCCGCGGTGACGGCGGCCTGGGGGGCGCCGGCGGCGCCGACGACGGACCCGCCGACGATGGTGCCGTTGACGGAGGTCAGGCGGCCGTTGGTGACCGTCGCGCCCAGCGCCGAGAAGCCGTTCTGGTCGTTGTCGCTGAGGGTGACCTCGGCGATGACGACCTCGACGCGGACCTGCGGGAGGACGATGTCGACCTTGTCGATCAGCTCATGGAGGAGACGCAGGTCGTCCTTGGTGCCCGAGACGACGACCGAGTTGCTGCGGATGTCGGGGATGACGGTGACCATGTTGCTGAACTCGTCGGCGCCGTTCTGCTGGGTCGTGCCGGCGGCGGCGGCGCCCGGGGCCGGCGCGGGGGTCGGCGTGGTGACGCGGGCGGCGCCGTTCGTGGTCTTGTTGCCGGCGCGGTTGGCGGCGGTGGTCTGCCCCGTGATGAGCTGGGTGATGAGCGTGGCGACCTCGGCGGCGTTGGCGTGGCGGAGGAAGACCACGTCGGTCTTGGTGTTCGGGTCGGAATTGGTGTCGAGCTGCTCGATCAGCTTGTCGAAGAACTCGTGCTGGTCGGCGGAGCCCATCAGGATCACGCGGTTGGTCCGCTCGTCGGCGGTGAAGCTCGTGCCCGTGCTGAGGCGGAACGGCGAGGCCCCGGCGGCGGCCGGCGTGCGCAGCAGGGCCGTCAGCTTGTTGACGAGGTCCACGGCCATCGCGTGCTTGAGCGAGTAGATCTTGGTCACGATCACGTCGAGCTGCGGCTTGTCGAGCTGGGTGAGCAGCGTCTCGATCTTCTGCAGGTTGGTGATGGAGTCCGTGACGAGGACGGCGTTGTTGCGGCTGAAGAAGACCGGCGGGGTGGCCAGCGTGGTGTTGAGCATGCCGGCGATCTGCGCGACGACCTCCTGGCCGTTGGCGTGCTTGAGGGTGAAGATCTTGGAGGCGACGCGGCCGCTCGGGGGCATCGTCAGCGTGCTGCCGCTGAGGAGCGTCGGGGACTCGGCCTTGGCGGTGAGGTTCGGGACGACCTTGAGGAACTTGTCGCCCTGCTGGATGACGGCGACGCCGTTGAGGCTCAGGAGGGTCTCGATCGCGAGGAGGGCCTCGTCGCGCGTGGCGGCCGCCGGCAAGGAGAGCGTGTAGAGGTTGGCCGGGAGGGCCTGCGGGCGGAGGACGGTCTTGCCCGTCCAGCGCTGCAGCAGCTCGAGCACCTGGGCGACGGTCTCGTCGCGCAGCAGGACCGGGCCGACCTTGTCCGTGCCGAGCAAGCCGGGGGCGGGAGTCGCCACCGGCGTGGCCACGACCACCGGGGCGGCGGGCGCCGCGGCGGGGGCGGCCGTCTGACCAAGGAAAGTCAGGGGCAGGAGGAGGCCGGCGAAAGTGAGGCAGCAAACGGGAAGCAGGGCCCGCGGCGCACGAGGGGACGAAAAGGAACGATTCACTGGAGGGATGGGGATGCTGGGATAACACCATTAAACGGGATTTGTTCGAATAGATTTCGGCCCCATTTACCCTTTTTTGACGATAAATGACGCCCGCGCGTCAAAACCTCAGAGTAGTGAACATTATTTCACCTTTTATCTTGCCTAAATCGGGGGTTTTGGCCTAGAAACTGCCTCCTACCCCGTATGCGCGACGATATTCCCGAATGGCTTGGCAAACCCCCGCTGCGCGGCACCGACGAATGGACGGCCTGGCTGGAGAAGTGGCGCAACTACGCGCGGGCCGAGCTCCGCGATTCGGCGGCGGATGACCCGGATTTCGACTTCGGCCTGTTGACGACCGAGGAACGCTGGCGGGTGATCCTCCGTCTGGAGATCCAACGCCAGATCGCCCAGGGGATGGCCGGCGACCGCGCCCCTATCCCTTCCGTCCGGCGCATCAGCGACCTGGCGCACGCCGGCGTGATCGCCTGGCTCGTCGGCCACTCCGTCAAATCGCAGATCCCGGACGAGCCTTTCCGCCGCGCGACCGAGTGGTCCGACCAGCGCATGACCCCGCGCCGCCGGAAGGTGGCGCACGCGGTCCGCTACGGCTTCCTCGCCGGCATCGGCGGCGAGCCCGCCGCGCCGGGGAGCTCCCAGGAGGAATACGTCGCGGCCTACGAGGCCGCGTGGGAGACCGGCAACGCCTTGGCCATCGAGAACGACCCGCGCGGCTGAACGCGCGGGGTTGCGGTCGGGCCGCGGCCGGGCAGAGTCACGGGCCCCAGCTTTCATGGAATACCTCACTCCCCTCCTCCTGCTCGCCTTGCTCGTCGGGGTCGGCGTGCTCCTCGCGAAGGTCGGCCGCGGCGCCACGCCGGGCGCCGACCCGGCCAACGCCGCGCTCCTCGAGGAGACGCGCCGCCAGCTCGACGCGGCGAACGCCGCCGCCGAACGCGAGCGCGCCGCCAAGACCGACGCCCTCCAGCGGGCGGCCGCCGCCGAGGCCGCGCGCCATTCGGCGCAGCAGCAGCTCACCGAGGCCGCGCAAACGCAGGAACGCGCCCTCGCGCAGCTGCGCGGCGACCAGCGCCAAGCTCTCGCCGAGGCGAAGGCCGGGGCGGACGAGGCCCTGGCCCAGGCTCGCGCCGACCACCAGCATGCGCTCGCCGAGGCGGAGGCGCGCTTCCAGCGAACCTTGGCGGAGACCGAGGCCCGGATGCGCGAGGCCTTCGCGAGCGCGGCGCAGTCCCAGCTGGCGCAGAGCCGCGACCAGTTCATCGGCATGGCGGAGCAGAAGTTCGCCCCGTTCAAGCACCAGCTGGATGAGCTGGCCCGGACGAACAACGAGCTCAAGGGATCGATCCGGACGAGCGGCGAACAATCCGAGAAAGTGGCCGAGGAGGCCCGCAAGCTGGCGGCCGCGATGACCTCGACCAACAAGCAGGGCAGCTGGGGCGAACTGCAGCTCGAGCGGGTCGCCGAGCTGACGGGCATGGCGAATCGCGTCAATTTCGAGACCCAGGCGTCCACCGCCGGCGAGGACGGGAACCTGCGCCCGGACATGGTCGTCCACCTGCCCGGCGGCCGCTGCATCGTGGTCGACGCGAAAGCCCCGACCAAGTCCTACATCGAGGCCTGCGCGACGACCGACGAGGCCGAGCGCTCCCGCCTGATGGCGGACTTCGCGGCCAAGGTGCGCGACCACGCCCGCAAGCTCGGCGGCAAGGAGTACTGGAACCAATACAAACCTTCGCCCGACTTCGTGATCCTCTTCCTGCCGAGCGAGGCGCTCTTCAGCGCCGCGCTCCAGGAGGACCCCTCGCTCATCGAGGGCGCCTGGGGCCAGCACGTCGTCCTCGCCACCCCGACGACGCTGCTCTCGGTGCTCCGCACCGTCGCGCACTCGTGGCAACGGGTGGACGTCGAGGCGCGCGCCGAGAAGATCGTCGAGCTTTCCCACAAGCTCCTCGAGGGCATCCGCCTGGCGGGCAGCCATTTCGCCAGCGCCGGCGGCAGCCTGAACGACGCCGTCGAACAGTACAACAAGGCGCTGGGCAGCCTGCAGAGCAAGGTCTTCAACCATGGGAGCGCGATCGTGGCGCTCGGCGCCAAGATGCGCACCGGCAAGCAGCTCGCGGCCCAGTCCGAGATCGGGGTGCTGGCGCACGAGGCCCTGCCGGTCGGACAACGCAAGCGACGGGGCAAGGACGAGCCCGAGGGCGGCGAAGAGCCGGCCGGCGGCGCCGACGAAGGCGACGAACCGCCGGCGGCCGAGTAGGCCGGGATTCCCTGCTGGTGGAGCCGATGAGGTTCGAACTCACGGCCTCGTCATTGCGAACGACGCGCTCTACCAACTGAGCTACGGCCCCAAACAGCAGGGAGGTCGAGGGAAACCAACCCCCCGTCCTTGGTCAAGGTTTAGATGCCTTGTCGCCTTGCCAGCCCCCGGAAAACGCCTAGGTTCGGACCTCCCAATCACCATGCGCGTAGCCCAAGACACCGTCGTCAGCATCGAATACACCCTGAAGGACGACCAGGGCAACATCCTCGACGCCTCGGATGGCCGCGGCCCGCTGGAGTACCTCCAGGGCTACCAGAACATCATCCCCGGCCTCGAACAGGGTCTCCTCGGCCTGGGCGCCGGCGACACCAAGACCGTGACCGTCCCCCCGGAACTCGGCTACGGCGAGTACAGCGACAAGCTCCTCCAGCGCGTCCCGCTCGACGCCTTCGGAGGCCATGCGGTCCAGCCCGGGATGCGTTTCCGCGCCGACACCAACCACGGCATGCGCACGCTCACGATCAAGGCCATCGAAGGCCAGGAGGCCGTCCTCGACGGCAACCATGAGCTCGCCGGCAAGACCCTCCACTTCGACGTCAAGGTCGTCGCGGTCCGCGCGGCCGAGATGACCGAGCTCGCCCACGGCCACCCGCACCAAGCCGGTGGTTGCTGCGGCGGCGGTGGCTGCGGCTCCGGCGAATCCGCCGGCGGCTGCTGCTCGTCCGAAGGCTCCGAAGGCGGTTGCTGCTCCACCGAAGGTTCGGAAGGTGGCTGCTGCTCCACGGAACAGCCCGCCGCCGAGAAGCAGGGCGGCTGCGGTTCCGGCGGCTGCGGTTGCTCGCACTGAGCCATCGGTCCGATCGACCGACGAAGCCCCCGGCCTCCGGGGGCTTTTTTGTCGGCGAAGCCTTCAGGCCAACGGCAAGCCGCTGCCCACCTTGCAGGCCTCGTCGTGCAGGGCGACGAGGTCTCGTAGGTCCGGGTGGATCTCCGCCGGGCCCACCGTGCGGACAAGCTCACAGGTGGCGCGCGAAGCGGACGCCGCGCGATAGGCGGCGAGCCAAGCGGTCCACTCGGCCTCGGCGGCGGCGTCGACCCAAGGCCAGCGCGGCGGCTCGGCGCGGATCCCCAGGCGCCACGGCTTGGGCGTCAACCGCGCGCGGAAACATTCCTGCGAAAGGCAGAGCCGGCAATACAGCGGGTCCGCGCCCAACTGCCGGAACGCGGCCTGGACCACATCATCCTCCGGGAAGAACAAGTCGTGCGTCGCGAGCAGCCGCAGCCCGGCGGCCGTCCGATAGATGCGCCAGCCCCAGCCGGGATGCGCGGTCGCCCAGGCCACGGCGCGGGCGATCGCGGCGACCTCCGCCGGCGAAGGCGCGCCCGGCGCCGGCGGCTTGGCCCCGAACAACCTGGCCAGCAGGCCCGGCGCGGCCGGGGCCGGCAGGTCGACGTCCACGAAAAGCATCTGCGCCGCGTTGAGCACCTCGGCGCCGCTGGCGTTGCGCGTCACGGCGGCGAAGAGATCATCGCCGGAACGGCCGAACTCGCGGAGCACCTCCTCGCGGATCGGCCGTCCCGGGTAGTAGCCGTCCTGCGGATCCGGCCGACGGGAGCCGCGGATCCTTTCGTCCACGCTCCGGGCGCGCCGCTCGGCTTCGGCTTGGGCCGCCTCGCGGGACACGTCGGACCAACCCCACGCCAGTCCCGCGCCGACGCTCCCCAAGGCCCAGTGGCGCGGGAACTTCATGCGCCCCAGCTCCAATCCAAGACGATCTCGGTGTCGGGGTGCAGCGATTGCTTCACCGGGCAGGCCTCGGCGGCGCGCATGAGGCGCGGGCGGAGATCCTCGGGGATGCCGGCGGGCATGTGGATCGCGACGTCGAGCTTGGCGATGCGGCGCGGCGGCTGCGCGGTCATGTGCTTCTCGACCTCGATGCGCATCCCGCGGAAATCGAGCCCGAGGCCGCGCGCCTGGATGCCGAGGATCGTGAGGATGCACGAGGCGAGCGCGGTCGCGGCCAGGTCGGTCGGGGAGAACGACTCGCCCTTGCCTTGGTTGTCGACCGGCGCGTCGGTGATGAGCTCGACGCCGGAGGGCCCGTGCGTCGCGCGCACGCGGAGGTCGCCGAGGTAATCGCAGGAGATCTTCACGCCCATGCGCGGACCTTAGGCGAAGGCCGCGGGCGCACCAAACAAAAAGCCCCGGTGGTCCGGGGCTCGGGGGGCGGCGGGCCGGCGCTTATTCGCCGTCCTTGCCGATGGCGTCGACCGGGCAACCCTCGAGGGCCTCCTGGCACTTCTCGACCTCCTCGGGGGTGGTCGGCTGGGCGTAGACGTAGGAATAGCCGCCGTCATCCTGACGGGTGAAGTTCTTCGGGGCGGTCTCGCGGCAGAGGTCGCAGTCGATGCACTGCGAATCCACGTAGAACTTACCGGGGACGCTTTCGGGACGCTTGTCGTTCTTGTCGGCCATAAGGAAGGTGAAAACGTGCGGGGGTCCGTCCGGCTGTCAAGAATGGGTCACTTGACCGGCACCAGGTTGACGAGGCGGAGCTCCGCGAAACCGGCCTTTCCGACGAGGAAATCGGAGGAAAGGCGGTCCGGCGTGGCGTGGATGACGCGGATGACGCCGACCGGCGCGAGGTTCGGCCGGAAGTCGGTCAAGGCCGAGAGGTCGGGCGGCGGCGTCCGCGCCGGGAAGACCTCGGCCACGGGCAGCTCGAACTCCTGGAGGATCACGAGGCGGACGCGGGCGCGGGTCGCCGCGTCGACGTCGGTCCAGTCGTAGAGCCGTTCCATCGCGGCGAGGTCGCGCGCGTCGAAGGCCCGGCGCATCTCCGCCGCGAGCCGCCAACGCAGACCTTCCTGCCAGCGCGACCAGAGCAAGACGCCGGTCGCGACCAGGGCGACGGAGAGCAGGCCGATCGCCCAACGGCCCAGCGCGGGGCGGGAGACGAGGAAACGGCGCATGAGGGAGAAGGGCGTTGACCCACCCGTGCGGGCGGAGATAAGCACGCAAGCGTCATGGCGTCCGAAAGCAAGCCCTCCTCCGATACCGGCCGATACGCGGCCCGCGGGGTCTCCGCCTCCAAGGGCGAGGTCCACGCCGCCGTCGACAAGCTGGACCGCGGGCTCTTCCCGCTGGCCTTCTGCAAGATCGTCGAGGACCGCCTCACCGGCGACCCGGCCCGCTGCGTCGTCACGCACTCCGACGGCTCCGGCACCAAGGCCCTGCTCGCGTATCTCTGGTGGAAGGAGACCGGCGACGCGTCCGTCTTCCGGGGTATCGCGCAGGATAGCATCGTGATGAACATCGACGACCTCCTGTGCGTGGGCGTCACGCAGGGGGTCATCCTCTCCTCGACCATCAACCGCAACGCGCGCGCGATCCCGGGGGCCATCCTCGCCGAGCTCATCGAGGGCACCGAGGAGGTGCTCGCGATGCTGCGCGACCAGGGCTTCGGCATCGCCTCGGGCGGCGGCGAGACCGCCGACGTCGGCGACCTGACCCCGACCTTGACCGTCGACTCGACCGCGACCGCCATCCTGGACCGCGCCGCGGTCGTGGACGCCGCGCGCGTCGTCCCCGGCCTCGCCATCGTCGGCCTGGCCTCCTTCGGGCGGGCGACCTACGAGCGGACGGAGAACAGCGGCATCGGCTCCAACGGCCTGACCAGCGCCCGGCACGAGCTGCTCTCCCGCTACTACGCCGAGAAGTACCCCGAGACCTTCGACAAGGCGACCCCGGCCGACCTGGCCTATTGCGGCCCCCACCGGCTGGCGGACCCCTTGCCGGGCTCGGCGCTCACCGTCGGCCAGGCCCTCCTGTCCCCGACCCGGACCTACGCCCCCTACGTGATCCGCCTGCTGGCCGCCCTCGGGGTGGCCAAGGTCCGCGGCATGGTCCACTGCTCCGGTGGCGGCCAGACCAAGTGCCGCCGCTTCGGGACAGGGGTCCACTTCATCAAGGACCACCTCTTCCCGACCCCCCCGGTCTTCGCCGAGATCGCCCGCGTCAGCGGCACGGAACCCGAGGAAATGCATAAGGTTTATAACATGGGCCACCGCCTCGAGGTCTTCCTGGACCCGGCCGATGTCCCGGCCGCGCTGGCGCTCGCCGCGGAGCTCGGCCTCGCCGCCCAGGTGGTCGGCCGGACGGAAGCCTCGACCCGCGCCGACCGGTCCAACCACGTGACCGTGATCAAGGACGGACGGACGCTGACCTACGCCTGATTGTCAAAGGCAGGTAAAAGAGGACCGGCGGGTGGTCGGGCAGACAGGACTTGAACCTGCAACACCCTGCTCCCAAAGCAGGGACTCTACCAATTGAGATACTGCCCGAAACCCGAAAAACACTCTGATTTTATGTTGCCGTCCGTGTCAAACCGCTAATCTCCAACTGTTCCCACCCGAAAAACTCCTCACCACATGGAAAACGACAGCATCTCCTCCTCCTCTTCCGAATCGAAACTCCCGCTCATCGTGGGCATCGTCGGATTCGCCCTCGGCGCCGCCGGCCTCGTCCTTGGTCTCAAGGCGAAGTCCGCCGCTGACGCCGCCTCCGCCGCCGCGACCGCCGCGCAGACCGCCGCGACCCAGGTCCAGGCCGACCTGCAGAGCAAGGCTCCCGCCACGGAACTCGCCGCGCTCGGCACCGACCTCAACGCCGTCAAGACCGCCATGGCCGCCGACAACGCCGCGATCCAGAAGGCCATCGGCGACATCCAGGCCGTGCTGAAGAAGCCCGCCGTCGCGCCCGCCGGCAACGGTGGCTCCAAGAACGTCACCGCCGGCGCCGGCGAGTACATCGTCGCCAAGGGCGACACGCTCGGCGGCATCGCCAAGAAGGCCGGCATCTCGCTCAAGGTCATCCAGGAGCTCAACCCTGGCGTGAACGCGAACAAGATGCAGATCGGCCAGAAGCTCAAAATCAAGTAAGCGACCAAGCATGTCGGCGCCCGCCCGCTGGCTCGTCCAGCACGAAGCGCTTCACGCCGACTGCAGGGTTTTCCGGGTCTACAAGGAACACTGCCATCACCCTCTCGATCATCGGGAGGGTGATTTCTTTGTGCTGCGCTCCGCCGACTGGGTGCTCGCGCTGCCGGTGACCGCGGACGGTCGCCTCGTGCTCGTGCGCCAGCATCGCTTCGGCACGCGCGCGCTCTCCGTCGAGCCGCCGGGCGGCGTGATCGAGGCGGGCGAGGATCCGCGCGTCGCCGCCGCGCGCGAGACCGCCGAGGAGACCGGCTACGTCGGCGGTCGCGCCACGCTGCTCGGCACCGTCGCCCCGAACCCCGCGATCCAATCCAACCGCGCCCACTTCGTCCTGCTCGAGGGCGTCCACCTCGGCGCGCCGACCGCGCCCGACGAGCACGAGGAGCTCGAGGTCCTCGTCGTCGACCCCCGCGAGGCGCTCCGCGCCGCCGCCGCCGAACCCGCCACGCACGCGCTCGCCTTCCTCGCCCTCCACCGGCTCCAGGCCGCCCGCCCCGAACTTTTCGCATGACCTCCCCCACCCGCATCAAGGCCCCCGGCCGCGTCGCCGACCCCGTCCTGGTCGTCGGCTCCGTCGCCTACGACAGCATCATCACGCCGCATGGCTCCGGCGAACGCATCCTCGGCGGCAGCGCCGCGTACGCCTGCCTCGCGGCGAGCTACTTCGCGCCGCCCCGCATCGTCGGGGTCGTCGGCCACGACTTCCGCGACCGCGACCGGAAGAAGCTCGCGAAGCGCGGCATCGACCTCGACGGCCTGGCCACCGATCCCTCCGGCCGCACGTTCGCCTGGCGCGGCCGCTACCACGAGAACTACAACCGGCGCGACACCGAGGACCTGCAGCTGAACGTGTTCGAGTCGTTCAAGCCGGTGCTCCCGGACGCGCACCGCGCGACGCCCTTCGTGATGCTCGGCAACATCCGGCCCGACCTGCAGCTGCGCGTGCTCGACCAGCTGACGGCCCCGCGCTTCGTGCTGGCCGACACCATCGACATCTGGATCGAGACGCAGCGCGAGGCGCTGGGCGAGGTGATGCGCCGCGCCGACCTGCTCGTGGTCAACGACACGGAGTCCGCCAAGCTCACCGGCGAGTCCAACGTGATCGTCGCCGGCCGCCGCCTGCGCGAGCACGGCTGCCGCGCGGTGATCGTCAAGAAGGGCGAGCATGGCGCCGTGCTCTTCCACGAGGAGGGGCTCTTCGCGCTGCCCGCCTTCCCCGTCACGGAGCTGCGGGATCCCACCGGGGCCGGCGACAGCTTCGCCGGCGCGCTGCTCGGCCACCTCGCCGCGACCGGGAAGACCGACTTCGCGACGCTGCGCCAGGCGATGACCTACGGCACGGCGGTCGCGAGCCTGACGGTGGAGGCCTTCTCCACCGACCGGCTGGCCAAGGCCGGCTGCCGCGAGATCCGCGCCCGCCGCAAGGAGCTCGTGCGGATGACGAAGGTCTGAGCGCTCAGCGGCGCCCGAGCAGGCGCCAGAGCGCGAACCCCAGCAGGCCCGTGAAAACCAGGTCGCCCGCGAGCAGCGGCCACAGGGCGGGCGCGCGCCCCGTGACCACCACGTAGGCGAAGAGCCCGGCGAGGAGCGCGACCGCGCCGGCGAGCACCGGCACGAGCCGGCGGAGACGGGCCGCGGGATCGGGACGGCTCATGCGAAGTGGCGACGATGCGCCTCGGCCAGGCCGAGCAAGGTGAGGTGCGGCTCGTGGCGGACCCGCTCGCGCCAGCTCGCCGGCAGGTAGACGGCGGCGCCGCCCGTGACGACCACCGGCGGCGCCGGCGAACCTTGGCGGACCAGCTCCGCCGTCACGCCGTCGAGCAACGCCCCGATCATGCCGGCGAACCCGAGGGCGCAGCCGGCGCGCATCGCGTCCACGGTCGACTTGCCGATGGCCGGCCCGCCGAGGAGGTCGGCGGGATCGAGCGCGGGCAGCAAGGCCGTGCGCTCATGGAGGTAGCGCGTCATCACGCCCAACCCCGGCGCGATGATGCCGCCGGCGTACCCGCGTGCCGTCAGGATGTCCACCGTGGTGGCGGTCCCCATGCCCACGATGACGGCCGGGGCGCCGACGACCAGCTGGGCGCCCACGCAATCCGCGAGCCGGTCCTGGCCGACCTCGCCCGGCGTCGGGTAATCGAAGCCGAGGCCGCGGATGGTGTCATGCCGCAGGTGGTAGAAAGGCAGGCCGGCGGCGAGCAGCACCGGCTGGATCACCGCCGTGACCTGCGGGACGACGCTGGCGAGCGCGAGCCCCGTCGCCGGATGCGCGCGGAGCAGGGCGGCGAGGGCGGCGGTGTCGAGGCCGGCGGTCGGCAGCTCGCCGTGCGCGCGGACGTCGCGTCCGGCGACCACGCCCCAGTGCGTGTGCGTGTTGCCGACATCGAAGCAGAGCAAGGCCACGGGGGCGGATGGTGGGGAGGGGACGGCGGAGGGCAAGGTCGGTCGCCTACGGCTTGCGCAGCGTGACCTCGCCCGAGGCGATGACCTGGCGCCGGCGGCCGCCGGTCCGGAGGATGAGCGACCCCTCGTCGTCGATGCCGTCGACCACGCCGGCGACCGGCTCGCCGCGCAGGCCGATGCGCACGGAGCGGCCGGTGAGGATGTCGTACCGGGTCCAGCGCGCCTGGAACTCCCGGCGCCACCGGTCCTCGGCGAAGGTTTCCCACGCCTCGAGGAGCGCCGCGATCGCCTCGGCCGCCACGCGGTTCGGCTCGAGGCGGGCGCCGGCGGCGCGCTCCAGGGAACCGGCGATGCCGCGGAGCTCGGCCGGCAGGTCCTTGGGCGCTCCCGTGATGTTCAGGCCGACCCCGAAGACGAGCTCGCGGACGCTGTCGGCGTCGAGCCGCGCCTCCGTCAGCATGCCGGCGACCTTGCGGCCGTCGGCGGCGAGGAGATCGTTGGGCCACTTGAGGCCGAGCCGCACGCCGACGGCGGCCTCGAGGTGCGCGCACAAGGCGAGGCCCATCCACAAGGTGAAAGGCTTGAGGCGCTCCGGGCCGATGAACGGACGGAACGCGAGGGAAAGGTAGAGGTTGCCGGGCGTGGCGCTGTGCCAGCGCCGGCCGAGCCGGCCGCGGCCGGCCGTCTGCGCCTGCGCCAGCACCGCGAACGGGGCCTCCTGCCCGGCGGCGAGCCGACGTTCCGCCTCGGAGTTCGTGCTGTCGACGGTCGGCAGGAGGTCGACGCGCGTCGTGACCTTGAGCCGGCGCAGGTGCGCGTCGAGCAAGGCCGGGTGCAGGGCGCGCGGCACGCTCTTGAGCCGGTAACCCTTGCGGGTCGAGGCCGTGAACGCGAACCCCGCGGCGCGCAGGCGCTCGAGCCGCGACCAGATCGCCACGCGGGACACGCCGAGCTCCTTGGCGAGACGGTCCCCGCTGACGGGCTCGTCGCCCGCGACCAGCAAGGCCAGGAGGATGCTGCTGTCGAGCGCGGTCATGTCAGGACCAGTCGAGCCCGAGGTCGACCCACGGGGCGGAGTGCGTGAGCGCGCCGCACGAGACGAAGTCGGGCGCGACCTGCCCGATGGCGGGCAAGGTCGCCAGGTCCACCCCGCCGCTGACCTCGACCCAGGCGCGCCCGCGGGCCAGCGGCACCGCCGCGCGCAGCTGCGGCAACGTGAAGTTGTCGAGCAGGATGACGTCCGCGCCGGCGGCGAGCACCGGCTCGACCTGGTCGAGGCGATCCACCTCGACCTCGACCAGCAGGTCCGGGCGCGCGGCGCGCGCGCGGGCGACGAGCGCCCGGAGCCGGTCGGCGACGGTGGCGCCGTCGGCCGCGACATGGTTGTCCTTGATCATGACGCGGTCGAAGAGGCCGAGCCGGTGGTTGTGGCCGCCGCCCTGCCCCACCGCGTATTTCTCCAGCATCCGGAAACCCGGCGTGGTCTTGCGGGTGTCCAGGAGGAGCGTCGGCGCGTCGCCGAGCGCGCGCACGTGCTCGCGGGTGCGCGTGGCCACGCCGCTCAGCCGTTGCAGGAAGTTCAGGAGGATCCGCTCCGCGGACAGCAGCGTGGCCGCGGGGCCCTCGACCTCGGCCACGACCGTCCCCGCGGGGACCTCGGCGCCTTCCGCGACGAGGGCGCGACCGACGCAGGCGGGGCCGTAGGCCGCGAAGACCGGGCGCATCAGGCCGAGGCCCGCGATGGTCATCGGCTTGCGCGCGACGACCCGCGCGCGGGCGCGACCGGCGCCGGCGAGCAAGGCGGCGGACGGATCGCCGGCGACGCCGGGGCGCGTCGCGAGGCCGGCGCCGGCGAGATCCTCGTCGCGGGCGAGGGCCGCGAAGGCCTGCAACCAACCCTCGTCCAGCTCGTCCCAGCGGAGACGGCGGATGAGTCGGTCGGTCTGGCCCGAATGGCGAGGCATCGGGCGACTTTACGGGACCACCCCCGCCGGGCAAGGGCGCTTACGGGAAGAACTTCTTGAACTTCTGCCGCCAGGATTCCGCGACCGGGGCCTCCACGTCGCCGCAGGCCTGCTGGTAGGCCTGCAACGCCGCCCTCTGCTCGTCGGACAGCTTCTTCGGCACGTCGATGTCCACGCGGACGAGGAGGTCGCCGGCGCCGTTGCCGCGGAGGTTCGGCATGCCCTCGCCGCGCAGGCGGAAGGTCGTGCCGCCCTGGGTGCCGGCCGGGATCTTCAGCACGGTCTTGCCCTTGAGCTTGGGCACGGCGATCGAGCCGCCGAGCGCGGCCACGGTGAACTTGACCGGGATCGACGCCATCAGGTCGTCGCCGTCGCGGTCGAACAACTCGTGGTCCTGCACGGACACGACCACGTAGAGGTTGCCCGCGTCGGCCCCGCGCCGGCCGGCGGAACCGTTGCCCGCGGAACGCAGGCGCGTGCCCGTGTCGACGCCGGGCGGGATGCGCACGGTGACGGTGGTGTCGCCGATCACGCGGCCTTCGCCGGCGCAGCCTTTGCAAGGCTTGTCGATGCGCTCGCCCTCGCCGCCGCAGCTCGGGCAGGTCTGGCGCATCTGGAAGAAACCCTGGGAGCGGATGACCTGGCCCTGCCCGTGGCAGGTCGGGCAGCGGCTCTTCTTCGCCCCGGCCTCGGCGCCGGAACCCGCGCACTTCGCGCAGGGCACGTGCTTGCGGTACGGGATCTTCTTCTCGATGCCCTCGGCCGCCTCCTCCAGCGTGACGCGGACGTCGACGCGCAGGTCCTCGCCGCCGTTGTCCTGGCCGCCCTCGCCGCCGCCGAAGATGTCGCCGAAGCCGCCGGCCCCGCCGAACATCTGGTTGAAGATGTCGCGCGGGTCGCCGCCGCGGAAACCGCCGCCCGCGCCCGGACCGGGCCCGCCGGCGCCGCCCTGCTCGTAGGCCGCGTGGCCCACCGCGTCGTACGTCTTGCGCTTGGCCTCGTCCCCCAGCACCTCGTAGGCGCGCGAGGCCTGCTTGAACTTCTCCTCCGCCTCCTTGTTGCCGGGATTGCGGTCGGGGTGGTGCTCCATCGCCTTCTTGCGATAGGCCTTCTTGATCTCGTCCGCGGTCGCGCCCTTCGCGACGCCGAGGATGCTGTAATAGTCGGCGGCCATCTCCGGGAATCAGGCTTGGGCGGGACCGGTGGAGAGGAAGACGGCCGCGGGCCGCAGGACGCGATCGTGGAGCGCCCAGCCCGGACGGGCGACGAGCGCGACCTGGCCTTCGGGCACGGTGGCGCTGGGTTGCTGGCCGACGGATTCGTGGCGCGCCGGGTCGAACATCTGCCCCTGCGGGTTGATCTCGGCGAGCCCATGGCCGGCCAAGGTCGCGCGCAGCTGGCTGACCGCCATGCGGAAGCCCTCCGCGACGGCCTTGCCTTCCGGCTGCCGGGTCGCGGACTCGAGGCCGAGCGCGAGGGAGTCGAGCGCGGGCAGGAGATCCTCGACGAGGCCGGCGACGGCGAACTTGCGGAGCTCGTCGCGCTCGCGCTGGTGGCGACGCTGCTGGTTCTGCTGGTCCGCGTGGCTGCGCAGCAAGGTGTCCTTGAGGCGCGCGACCTCGCCCTCGAGCTCGGCGAGGCGGAGCGCGGGGTCGGCGGGCGAAGGGTTCTCGGGGGTGGGCGTGGGTTCGGACATCGGGAAGGTCATTTGTCGCCGAGGAGCTGCTCGGTCACCGAGGGGCGGAGGCGCTCGGAACGCACGTCGAAGAGCAGCTGGGTCGCGGCCTTCGTGAGCTCCTTCTGGAGCAGGGCCTGGAGCGGCTTCTGGACGGTCTCCTTCTCGTTGCGATCGGTGACGTCCCGGGCTTCGAAGACGAAGTTGATCTCCTGGTCGAGCAGCACGCGGCGGCGCGCCGTGCCGTCGCCGCCGACCACGGTGAGATGGCCGACGCGCACGCGCAGCTTGCCGATCTCGTAGGGGCGGGGCGCCCCGTCCGGGCCCGCCGGGGCGGACTCGCGGGCCTCGGCCTTGAGGGCCTTCGAGATATCGAGGGCGTTGTTGTCGCCCAGGAGCTCGAGCAGCTTGTCCGACTTGCCGGTCAGGACGACGCGGTCGATGTCGAGCTCGGCCTCATGGACCTTCTGGGTGCCGGACCCGGCGAAGGACCAGGGATCGACATCGAGGTGGAACCGGCGGATCTTGAGGAACTCGCGTTCGCTCCAGCGCGTGGGGTTGGTGACCGTGATGCCGGCGTAGGAAAGCCGGCCGACCAGGAGGTTCGTGTCGTTGGTCTCGACGGCGAGATGGGCGCCGGTGGCGTCGGCCAGGGCGGAGTCGACGAGCCCCGGGGAGAAACGGCCGAGCGCCCAGACCGCCAGGAGACCGGCCAGGAAGACGAACAGCACCAGACCCGCGAGGATGGTGAGCAGCTTGCGCAGGAGGATGCCGGAGCGGCGGACGGGAGGGGCGACGGACATGGTGACGGTGGAATTTCGAGCAATAGCCGTGCCAGCGGGCAGGGTCAACGTCGGAGGGAAAAGCGGCGTTTTCTCGGGGTTTTTCCGGCTTGGCCGGTAAACGAAGAACCCGCCGGCGCGGGGCAGGCGGGTCCTTCTGTCACGGAGCTGTCTCGCTCCGGGCGCTTACTGGGCGGCCGGGGCGGCCGGGGCGAGGACGCCGCAACCGATCTCATCGCCCGGGACCAGCTTGGGAGCCTTGTCCTGGTTGGGGATGATGCCGACCACGATCATCTTGTCGTCGGAACGGACCACCTCGACGAGGATGGCCTTGCCGTCCTTGACGAGCTGCAGGCGGGACTTGGCTTCCGGCTTCTCGGAGCGCGCGAGGGCGACGAGGCCGGCGTCTTCGCGGACGGAGATCACGCGGGCCTTGCCGGCGTCCTTCGGGGGCTCGATGACGGTTTCCTTGGGGGCCACGGGCTTGGCGGTCTCGCCGGCCGGCAGATCCTTCTCCCAGGAGAAGCGGGTGTTGCTCACCGGGGCGCCGTCGACGCTGGGAGCGACCGGGGCGGTGGTGGCGATGGTCGCACCTTCCGGGGAGGAGGTGGAGGACCAAGGGCTCTTGAGACCTTCGCAGGCGACGAGAAGGAAAGAGGCGGAGAGAAGAAGCAGGGAGCGCTGCATGGCGGTGGGGGAGGACCGAAGCGTCATTTCCAGCCGAAAGGGAGTCAATAACTAACACCCCCGCCGCCCCCGGGACCCCGCCACCCCCCAATGTAAGGCTTGCCGAGGGGGGGCGGGGCGGGCTTCCTCGGTTATCCTATGAGTAAGGAAGCCCTGAAATTGATGCTCGGCCTACCGAAGGGCAGCCTCGAGGAGGCCACCCTCCAGCTCTTCGCCAAGGCCGGCTTCCCGGTCGCCAAGAGCAGCCGGTCCTACCGCCCCTCCTTCGACGACCCGACCCTCGACGGCCGCTTCATCCGCGCCCAGGAAGTCGCCCGCTACGTCGAGCATGGCTTCTTCGACTGCGGCCTCACCGGCCAGGACTGGGTGCAGGAGAACGCCGCCGACGTCGTCCAGGTCTGCGAGCTGATCTACAGCCGCGCCTCCGCCCAGAAATCCCGCTGGGTCCTCTGCGTCCCCGAGGACTCCCCCGTCAAGACGGCGCAGGATCTCGCGGGCAAGCGCGTCGCCACCGAGCTCGTCGAGACCACCCGCCGCTGGTTCAAGGCGCAGGGCGTGGCATGCGAGGTCGAGTTCTCCTGGGGCGCGACCGAGGTCAAGGTCCCCGAGCTCGCCGACGCCATCGTCGACATCACCGAGACCGGCTCCTCGATCAAGGCGAACAAGCTCCGCATCGTCGCGCAGCTGCTGGAGACCACCACCGTCCTCGTCGCGAACAAGGCCGCGTGGGCGAATCCCGCCAAGCGCGCGAAGATCGAGCAGATCGTCCTCATGCTGCAGGGCGCCCTCGCCGCCCAGCACATGGTCGGCCTGAAGTTCAACCTCCCGAAGGCCCGGCTCGAACAGGTCGCCGCCGCCCTGCCCGCGCTGCGCAACCCGACGATCTCCCCGCTCAGCAACGCCGAGTGGATCGCCGTCGAGACCATCATCGACGCCCGCCAGGCGCGCGAGTTCATCCCGACCCTGAAGGCCGCCGGCGCCGAGGGCATCGTGGAATACCCGATCAACAAGCTCGTCTACTGACGACCCCGCCATGGCTGACTCCGTCCGCGTCGGTCTCGTCCAGCTCACCGCCGAGGACACCCCGGCGGCGAACGTGCGCAAGACCCTGCCCCGCATCGAGGAAGCGGCGGCCCGGGGCGCCAGGATCATCGGCCTGCAGGAGATGTTCACGACGAAGTATTTCTGCATCACGCAGGATCCGCGGAACTTCGACCTCGCCGAGCCCATCGAGACCGGCCCGTCCGTGACCGAGCTCGCCAAGGCCGCGAAGCGCCTCGGCGTCGTCATCGTCGCCCCGCTCTTCGAGGCCCGCGGCAGCGAGGTCTACCACAACACCGCGGCCGTCATCGACGCCGACGGCACCGTGCTCGGCAAGTACCGGAAGATGCACATCCCGCAGGACCCGGGCTTCGAGGAGAAGTTCTACTTCACGCCCGGCGACCTGGGCTTCCGCTCCTGGAAGACGGCGCACGGGAACATCGGCGTGCTCATCTGCTGGGACCAGTGGTACCCCGAGGCCGCGCGGCTCACCGCGCTGGCCGGGGCGGACATCCTGTTCTACCCGACCGCCATCGGCTGGCTGCCCGAGGAGAAGGCCGCCCTCGGCGCCGCGCAGCATAACGCCTGGGAGACCGTCCAGCGCGGCCACGGCGTCGCCAACGGCTGCTACGTCGCCGCCACCAACCGCGTCGGCACCGAAGGCCGCACCCAGTTCTGGGGCCAGAGCTTCGTCTCCGATCCCTATGGCGAGATCGTCGCCCGCGCCTCGGTCGAGCGGGAGGAGGTCCTCCTCGCCGACTGCGACCTCGCCAAGCAGCGCGCGTTCCGCCGCATCTGGCCCTTCTTCCGCGACCGCCGCATCGACGCCTACGGCGACCTGACGCGCCGCCTGCGCGACTGACCTTCCGCATGGCCACGCCTCGCTCCCTCGGATTCCGCATGCCCGCGGAATGGGAACCCCAGTCCGCGACGTGGCTCTCGTGGCCGTCGAACACCGCGCTCTGGCCCGGGCACTACGACCTCATCCCGGCGAAGTTCGCCGAGTTCGCCGCCGCGATCTCGAAGTTCCAGCCGGTGAAGATCAACGCCGCCGGCCGGCTGCGCGCCGAAGCCGAGCGCGCGCTCCAGGCCGCCAAGGCCGACCTCTCCGTCATCGAGCTGACCGACATCGCCACCGACGACGTGTGGTGCCGCGACCACGGCCCGATCTTCGTCAAGAACGACGGGACCAAGGAGCTCGCGCTCACCGACTGGGAATTCCACGGCTGGGGCGGCAAGTTCGAGGCCTCGCTCGACAACCAGGTCCCCGGCAAGGTCGCCGCGAGGCTCGGCGTGAGGAAGTTCAGCTACCCGTTCGAACTCGAAGGCGGCGGCATCGAGGTCTCCGGCGACGGCCTGCTCCTCACCACCGAGGCCGTGCAGAACAACCCGAACCGCGCCGAAGGCCGGGACGACGCCGCGTTCCACGCGGCCATCCGGGACGGCCTCGCGATCGACGAGCTCCTCTGGATCGGCGAAGGCCTCGCCCACGACGACACCGACGGCCACATCGACAACCTCGCGCGCTTCATCGCGCCGCGCGCCATCCTCGCCGTGAGCGAGACGGACCGGTCCTCCCCGAACCACGCGCCGATGCAGGAGAACCTGCGCCGCCTGCGCGAGCTGCGCCCGCGCGGCCAGCGCCTCGACATCCTCGAGCTCCCGCTGCCCAAGCCCATCCGCCTCGCCGGCCGCGACCTCCCGCCCAGCCACGCGAACTTCCTCATCGTCAACGACGGCGTCCTCGTGCCGCTCTACGGCCAGGACTCGGACCAGGTCGCGATGGGCATCATCGCCGACTGCTTCCCCGGGCGGAAGATCGTCGGGATCGACTGCCGCGTCCTCCTCATCGAAGGCGGCGCCCTGCATTGCCTCAGCCAGCAGCAGCCGGCTTGAGCAAGGGAAGGCATGGGGCACGGATTGCTGATTACGGAGCAAAGGGTGAAGAACACGGGGTAGGAGCGAAGGATTGCTCGATCCACGGGCGCGGCCGCTCCGTCATACGGACTCCGTAATCCGTACCCCGTGCTCTTCACTCCTCCTCGCCTGCCCTCACTTCTTCGGCTGGACCTTCGTCGCGCAGCCGCAACCGCCCGAACAGCCGCCGGAGTTGCGGCGCAGCCAGGCGGCGCCCCAACGGAAGCCGAGCCAGCCGGCGGCGAGGCCGACGATGCCGTAGATGCAGAGGACTTCGAGGTTCATGCGAGGCGGCTGACGAGCTGGTAGACGACGATGGCCATGAGCCAGGCTAACGACGTCATGTAGACGAAGGAGATCGCCGCCCACTTCCAGCCCCCGGTCTCCTGGGCGAGCGTGGCGACGGTCGGGCCGCACTGGGAACAAAGCGCGAAGAAGACCATCAACGCGAGCACGGCGGCCAAGGAGAAGATCGGCGTGCCCGCGCGCGGGCCGGCGGGCCACTTCGCGTCGCGCATCGCCTGCTGCAGGTGCGCGCTATCCGCCTTCGCGCCTTCCCCGACGGAATAGGTCACCCCCAGCGTCGAGACGATGACCTCGCGGGCCGGGAAGCTGGCGAGCACGCCGACGGTGATCTTCCAGTCGAAGCCGCACGGGTCGAAGACGGGTTGCACGCCCTGGCCGAAGCGCCCCATCCAGGACTGCTCGACATAGGCGGCCTGGACGCGGGCCTGGACGACCTCGGCGGACTCGCCGGCGGCCGACGCGCGGACGCGCTGCGCGACCGCGGGATCGCGCGGGAAGTAGGCCAGCGCCCACACGATGATCGTGATCGCGAAGATGACCGTGCCGGCCTTGGAGACGAACTCCGCCGCGTTCTGCCACATCCGCCACAGGACGTCGCGCGGCTTGGGCATCTGGTAGCGCGGGAGCTCGAGGACGAACGGCTGGGGCTTCACCTTGAGGACGAAGCGGGTCAGGATGAAGGCGGTCGGGACGGCGAAGAGCAGGCCGACGCAGTGCATGCCGACCATCACGGCCGATTCCCAGCCGGGGCCGTACAGCGGGCCGATGAACGCGGCGCACATGAGCGCGTAGATCGGGAAGCGCGCGGAGCAGCTCATGAACGGCACCGCGAACGCCGTCGCCAGGCGGGCCTTGGGGTCCTCGATGGTGCGGGTCGAAAGCAGGCCGGGGATGGCGCACGCGAACCCCGAGAGCATCGGCACGAAGCTCTTGCCGTTGAGCCCGCACCAGCTGAACAGGCGGTCCATGATGAAGGCCGCGCGCGCCATGTAGCCGCTGTCCTCCAGGATGCCGACGAACAGGAACAAGATCAGGATCTGGGGCAGGAACGCGAGGAACGCCCCCACCCCGCCGATCATCCCGTCGGTGACGAGGCTCTGCAGCATCGGCAGGCCGTCCAACGTCGGCGCCACCACGGCCTTGAGCCCATCCACCCCCGCGGAAATCCACTGCATCGGGAACTTCGCGAGCCAGAACACCGAGGCGAACAGGCCGAGCATGATGCCGAGGAACAGGACGGGGCCGAGGACGCGGTGGAGCAACAGGCGGTCGACGGCGGCGGTGCGCCCGGCCTTGCCCGCGCCCTCCGTGAGGACGCCGGCGAGGGCCTTGCGGAGGCGGTCGTAATGCACGAGCGGCTCGGCCGCGAGCGGGTTGTAGCCCGAGCGACGCACCTGCTCGCGCGCGGCGCGGATGGCCGGATCGCGGCGCGCCTTGTCCCAGCCCAGGCGTTCCGGCAAGGTCGGGCTCGTGTCGAAGAGCAGGCGCTGCGCCTCCGCGGCCGACGGCGCGTGGCCGGTGTCGGCGGCGACGGCGCGCGCGAGCTCCGCCAAGGCCGCGGCGATGTTGGCCGGCCAGGCGACGGGCGGCAGCAGGCGACGTTCGTCCGCGGCGCGCGCGATCGCGCGGCGCACGTCGGCGACGCCCTCGCCTTTCCAGGCGGAGGCGAGCACGACCGGGATG